>Ga0210398_10000423_pt1 | contig 48982 bp, 44 predicted proteins | sample IncBWC4OmetaG_FD_161047 | JGI IMG/M metagenome (GOLD analysis project Ga0210398, IMG submission 161047) | Forest soil microbial communities from Barre Woods Harvard Forest LTER site, Petersham, Massachusetts, United States - Inc-BW-C-4-O | ecosystem: Environmental > Terrestrial > Soil >...
GTCGGCTGCGGATCGTCCACGGAGTCCATGGAGGGGACCCCGCGCGCCGCGCAGTGCCGTGGCGAGCGACGGAGCGGCGCGCGCCGGGAGGCGCTGTGGACCCCCGTCGGCGATCGGAGCACGGGCGGTCATGCAGCGGGGCTTTCGGCGGCGACAAGCCTGCCCCGGGCCCGACCAGGAGTCGCGCCACGGAATGCCCGCGCGGTATCGGTAGAGCACGGCTTCGACGAAACGGCGATTATCGCTGGCGGTGACACCGGCGTCACCGGCTTTCCTGAGACGCAGGTGCTTGATACGCTCCATTGATCATCACGAAGGGCCTATCGGTTCATCGGTCAGCCCTTCTCTGAAGCCGACTCGTCATGAATCACATAATGCATTGCTGAGGTGGACTCTTTTTGCTCACATGTCTTCAATCTAGATCTAGACTCGTGTTACGTGTGGACCCACAATAATTGACAACACGCCCTAGTTCGGTCAAAAGTATTAATACCGGCACGTTAATAAATCGGGGACGGCGCGGCACCTTTACGGAGGTCCAGGATAGCAACCGACACTTGGCTATGTAGTCGGAGGGGACGCCGCTGGCCGCCGGCGACACGGCAGTCCTGACCACCGGCTCGATTGGCACGAGCACGCTGGCTCTTACGGTCGGTCAGTGGATACAGAGCGGTGGGACGCTCAGCGGCGGCAACACCCTGACTGTGACCGGGTTGGCGCAGTTCTCGGGTAGCTATGCGATCGGGACCGGGACCGGCAAGACGCTGCTCAAGGGTGTCACCGAGATTGACAATTATGGCCTGGGTCTGAACGGCGACCGCATATTGGGGAACGCCGGCACGCTGCTGCTGCAGAGCGGCACTATTTATCTCGGGGAGAGCCTGCTCGTCACAACGTTTGGCGGCGGTACGATCGTCAACGACAAAGGCGCCTCGTTTCTGATCGAGAGCGACGGCACAGCGGTCCAGGTCGACACCTGCAACACCGGCTTCACCAACGCCGGGTTGGTCGAAAAGGAGTTCAGCTCGGGAACCTCGAATATCACCAATACTGGCCCACAGTGTCGGTGCAGTCAGGCACGTTGAGCTTTGACGGCGGCGGCACTTCGAGCGGCGCGGCGTTCACCGTCGCGGCGGGCGCCACCCTGGGGTTTGGCGGCGGCAACTTCACCCTGACCGGTGGCACCTACACCGTCGCTGGGCAGACACTGGTTTCGGGCGGCACGCTGACCCGGCCCGGTCACCACCGCCGAGTTCACCCAGGGCGGCGGAACGGTCACCGCCAGCGACACCTTGACGGTGACCGGGCCGGCACTGTTCTCGGGTAGCTATGAGGTCGGGACTGGGGCCGGCAAGACGCTGCTCATGGGCGCCATCGAGATTGACAATTTGGCCCTGGGCATCGACGGCGGCTGGACATCGGAGAATGCCGGCACGCTGAGCTTGCAGACCGGCACGATCTATCTCGGCTACGACCCGCTCACCACCGATCAATATCAGGTCCTTTCAGCGGCTCAATTCAAAAAGTGGTCAAAGTTCGGTCTAGATCTAGACCGCGGGCGTTTACGGCAGCCAGGTCGGGCTGAGCCGCGCCGGCAACGCTAAGGCCAAGTAAGGACTGACAGGGCGGTGTATCAATTTTAGTCAGATGTATTCCCTCGCCGTGCTCGCGGGAAAGACGCGGGTGAGGGAGGGTGCTTCCCGCGTCGACGGCGGGCCGCTATCCTCGGCCCATGAGGCAGCCGCAAAGCGGTGCCCGGTCGCGCTGTTGCATTTGCCCGCCGGCTGCGCCAGCGTTGGCGCCCGCCTTTTCGCCGCCGGGAGAACCCGTGACATGACCATCCGCCCGCCCGCCGAGATCGGCATGCCGCTCGACGAGGTCGATACCCCCGCCCTGATCATCGATCTCGACACGTTCGAGCGCAATCTGGCCCGCCTGCCACAGCGCATATCGGGCAGCAAGGTGCGGCTGCGCCCGCATGCCAAGACCCACAAATGTCCGGTCATCGCGCTACAGCAGGTGGCGCGGGGCGCGGTCGGCGTCTGCGTGCAAAAGGTCGGCGAGGCCGAGGCGATGGTCTATGGCGGCGTGCCCGACGTGCTCGTCACCAACGAAATCGTCGGCCGGCAGAAATTGCGGCGGCTGATGGCGCTCGCTCACATGGCCCGAGTCGGGGTGTGTGCCGACGACTTGGGCCAGGTCGACGTGCTCGACGCCGCCGCCGGCGAGTCCGGGGTGACGTTGCCGGTCTATGTCGAGGTCAACATGGGCGGCAACCGCTGCGGAGTGGAACCGGGCGAGCCCGCGCTCGGCCTCGCCCGCCGGGTTGCCGACAAGCCGCATCTGTCATTTGCCGGTCTCCAGGCCTATCACGGCGCGGCCCAGCATTTGCGAGGCTGGGAGGAGCGCCGGTTGGCGATCACCCATGCCGCCGACAAGGCCCGCCATACCCGCGAACTCCTCGAACGCGACGGGATCTCCTGCCCGGTGGTGACCGGCGCCGGAACCGGTACTTTCGAATTCGAGATCGGGAGCGGCGTCTACACCGAATTGCAATGCGGCTCCTACATTTTCATGGACGCCGATTACGGACGCAATCTCGACCCCGACGGCGCGCCGACCAAGGCGTTCGAGCCAAGCCTCTTTGTCTGGGCGACGGTCATGAGCCGCCCGACCGAGGAGCGTGCAATCGTCGATGCCGGACTGAAGGCCTTGGCCTTCGATTCCGGTCCGCCGCTGGTGTGGGACGAGCCCGCCGCGACCTATGAGCGCGCCTCCGACGAGCACGGCCGCCTCGCGGTTACCGGCGCCACCAACCGGCTCCATATCGGCGACAAGATCCGACTCGTCCCCGGTCACTGCGACCCGACCGTCAACCTCTACGACTGGTATGCCGGCATCCGCAACAATCGCGTCGAAGTCTTGTGGCCGATCACCGCCCGCGGCGCAGTGTATTAGACGCCGGCGGGATGCCCGCCAGCCGAGCCGCTTACTCGGACCCCATCCCCTTGAGCAGGTTCGCGATCATCAGAACCCGCTGAAACCTGGCCGCTCTGGTGCCCAGCCAGGCGCCGCAGATCCATCGCCAGCGGTTTGCAGCAAAAAAGTGCAACATAGCCGTCAACCACAAGCTGCGGATTCTCCGGCCCATTGATGAGGGAAAGTGCGTATGAGATGCTCTCGGTCGCCCCAATCGACGTTTGTGGGTCCGAGATCCTCCCGGATGCAGCGGGATAGGCCTCTGCACGAAATTTAGCCGGCGCGTTCAACTTTTTGGGTTTCTTTCCAATGACAGAGCAGAGAACCGATTGCTCCCGTGACGATTGATCAATACGAGAATGGTGTCGCGGTCCGCCTCCGCGGCGCTTCTCAGTTTGGCGAGAGCCTCCCCCGGCGAGGTGATCGATTGTTGGTTGATCATTTCTATAACATCGCCGGGCAGCAAATCGAGACCGGCGAGCGGGCTGTTATCGCTGATTGCAGTGACGACTACCCCCTCGATGTTCCCTGGAACTCGCAAGCGCTGACGCATTTGCGCCGTCAACGCGGCGAGCTTGAGGCCTGAGGCGATATCGGCTTCTTTTTGCGGCGCTTGGTTTTGATTTTTTCCGAGATCGGCGATCTGCGCGCCGTCAGGCATTTCGCCGATCACCGGTCTGACGCTGATCTCTCGGTTACTTCGCCAGATTATCAGGTTAGCCGCGCCGCCGATCGGCATTTCGGCAACGATCAGCGGTAGATCCCGCATTCTCGCGATGTCCAGCCCGTTGGCGGAAAGAATTACGTCTCCCAGCTCAAGGCCAGCGCGGGCGGCGGGCCCGCCTGGGCTTACACCGGCAACGAGCGCGCCTTCGGGTTTCAATAATCCGAATCCCTGCGCGATTTCGATGGTAACCGGCTGGATTTGCACGCCGAGCCAACCGCGCTTGACCTTACCATACTCCCTCAATTGCTCAACCACAGGTCGTGCAAGGTTAGCTGGAATGGCAAACCCGATGCCCACCGAGCCACCATTGGGCGAGTATATCGCGCTGTTTATACCGATAACTTTTCCCTCGAGATCGAAGGTCGGACCGCCAGAATTGCCCCGGTTGATCGACGCGTCGATCTGCAAAAAATCATCATAAGGTCCGGAGTGAATATCGCGGCCGCGGGCAGAGATTATCCCGCTGCTGACTGTGTCGTCGAGGCCGAAGGGGTTCCCAATTGCCAGCACCCAATCGCCGACACTCACAGCGTTACTGTCACCCCAATGCACATAGGGAAGGGGTTGTGGAGTATCGATCTTCAGCAGAGCCAGATCGGTCAGTGGGTCCCGTCCGATAATCCTGGCCCGGACCTGGGTCGAATCGTGAAATGTGACAGTGACAGTGCCCGCGTTCTCTAGGACATGGTCATCGGTCACGATAAAGCCGCTCGGATCGATGATGAACCCCGAACCCAAGGCGAGCCCCGGAAGGTTCGGCGCGCCTTTTCTCTCCTGTTCGTCGAAGAATTTATGCAGCAACTCGTCGAGTTCCGAGGGTGGCAGGCCGGCCGTTGCTTGCGGGTCGTTGACTGGGTTTATCTCAACGCTTGCGTCCCCATTGGCTGCCGTTTTGCCCGGTTTTTGAACAGCCGAGACATTGACGACGGCGGGGAGAACTTCCTGCACTAGGGGCGCAAAACTCGTCATCGTGATGCGCTTTCCGTGCGATGGCTCTGACGATGAACCGGAAACCAGAGGCGTGCAGCCGATCGCAACCAAGGCGATGCCGAACAGGAGGGACGTGATGGTCGAGGCTGTCGCGGCTCTTCGCCCCGCGTGGGTCACTCTGGTGCCGCCCTGATCGTTCATCATGCCCTCTGCTCGTTCGCGCGATGATAGCGCAAACCAGAGCGAGGTGAGTTAACGCAGATAACTGCCTCTCGATTGCGATGCCGCTCGCGGCAATCATCACGCGCCACGCTCCGAGCAGAAAATCGGTTGGTCAGCCCGGTGACGGCGCGCTCGCCGGTTAAAAGAAGCGCTAATTCAGACTGAGTGAGGGCCTGGCTCCACGCGGACGACTGTAATGGTTGCAGTGGTCTTTGGAGTGATTTAACCGGGCGGCTTCATCGCCACATCGAGCATGACATTAGGCAGGATCTCGCGGATTACGCTTCGCAGGGTCGCCTCGTCCTGCGCTATGGCGCAGGCCAAGAGCCGGCGCGAGCCACGGCGCAAGACCCGGGCAGTGGCACGTCCGTCACTTCCGGGCCGTATAGTTGCGAACGCATCGGCCGGCTCGATCCGCTTCAAGACGCGCTTGAGAGCCTGCAGCCCTTCCGAGGTTTCAACATCGTATGCGGGGGCATCCGGGCTGACCGGCTCAGTCTCCTCCTCGACCGCAGCGTCGATCGCCTCGACTGGCCGGTAACGAGACAAGGATTGATAAATCGCGCGGCCAGGGTCGGTATCGATGCGCGATTGCAACTCCCAACTCTCACCGCGTGCAGAAAGCTCTGTGATGAGCGCAAACAGGTCGTCGCTGTCCTCCTCGTGTGAACAAGTCAAGAATGCGAGGCGGCCGTCATGCTCGACAACGCGGTCGTCGTCCTCGGCGAAACCGAGTTCGGCTAACGCGTTGTCGAGCGCCCGGCGTGACGCGACTAGGAGCGTCGTCACATGAAGCCGTTTTCCGCTCTGCGCCGGATCCTTTTCCGCCATCATCTCCCTCCGCGTCGGCGCATTCGGCCGGCAGCAATCCTAGGCGGCGGCCGTCAAGCGCGGGACCAAGATACGCTTCGCACGCCTAGTCGGACTGAATCTCCCCGGTCCGATTCAACCGTATATCCCGGTCGACGTACAAGCTCATCAACAGGCCAAAGCCGAGCATCACGGTAAGCATAGCGGTTCCGCCATACGATATGAGCGGTAGCGGTATGCCGACGACCGGGAGCATGCCTGTGACCATCGCTATGTTTATAAACACGTAGAGAAAAAAATTGGTGACAATTCCTAGGGCAAGCAGCCTTCCGAAATGGCTGCGGCTGCGCAGAGCAACGGCAAAGCCGTAAGCTATCATCGCAATATATAGCGCTATCAGCACCAGCCCACCGATCAAACCGAATTCTTCGGCCAAGGTGGTAAAAATAAAATCGGTCTGCTTCTCCGGCAAAAAGCTAAGATGGCTCTGGGTCCCGAGAAGAAATCCTTTGCCAAACAAACCACCCGAGCCCAGCGCAATCTTCGATTGGAGGATGTGGTAACCGGCCCCAAGCGGGTCGCTGTTTGGGTTCAGGAATGTATAAATACGGCTCTTTTGGTAATCTTTCAGGCATCTCCAGATTAAAGGTAATGAAATACTCGCGGCTATACAAATAAACCCGAAAACTCTCAGCCGCACCCCCGCGAGGAACGGTAACGCAATGCCGTCGAAAAGCAGGACCGCTGCGGTCCCTAGATCGGGCTGTTTGAGAACCAACGCAACAGGAAGGATGATCATGAGTGTGGGTAGAAGCAGAAAACGAAATTTGGTAATGCTGCTTTCTGTCAGGCAATGAAAATAGCGGGCAAGTGCCAACACCAGTGCCACACTCATCAATTCGGACGGCTGGAGTTGAATAATCCCGAGATCGATCCAGCGCTGCGCGCCCATTCCTACAAATCCTCGTAGGTCAACCGCAACAACTATAAGCAAAATCATAAAATATACCCAGTATGCAATTTTGTACCAATAACGGATACTGAGCAACGCCGCTCCGGTCATTGGAAGCAGGGCAATCGCGAAACGTGTCGTCTGCTTGATAGCCCAAGGCTGCATGCTACCGTCAGCAGCTGAATACAAGGCAGCAATTCCGATTGCTGCTGTCGCCGACACCAGCAACACTAAGCCCCAGCCAATCCCAAGAATTCTATTAGCGAACTTTGGCTTTGATCGCCCGAGATTTGAAATTAGGCCTGACAAAAATTCACCCGGGGGCTGCTGCAGAAACGATACCTGAGGGCTGCAAAACGGGGGCGGATCGCGCCACCGTGTCCTTATCGGGAACGCGTCGCGCGGGATCGCGCTGCTGTACCTCGCGCAGCACATCGCGGCAAATCGGTGCCGCCACCGCTGACCCCCCACCGCCGTGTTCGACCACGGTGGCGCAGACGTACCTTGGATTACCGACCGGGGCAAATCCGACGAAGAGCGCGTGGTCGCGTTCCTTCCATGGAATTTCGGTAATCTTACGGAGCTTATGATCACGTTCGTATTCCGTGATACGGCGCACCTGGGACGTGCCGGATTTGCCGCCCATGGCCAAGCCGGGCTCAGCAATGCGCGCGGCGTAAGCGGTCCCGCCCGGTTCGTTGACGACTGCGTTCATCCCATCGAGGACGAGGTCGACGGCGTCGGGCTCGAGCCCTAATGGTGGAAACGACGTAGCCGTTATGTCGCCGCCCGGAGGCATCACACCGGCTTGGCGGACAAAATGGGGGATTACTACCCGGCGGGAGGCAAGCCGAGCGACCATCGTCGCGATCTGCAAAGGCGTGGCGAGAACCGATCCCTGCCCAATCCCAGCAATCACAGTTTCGCCTTGCTGCCACGCCGTTCCGGTGGTCGCCAGCTTCCACTTTCGGGTTGGGATCAACCCAGCCTTTTCGCCCGGGATATCGATGCCCACAGCGGCGCCATAGCCGAGACGATGCGCCATCGTGGAAAGACGATCGATACCGAGACGCCGCGCAGTTTCGTAAAAGAACACATCACAAGACTTTTTGATGGCGTCGCGCAGTCGAAGCGTTCCGTGACCACCGTGCCGCCAGCAATGAAAAACGGTGTTGCCAAGCTGGAATTGTCCGGTGCAGGTAATCGTGGTTTCCGGAGTCAGCACTCCTGCTGACAACGCCGCGAGCGCGACGACGGGCTTAAATGTCGAACCCGGCGGATAGGTCCCGGCGATAGCCTTGTTGGCCAATGGATGGCGAGGATCGGTAACGAGTTGCTGCCAAATACTGGCTCTGAGGCGGTTGTTGAAAGCGCTCGGATCGAAACTTGGGCTCGACATTAGGGCGAGCACTTCGCCGCTTGCTGCATCAAGCAGGACAATCGAGACGCTCTGCTCGCCCTGACACCGTTGGGTCACAAACTCCTGCATCGCCACATCGAGACCGATCACGACATCCTGCCCTTGCTTGGCATCGACCCGAGCAAGCTCGCGAACGACCCGACCGAAAGCATTGACTTCGACTTGGCGCGTACCAGCGGCACCGCGCAGCGTCACGTCCTGGGATTTTTCAACGCCAGTCTTGCCGATGCGGAAATCGGGTAGTTCGAGCAGCGGATTGCCATCGAGCTCCTCCTCTGAGACCGCCGCCACGTAGCCGATCGCATGCGCCGTCATTTCTCGAAATGGGTAATTTCGGGTGAGACCCTGTTCGATCGAGACGCCCGGCAGCTCGGGTACGGCAACCTCGACCCTGGCCATTTCGTCCCAGGTAAGATTGTCGCGCACCACGACCGGGATAAAAGTGTGTTTACGTCGCACCTCATGCAAAACCCGACTACGATCCGAGTCGTCGAGCTTGAGCAGGCGCTCAAGGGCATCGAGCGTCGCCCTGATATCCCCTGCTTGTTCAGCGACGATAACGAGATGATAGTCTTGCCGGTTATCGGCAAGCGGGGTCCCGAAACGGTCAAGGATGCGCCCGCGCGGCGGTGCCACCAGCCTCACACTCATGCGATTCTCATCAGCCAGCACTTTATAACCAGCGGCATCGATCACCTGAAGCTGGTATAATCGGCCGGAGAGGGCGGCGACGAGCAATAGTTTAGCACTTCCGAGAGCCGCTGCGCGCCGGTTGAAATGGCGGCGTCGTTGCGCTTCCTGCGTAATGCCGATCCGCGAAGGCGCTTCCTTGACCGGCATAGTCAGCCCGTTCCGATGGGGGCGAATTGGATCCGGCCCAGCAGATAGCTCAAGATCGGAAAGAGCGAGATCGTCAGCGCTGTGCGGAAAACGCTTCCGGTGAATCCGATAAATTGGAAAGCGAGTACTGAATGCAGCATCCACAATCCGGCCATGGCAGCGCTCGTCAGCAGCGTGAAGCCACCCCAAAGGAAAGAGAATGTCCGGTTGATAAACCAGCGCCTACACCGCAGCACCGCAACCCTTGAGAGAAGGAATAGAAAGGGCGTAACCCCCGGTAGCCCTCCGGATAGAAGATCATAGACCACACCAATTCCAAATAACGCTAATGGCGGGAGCAGGTCAGGCCGGAAGATCGTCCAGTAATAAACCGTCATCAGCGCAAATGCAGGAGTCAGGTTAACATATCCGGGAAGATGTACAGGCTGAAGGGAGAGCAGCGCCGCGAGCAACGTCGTAGCGAACGGCATTAGGTGAGCTGCAGGAATGCCATCCGGATGGCTGGACGCGACGTTATCTGTTTGCAGCGGCATTTCGTCCTCAGCGGCGGTTCGCCGTGTCGGCGGTCCCCGGTCCGGCATGCCGGCTAAAGGGTGAGGCGGTCGCCACCGGCGTCGGCAACGCGTCGGTAAGGCCATAATCGACGATACGGACATATTCGACTTGAGACAGCTCGGCATAAGGTTCAACCCGGGGTGGTCCGCGATCAACCGTATCGACGATTCCGACAGGAAGGCCCGGCGGGAAAACGCCTCCTTCCCCCGAAGTGACGATCCGGTCTCCGCTTCTCACCGCTGTGGCGGGGTCGAGGTACGATAGGGAGGGAAGCCGCGAATTGTCGCCGGCCAGGATCGCCCGCTGCCGTGAGCGCTCGACGATAACCGGAACACGGGAATTCAGGTCGGTGATCAGGAGAATGCGCGCGGTCCGGGCTCCGATCTCGTAAACCCGGCCAACCAAGCCTTCGCCCGTAACTGCGGCTTGATCGCGGACGACGCCAACATTGTTGCCGGCGTCAACCAAAAGGCTGCGCAAAAAGGCGCCTCCGGAACTGGCTATGACCCTGGCGGTGACATTCGAGACGGCGGCTTCCGGAGTCAGCTTCAACAAATCGCGCAACTGTGTGTTTTCGGAGGCTAGGGCCAGTGCCGTTTGCTGCCAGCGCAGCAGTCTTTTGTTTTCTTCTACAAGTCGGAGATTATCCTGATAAACGTGGATCATTCCTTGACCGCGGTCGAAAATATATTCGATTGCTGCCGGCGGGCGCGACAGCATGTCCAATATCGGTGCAGCATCATCAGCTGCCGAGATGCGGACCGCTTCGAACATAACCTGATCGATTTTAGCCAGAATGATCATTATCGCGGATATCATAACGAGAAGCGGAACGACGATCCGCTGCGCTGAAGAGCGACGTAGCGCTGCTAACCGGATCACGATTCTCTCGCCAGCCAACCGCGCGGTCGGCAAGCCTGCACGCTGGCGTGCTTCCGCCAACGGGCGCGAAAAGCCTTACTGTGCGGCGCCCCGATGCAAGTGTTCATGAGCTCCCCACCCGCTCAGTGGCGGTCAGAAAACCCCCTTTACCACGTATTTATCAAGACGGATTTGAGTGTCTTCATTTCTTCGAGCGTTCTGCCGGTGCCGAGGGCTACGCAACTTAAAGGATCGTTGGCGATCGAGACCGGAAGTCCGGTGGCGTGACGCAACACCAAGTCGAGGTTGCCGAGTAACGCGCCTCCTCCCGTCAGCACGATCCCTTTATCGACGATGTCGGCGGCAAGTTCGGGGGCAGTGTGCTCAAGGGCGACTTTGACGGCCTCGACGATCGAACCCACCGGTTCAGCTAAGCTCTCGGATATTTGCCGCTCGCTGACCACGATTTCCTTTGGCACGCCATTCATTAGGTCGCGGCCTTTGATCTCCATGATTTGCCCATCGCCATCTTCGGGCGTGCAGGCTGAACCGATCTCTTTTTTAATTCGCTCGGCGCTGCTTTCGCCAACCAAGAGGTTGTGATTACGGCGGATGTAGGCGATGATCGCCTCGTCCATTTTGTCGCCGCCAACCCGCACCGAGCGGCAATAGACAATACCCCCTAATGACAGCACCGCGACCTCGGTCGTTCCGCCGCCGACATCGACAACCATCGATCCGGTCGGTTCCGTGACCGGAAGCCCGGCTCCAATCGCTGCCGCCATCGGCTCTTCGATTAGAAATACCCGGCGCGCACCAGCACTCTCGGCCGATTCTTGAATCGCACGTCGTTCGACTGCGGTTGAGCCTGATGGCACGCAGACCACAACCTGCGGCGTGGCAAAACTGCGACGATTATGAACCTTTCGGATGAAATGTTTAATCATTTCCTCTGTGACTTCGAAATCGGCGATTACACCGTCACGCAGCGGCCGGATGGCCTGGATGTAACCGGGAGTGCGGCCGAGCATCAACTTGGCTTCTTCCCCCACGGCAAGCACCTGCTTTCGGCCTTTGACGTTAGCAATCGCCACCACCGACGGTTCGTTGAGCACGATGCCTCGTCCCTTCACGTAGACAAGGGTATTTGCGGTGCCGAGGTCGATTGCCATGTCGGCGGACAATAAACCCAACATTCGTCCAAACATTTCGCCACAAATCCGACGTTGCAGAAAATCAAAGTCCGACGGCGTACGTTCCCCTTGGAAATCGAATTGGGGGCCGCGAAGAGCACGCATCGGCACGGCTTGAATCTCACCGGGCTTCTCCCCGCGGAGATTGTTTGATCCTTGCGGATCGCCGGCCCGTTTGCAAGGTGCCCGATCGGGTGGCGATCCGGGGTTCCGATCGGTGCCAATTATCAGCGGTGCGGGTGGTTGTCGTATATAAAAGAGCCGGCGTCGGCGAGGCCGACCCCGGCTAGGCTGCGGGTGGCAAACCCGCGACAGGGAGACTTTGCCAAGCCGGGCTGCAGATAGAGGCGGGAGCCCGGCATCCCGCCCGTCTCGTCAACGCGGTGAACCGCGTCCAGTTCCAAGCGGCCCGCCCAGGCGAAGCGTTGTTCCTAGGATCCCCGCGGCACGCGTTCAACGGGCGGGCACGCAGCGCGGATGGTCTTCGCGGTACAATGCGACTGTCGACGGGCCGCCAGTCGCGAATGATCGACCCTTATCCTGGAGCGATTAACCAAGCTCTCCGCCTCTCGCGTCTGGGCCCCGCATGGCGCCGTGTCTTCGATCGACGGACCGCGCCGCTCAAGGCCGATACCGACATGCTTGCGCAACGCTTCTCGTCCCCGCGACAATCGCGATCGGACAGTTCCAACAGGTACGTTCAGGACGGCGGCAACCTCTTCGTAGCGCATGCCCTCCAAACCGACAAGCAGGATGGCTGATCGCTGCTCCTCCGGTAATCTTGCGATAGCGCGTTCGAGATCGCGCAGTTCGAGCCGCTGGCCCTGTTGCGGCGCGCGGATCAGCAGCGGTTCGCTGTCGGTCAACACTACTGCCGATCCTTCGCGCACAGATCGGCGCACGTAATTTACATATTGATTGTGCAGAATCGTGAACAACCACGCTCGCAGATCCGTGCCTCTCTGCCATAGATGCAGCTTGCCGAGAGCGCGGGTGAGGCAGTCCTGAACGAGATCGTCGGCGGCGGAGTTGTCCCGGGTCAATGCCCGGGCATAACGCCGAAGGCGTGGGATTTCCGCTTCGATGTCCCTGTACGTGTTCCCCACGAAAAACTCCCGATGGCGGCTACGACCAGCCGCGATGCTGATCCCAATCCGTGTCACTCTATCGGGGCGGTGTAATTCGATAATGTCAGCTGGGCTGGTTTTATGTAAGGATTTGTAACCATATGTATATTCGTTCCTTCGCGGCATGCCGCATCGAGCGTCCAACGCTCGTTGGAACCAACCCGTGCACAGGCAGGCAAGCGCAGAAAGATGAGCGACATTGGACACATACTGGTTGTCGACGATCAGAGAGAGATCTGCGACATGGTCCAGGACTACCTGTCCAGCGAGGGATATCGGGTATCGATCGCGCATGATGGTACCGGCATGCGTCGCGCCATCGCGCAAGCGCCGATAGACCTCGTCGTTCTCGATCTGATGCTGCCGGGCGAGGACGGGCTGACGCTTGCCCGTTGGCTGCGTGAGGAATCGAGTGTTGGCATCATCATTCTGACCGGACGCGGCGAGACGGTTGACCGCATCATCGGTCTTGAGATGGGCGCCGACGACTATCTGCCGAAACCATTTCACCTTCGCGAATTGTTGGCCCGGGTCAAGAGCGTGCTGCGGCGAGTGTCGGGCCGTACCCCGGAGAGAGCCCCGGTACAGCGTTCGCAAGCGCGGTTTGCGGGATGGCACCTCGATCTCTCGAGCCGCGAGTTGTTCTCGCCCTCGGGACAGGAGGTCAGGCTGACCACGGGCGAATTCGACCTGCTGTCCGCATTTGTCAACAATGCCAATCAAGTGCTCACACGAGACCGGCTTTTGGACTTGGCGCGAAATCGCGAAGCGGGCCCGTTCGATCGAACAATCGACGTGCAGGTTGGGCGGCTTCGCCGCAAGCTGGAGGATGACCCGCAGAAACCGTCGATGATCAAAACCGTTCGCGGTACAGGCTATATCTTCACCCCGACGGTCGAGACCAGCTGAGGGTCGGACCTAAACGGTTAAGTAGCTGCGGACTTGGGTTTCGTCCATGTCCTCCCTCCTGCCGGAGACGACGATTTCGCCACGCTGCATGACTAGAAAAGAGGCAGCGAGGTCGCGCGCAAACTCGAAATATTGCTCGACGAGCAGGATCGCCATGTCGCCGCGTGACGCAAGGCTGCGGATAACCCGTTCTATGTCCTTGATAATCGATGGCTGAATGCCTTCGGTCGGTTCGTCGAGCACAAGCAGCCGGGGCCGGGTCACGAGGGCGCGCGCGATAGCCAGCTGTTGCTGTTGACCTCCGGAGAGATCGCCGCCGCGACGACCGAGCATGTCCCTCAGTACTGGAAAAAGTGTGAAGATGTCGTCCGGGACGTAGCGCAACGCGCGCGGCAGCGGTGCAAACCCGGTTTCAAGATTCTCTTTTACGGTCAAGCGGGCAAAGATTTCGCGGCCTTGCGGGACGAGAGCGAGGCCGGCGCGGGAGCGCTTATACGGAGGCATGCCGGTCAGGTCTTTGTCTTCCCATGTTATGTGCCCGGCGCGGATCGGCTGAAGACCGAATATCGCGCGTAAGAGGGTGGTCTTGCCGACACCGTTGCGGCCGAGGATGCAAGTCACCTCGCCTTTACTCGCGGTGAGGCTGATGCGGCGAAGCGCATGGCTGGCGCCGTAATAGAGGTCGACCGCTTCGACGGACAGATGAGTCACCGGCCGAGATAGACTTCGATGACGCGGTGGTCGTTCTGGACATCATCGATCGAACCTTCTGCGAGCACTCCTCCTTCATGAAGAACCGTCACTTTCACCGCAAGCGCGCGGACGAACGCCATGTCGTGTTCGACCACCATCACGCTGCGGGTGCGGTTGATCTCCCGCAGCAGATCCGCTGTTGCCACGGTCTCAGCGTCGGTCATGCCGGCCACCGGTTCATCGACCAGGAGTAGTCTGGGCTCCTGGGCGAGTAGCATGCCGATCTCCAGCCATTGTTTTTGACCGTGCGAGAGGTCGGCCGCGCGGCGGTCGCGTTCGGCCCCGAGGCGGATCGTTAGGAGGATCTCCTCAAGCCGTGCGCGCTCATCGGGCGTTTCGCGCGCCCAAAGCGCGAAGCGAGGGGAGCGATCGCCGTTGAGCGCCAGCAGGACGTTGTCGCGCACCGACAGAGGTTCGAATACCGTCGGGCGCTGGAACTTGCGGCCGACGCCTAGCCGGGCGATTGCCGGCTCGTCTAGCCGCGTCAGATCGGTGTCGTCGCCGAACACCACTCGCCCCGCGTCGGGCTTCGTCTTGCCGGTGATCACGTCCATCATCGTGGTCTTGCCGGAACCATTAGGGCCGATCACCGCCCGCATCTCGCCTGGTTCGAGCGCCAGCGACAGCTCGTTGAGCGCCCTGAAGCCGTCGAAGGAGACGCTAACGCGGTCAAGGTAGAGGAGTGGCCCCTCGGTCACCCCGCGACCTCGCGCACCGCTGCCTCGGCTGCGGCCGATTTGCGATCGGCCGTAGCAGAGGGCAGGCGCACTGAAAACAGCCCAATAATTCCGCGCGGAAGAAACAAAGTAACCAAGACAAACAACCCGCCGAACGCAAACAGCCAGATTTCCGGCAAGGCGTTGGTCAGCCAGGTTTTGCCAAGGTTGACCGCGACTGCACCCAGGATTGCTCCAGCCAGCGTGCCGCGGCCGCCGACCGCGACCCAGATCACCGCCTCGATCGAATTGCCGGGTGAGAATTCCGAGGGGTTGATGATGCCAACCTGCGGAACGTAAAGCGCACCGCCTACCCCGGCGATGACCGCCGAGACGACCCAAACCGCCAGCTTGTACGATTCGGGCCGGTAGCCGAGGAAGCGGGTGCGCGCCTCTGCATCGCGCACCGCCACTAGCACCTTGCCAAGCCGCGACCCAGTAATTGCGCGCGCCAGCAAAAACGCAGCCGACAACACCACGGCGGTAATCAACATCAGCCCGACCGAAGTGCTCTCCCGGTCGAGCGGGAAGCTCAAGATGTCCTTGAAGTCGGTCATCCCGTTGTTGCCGCCGAAACCCATATCATTGCGGAAGAAGGCGAGGAGCAGCGCATAGGTCAGCGCCTGGGTAATGATCGAGAAATAGACACCGGACACGCGCGAGCGGAACGCGAACCAGCCGAATACCCAGGCCAGCACGCCGGGCACCATTAGCGCCATGACCAGCGCAAACCAGAAGTGGTCGAAGCCGTACCAGTACCAGGGGAGCTTGTTCCAGCCGATGAAGATCATGAAATCGGGCAGCGTGGGATTGGCGTAGACGCCACGCGCACCGATCTCCCGCATCAGGTACATGCCCATCGCGTAGCCGCCCAGGGCAAAGAACGCGGCATGGCCGAGGGTAAGGATGCCGACATAGCCCCACACCAAATCGACTGCCAACGCCAGGATCGCGTAGCACAGGTACTTGCCTATCAGCGAAATTGCGAAGTCGGGGACATGCGCCGCGCTTCCCGCTGGGGCAACGAGGTTCAAACCCGCGAGCAGTGCGGCGCCGCCGAGTACGCAGCCGAGGGTGGCGATTGTGGTTCGGTCGTTCGGCATCAAGCCTCGGCCGCTCGACCTTTGAGCGGGAACAGCCCTTGCGGGCGGCGCTGAATGAACAGGATCAAGAACACCAGCACCAGGATCTTGGCGAGCACAGCGCCCTCGAAGGGTTCGACGAACTTGTCGACCACACCGAGGGCCATCGCGGCGAACAGCGTGCCCCACAAATTGCCGACGCCACCGAGCACCACCACCAGAAAACTGTCGATGATGTAGTTCTGGCCTAGATTTGGGCTGACATTGTCGATCTGACTCAGCGCGACGCCGGCCATGCCGGCGATGCCGGAACCGAGGCCAAAGGTCAACGCGTCGATTAGCGGCGTGCGGATGCCCATCACCGCAGCCATGCGCCGGTTCTGCGTCACGGCGCGGATCGAGCGCCCGAGCCCGCCCCAGCGCAACGTCGCCATCAGGGCGCCGAGCACGAGCGCGGCAAATAGGATGATCCAGAGCCGGTTTACCGTCAGCGTCAGACCGCCGAGCGCGACCGAGCCGCTCATCCATGCGGGCGAACTGACGTCTTGGTTGGTCGGGCCGAAGATGCTGCGTACCGCCTGTTGCAGGATTAGACTGAGCCCCCAAGTGGCGAGAAGCGTTTCTAGCGGCCTGCCGTACAGAAAGCGGATCAGCGTGCGCTCGATCACCACCCCAAGCCCGCCCGCCACCAAAAATGCCGTCGGCACGGCTAAAAGCAGGCCGACATCGTCAAGGGCCGGGGCAAAAGAGACGATCAGCTGTTGCACCACAAAAGTGGTGTAAGCTCCGATCATCACCATTTCGCCATGCGCCATGTTGATGACGCCCATCACGCCGAACGTGATCGCCAGCCCGGTCGCGGCCAGCAGCAGCACAGCGCCGAGGCTCAGGCCGTAATAAACATCCTCAGCGAGGCCCCATAGCTGCAGCCGCCGGTCGATGTGCTGGATCGCGACGCCGATCGCCGCCGCGACCGCGGGTGGCTGTCCTTGCAGCGAGGAAAGCAGACTCCGCACTGAGAGATCGGCCCGCGCCGCAACGTTGCGTACCGCAGCGAGACGCGCCGAGGATGACCCGGTGCCAGATTTCAGCAGCGCCGCAGCCTGCGCCTCGCGCAGCACGCGGCGGACCGCGGCATCATGTTCCGTCGTCAGCGCCCGTTCGATCAGCGGCAGCGCACCGGCATCGGCCGACTGGAACAGAGCATTGGCCGCGCTTTGCCGGGCCGCCGTATCCTTTGAGAACAAATCGAGCGCGGCCTCGGCGGTGTCGATGGCGGCACGAACCGAATCGGCGACGATCACCAGCCGTAAATTCACCGGTGCCAGCGCCGCCACCTTCAAACCGGTGCGCGCATCAACGAATCCGTCGGTGGTGCGGATGTAGAGCGGCGCGTCCGGGCGCGGCCAGCGCGAAGCGAACAGATGCCCGTCGCGCAAGGCGCTGATGACTGCGGCCGCGCGCGGGCTGCCTGAGACGGCGAGTTGCTGCACCCCGTGTGCCACAAGGTCGAAATTCGTCGCGGCGATATCGGTAAAGGGGTCGTTGCCAACGCGAGCCGCCGCGGGCAACGCCAATACAAGCGCCAACAGCGCGGCTACCACCAAGCCGCGGATAAGGTGTGGGCGGGACCGGCCCCCGGTGCTGCCGCCAAACATCCCCATCCCGCCTAGGCCTTGTGCTTACCGAGGCATTTCCCCACGACGACGTCGTAGCTACCGCACGCCATCGGCGGCAACCAGTCGCCGATCAAATCCTTGCTTTCCGGCAGATAAGGCGACCAAGGCTGGGCGACGACCAAACCCGGCGTCTGCCAGACTATGTTGAATTGACCGTTACCCTGCACTTCGCCGATCAACACCGGTTTAGTCAAGTGATGGTTGGGCATCATCGTAGAGAAATCGCCGGTAAGATTTGGGTAGGCAACGCCGATCATCGCGTCGATCACCGCATCGTGCTCGGTAGTTTCGGCCTTCTCGACTGCTTTTACCCACATGTTGAACCCGATGTAGTGCGCCTCCATCGGGTCGTTGAATACCCGCTTGTCGCTGTCGACCGATTTCTGGAAGGCCGCGACGACTTCCTTGTTGAGTGGAGTATCGACGCTCTCGAAATAATTCCACGCCGCGAGGTGGCCGACAAGGGGCTTGGTGTCAATGCCGGCAAGTTCCTGTTCGCCAACACTGAACGCCACCACAGGGATGTCGGTCGCTTTGATGCCCTGGTTGCCGAGCTCCTTGTAGAACGGCACATTGGCATCGCCGTTGATGGTGGATACAACTCCAGTCTTCTTGCCGGCGGAACCGAACCCCTTGATCCTGGCGACTTCCGACTGCCAGTCGGAATAACCGAACGGCGTATAGTTGATCATTATGTCGGCGAGTGCGATGCCTTTTGACTTCAGATAGGCTTCCAGAATCTTGTTGGTGGTCCGCGGGTAGACATAGTCGGTGCCTTCCAACACCCATCGCTTTACCCCGACCTGGTTCATCAGGTAATCGACCGCCGGGATCGCCTGCTGGTTTGGCGCGGCACCGGTGTAGAACACGTTGCGGCTGCACTCCTGGCCCTCGTACTGCACCGGGTACAGCAGGATACCGTTCAGTTCCTCGAACACCGGCAGCACCGACTTGCGGGACACCGAGGTCCAGCAACCGAACACCGCTGCCACCTTGTCGATCGACAGCAGCTGCTTCGCCTTCTCGGCAAAGAGCGGCCAGTTCGAAGCCGGATCAACCACCACGGGCTGAAGCTGCCGGCCCATGACCCCGCCCTTCGCGTTCTGTTGGGCGATGAGCATCAGCATCACATCTTTGAGAGGGGCTTCGCTGATCGCCATCGTGCCGGAAAGCGAGTGCAGAATGCCGACCTTGATAGGTCCCGTCTCGGGCACGGCGGAAGCCGCCTTAGCCCGCGGGATCAGGTCGGGGATCGCGCCAAGTCCGGCCGCAGCCGCGGTGAACCCGGCACCGAGCAGACCGAGCTGCCGACGATTTATAGTGAAGCCCTCGGATGACATGAACTCTTCCCCTCAATGTGCCATGCTGACGGTGTTATATCCGGCTGAGCAAGAACGAGGCCAAGCTCCAATGAGCTCCCGATCCGAAGACCGGTTGGTTTGCTCCCTCGGTTTTCAGCAAAAATTAGCGAACCTGCTTTGCCAAGCGGCGCCGCTAAGACGACGCTACCGCGCGTCGTCGTCTCGGCCCGGCGTCGGACGCTCAAATCTCTGCGATTAATTCTTGAGCATTTTATGCCGACCGGCGCGCCATCTGCCATATGGGGGTCACTCAGCGCGTGGCAAACCGAAGACCACGCCGTTATCCTGGTGCGAGAATACCGAGCACCAGTTCAAAGGGATCAGCAATGACCGATACCGACGCTGTGCTTGCGGCCAATCTCGAGTTCTACCGGGCGTTCACGATGCGCGATATCGAAGCGATGGATGCTGTATGGGCGCGTCATGCGCCGATCGCCTGCCTCCATCCGGGATGGACCGCGCTGACCGACCGAGACGCCGTAATGTCCAGTTGGGGCGGGATTTTATCAAACCCCGACGCTCCGCGCGTCACCTGCTTTGACGAGCGCGTGCTGCTCTTCGGCGATACCGCTCTCGTGCTCTGCGAAGAGGAACTCGACGGCGGCGGCACCCTCGCTGCCAGCAATTTCTTCGTCCGTGAAGCCGGCGTTTGGCGGCTCGCCCATCACCATGCTGGTCAGATCGTAACTCGCCAGACAGGAAGGCGCCGGCCGTCCCATCTGAACTGAGTGGCGATGCCTCAAACCACAGCACGCGGTCCAGGTTGGCGAGACTGCTCGAAGGCCGCGCGCACCTCCGCCAGCCGAGCGGCGGTTTCGCGCTCGATGATCCCGTCCACCCGTGCCGGGCGGAAGCGCCGCTGAAATGCGGCGACGGAAAAGGCGTCGCCGACGGGTGCAACGCAATAGCCGATTGCGGCAAGGTCGGCAACGGCTTTCGCTTGATCCACTTCCCGGTCTTCGTCCGGACCAAAGGGCTCCGGCCAGATTCCGATGCCAGCCCGGGCGAGGCGCCGCCAATCGAAAAGTTCGCCGGGGTCGCTCTTACGGTCGGGCGCGATGTCGGAATGACCGACGACACGATGTGCGGGAATCGGATGTCGGGAGAGAATGTCACGACAGAGCCGCTCGACTGCCGCCATCTGAGATTCGGCGAACGGACGGTAACCCCATTCGTGACCGGGATTGACGATCTCGATTCCGACCGACACGAAATTGAGGTCACGCTCACCTTCCCAGCACGACAATCCGGCATGAAAGGCGCGGCGCATCTCGGGTACCAACCGCCAGATTGTGCCGTCTTCCTCGACGACGTAATGGGCGCTGACTCGCGCGGTCGGATCGCATAGCCGGTCGAGTGCCGCTGCGGAGCTTTGCATACCGGTGTAGTGCAGTACCAGCATGTCGATGCGCGGCGGCTCCCCGCGCGCAGCGTGATTGGCGGAGAGCCGTTCGCGAATTGAAAACGTGGTCATCCTATCTCGGTCGTGTAGCTTCGCCCTCTCGCGAGCCTTTCATAGGCGGCGCTAATCCGCGCAGTCCTGGCAGTCGCGAATGCCACGCATTCCGGCGTCAGACCTTGCGCCATGACGAGTTGGGGGTGGCTTGCACTCTCGAGCCGACGGTATGCGATTCGGATCTCGCTGAGCGGAGTGTCAGCGGCCACGCCGAGGATCGCATAGCGTTGCCGCAACTGGCTTTATTCGGCTCGAAGGGGTGCGCGCGAATGCGCGCGTAGTCGGGGACTTCAAAGCCAAAATGGCGCGCGACCTCCCGCAAATAGGCGTCCTCGGCGGCGCATATCCGGTTGTCGGCGAACGCAATACGGAACAGTCCGTCAGCCGGATGTTCCAGCACCATCGGGTTGGTCGCGACCATTCGCCGAACCTGGTGAGCGTTCAAAACCGTGCCTGCTTCTGCGGGCGAGGTCGAATACCAACCGGACTTCTTCATCCGGACGTTATCCGAAACACCTCGTTAAAGGCGTCAACTTCGTCGCGGGTGATGTCGCCATCCGCCCTCGCCATCTTGGCGCCGAGAGAGATAGCCGCGATCGTAAAAGCAACCCGTGGCGGCGGTCGGCATCGGCGAGGTCGGGTCCGTGCCCACGCCGGTGAGCGATGTGATCGGCGGCATGATCGAGCAATGCACCAAGCGCGCCGCCAAAGGGCAGTTCCCGCACGCTGGTGACGATCCGACTGATAAAGCTCATGAACCCCAGATGCTGTTTGGCAGAGCAGAGAGTGATCCGGGGTTCTCGTTCCCGGGTTCGCCTTCCCTGTCGGCCGATGCTTGCTAGTCGGGAGCCATTGTAAAAGGAGGTCCGGAGTAGCGAGAGCCAATTTTGGGCTCGTCTGGGGTGCAGAGCAAGGGCCACGGTGCACGGAGTTATCAACTGTCGGGACAGCTTGCAGCCCTCGGTGCCGGCCATGCTCCTCAGCCATTTCAGCGAACCCGAGCGCGACCGGTGCCGTGTCGATCAGGGCAGCGCTCGATCGCGAACATGCGCTCCGCTCGTTCTCGATCGACTTTACCGGCCGCGGAGCGCGCCGCTGCGAGGTAGTGCCGGCCAGGCGCATCAGCGCGGGACCAAACCAACTCAAGGCTTTCACCCGTGGCGGGATGGAACCGTGTTAGGGCCGGGATCAGCAGACCGATCATTGCAGCGATCATTGTCGACATGCTCGGCAAACCGATTACCGAGGTCGGCACTGAGCGGCCGCGTGGGCCGTTCAAGGGGATCGCCGGCGGCGCTCTCGCCGGCCGAATCCGATGCCAGCAAAGATTCGACCCAAGCCCTTCGTGCGTTCACCAGATCGGGCCCACCAAATGGGTGAGGCCAAGCCTCAGCTATCGCTCTCGCTTAAATTTCACAATCGCGCATGGCCCAACACTCCGCATCGTCGAATGGGTCGAGCCGAGACCGAGTTGTGCATGGGTAACGAATCTTTAGCCTAAATCTGCGATTAGTAGCCCATTCCCACTGGGGACAGCAGATTCGAGAATACCCTTTGGCAAGTCTTCTTCGGTATAGCAGCGCGGATGAGCATCGTGGCGGGGACGTTTGGACGGGTATCGCCGCTTTGTGCACCGGTCCCCAATTCCGCGGGTAAAGATGGACCGCGAGTGAATTTGATGGGCTTGTTCTCTTTACCGGCGCCGCGGTGAGCTTCACCCGGATTCCTCTGCGCGGCCTTTGTCGCCGGCAATTCGCCGGGAGCTGTCCGCGTCGCAGCAACTCGCGGCTAAGGAAACAGAGCGAGCTTTTGCAAAAGACTCTCGACCATATCGGCGAAGGCCTCAGTGTTTTCGATGCGCGGGGCAGGCTAAGCGCACGCAACTCGCGGTTTTGCGGACTTCTGGGCCTGCCGTCGGATATCCCGGTCGGGATGCCGCTGAGAGAAATCCTAATGCGCCAGGCAGTTCAGGGTGCTTTCGGCGATGTGGATCCAATTGCAGAGACACACCGACGTCTCACACAATTCTACCGGGAGGTTCCGACTACAAAGGAACGGATAACCCCGAGCGGCCGAATCCTCCAAATCCGGCGCAGCGCCATGCCCGACGGTGCGGTGCTCTCCATCTACTCGGACGTGACTGAGATCAGAGCGGGCGAGCGCAAGCTACATGAGGCGCGCAGTCAAGCCGAAGCCGCCAATCATTCCAAAAGCGAGTTCCTCGCCAATATGAGCCACGAGTTGCGCACCCCATTGAATGCGATTATCGGATTTACCGAGATCATTTCGCAAGAGCTATTCGGACCGATCGCCAACAAGAAATATCTCGAATATGTGAAAGATGTACATTCGAGCAGTCTTCACCTGTTGTCAATCATCAACGATGTGCTGGATATGTCGAAGATCGAAGCCGGAAAATTCGAGCTTGCGAAGCAGCCGGTGGCGTTGTTAGATGTGCTGGCCGACGTGATCCGTATCGTACATGAGCGCGCCAGTTGCCGTGGCATCGAATTGGTTTCGCAATCGGGCGACGAACCCGTGATTGTTTGGGCGGACGAGCGAGCGATGAAGCAGATTTTTCTAAATCTGCTCTCGAACGCCATCAAGTTTTCGAGGGATGGAGGAAAAATTTACGTTCGTGTCAGCGGCGAACATGCCGGCTATATTGCTATCGAAGTCGAGGACCACGGCATCGGCATGAACGAAGAGGAGCAACAACGCGCTCTGCAGCCTTTCGGTCAAGCCAAACCGGCAATCACAGGCAACTACGGCGGCACTGGTCTCGGGCTGCCGATTACTAAAGGGCTGGTCGAGGCGCATGGCGGAACATTGTCGATCATCAGCAATGCCGGCGAGGGGACAATGGTACGGGTGATGCTATCAATGCGAGCCGTACTTGTCGACCGCGAGCCCAAACCGGGCTTTGCCATCTCCGAATTCGGGTAAGGGAGCCACTGCGGTTCGGGGAGGTATATCCAACCGCAGGCAGCGAAGCCGTTTGGCTGACTCAAGTAGCCGTCGTCTCGCGGGCGCTGCGCCGTATTATACGGAATAAGGAGATGCCGGGAAGCAGCGCTAAGGTGATAATCGCCAGCAGTCGGAAGCAATCCGTATAGGCGGCGAACGAGGCGGCTGCCTGCAGGCGCTCCGGAGAGAAACTTGGATTCCGGGCTTGGTCGTAGAGTTCGCTGAGATGAAAGTGAATCCGCGCCTGCAGCACCGCCGTCATCGCAGCGACACCGGTCGCACAGCCCAGTTGCCGGGCCAAATTATAGACGCCGGCGGCGTCTGTGCGCAGGTCTGCGGCAAGGGTTGAAAAGGCGAGAGTGCTGAGCGGGGTGAACAGCAGGCCGACGCCGACGCCTTGAGCGGCGCTGGCGGCGGCGAGCCAAGTCTCCCCCGCATCCGCCGGAATTCGAGCCATCCAATTAAAGGCGCCGGCTGTCATAACCAGGCCGAGCGCCAACAAAGCGCGATGATCGACCCGATCGATAACATAGCGAATCGTCAGCATCATCGCCATGGTACCGATCCCCCGCGGAGCGATTACCAGGCCCGCTTGTGTGGCGTTCCAGGCGAACGGCCCTTCGCCCAGAGCCGGAACAAAGACTATGGTTGTAAACAAAATCGCTCCCACCAGAAAATTATAGAGAGTCGCAATCGCGAAGTTAGCGTCTCGGAACACTTCAAATCTGATCAGTACAAAACGTGCTCGACGACTTTGTAATGCAATGGTAGCGGACGCCAACGTCGCTATGCCCGCGGCGCAAAGCGTTTCCGGCGAGGGCGGCCATATCTGGCCGATACTGCGTTGGAGCGCCAGCTGAAGCGAACCTGTGGTGATAGCCAACATTGCGATGCCGACACCGTCGATTGGGCCGGGGTCGCCGGAACCGGCGCCTGACGGGATGGTTCCCAATCCCAAGAGCGCAACTGCCCCGATCGGAGCGTTCAACGCAAAGATCCATCTCCACGACGAGAGATCAGTAATCACCCCCCCGAACACCGGACCGAGCATCGGCCCCGCCATGATCGTGGCTCCCCAGATGGCAAGCATGCGGCCATGTTCCGACTTCGGGTAAATATCGAGGATGATCGCCTGCGACAAAGGCTGGATGATGCCGGCTGCGGCACCTTGGAGCAGTCGAAAGAAGATCAGTGCATAAAATGCAGTTGCGGTCGCGCAAAGCAATGAAGCAGTAACAAATAGTACGACTGCTGCGACGAAGACTCGGCGTGGGCCCCAGCGACGGCGCAGGCAGCCGCTCAAAATTGCGGTCACGGCGGACGCGCAGAGATAACCTGTCATCACCCAAGAGCCGAGATCGATGCCGCCGCTGAACCCTCGTTCGAGCTGCGGGAGAGCAACGTTGGCGATCGTGGCGTCAAAGGCTTGCATCGCTGTCGCGATCATCAGCGCGGTGGCTGCCTGACGCCGGCCAGCGATCGACGACGCGGCCGCGTTTGCGGTCATTCGAGCGCGCCGTCCGCCGCGAAGTTCGAATTCATGCGGTGGCTGTCGTGTCGATTATGCTCGTGCATGGCGAAGCCGCGAAAATGAGATTGCGAGCGGAGGAAGCTCGTCTTGTCCATCGGCCCAAAAAATTTGGCGCCCGTAAAGGTGCGGAGCTTCGCTCTGGCTCAGCATTTATGCAGACATTGCATCAACAGCAGGAGCAACCTGCGGCATTGACAGAATGTGCCTCAACGATCTAAGCATCGAACATTAATCCTTTCCAGAACAATCTCACACATAAAACAATTCGTGTAAAGAATCAAGAAGTTTATGATGTCTCTATCAGGTACCCGTCCTAGGAGCAATCAAATTTTCGTCAATATTATCTTGCACACCGACAGGTCTTCGCCGTCTGAATTAAAGCGGAGGCGCCATCACGGTATGCGAAGCTTTGATTATCCCTGCCTTGCCGCGATCCGGACACGGCGGCATGCTGTCGACGAACCTTGAGATCGGCGCGACTCAGGCTAGCCATGGGCCGGTCGAGAGGCCATATCCCGCATTCTGGCGATCCTACTACGATCCCCGATCTGCCCGCGCGCCGGCAAGTGAGTCAAATTTATTCTAGTCTAAGTCTATAATGACCACAAAGTTTACCTCCACTCGCGCATGTCGGTGGGCATAGCGTAAGACCACGCCGCGATAAATCGGAATATCGGACCGAGGCCGGGCGCGATCCGGAGCGGGTCTTCGAGGCCGGGCATGATAATGTCCCGCCTATTATGCCGGGGAAAATTCGCCCGAGGCTTGTAGCCTCTCCTTGCGGGATGACCTGATCCGGCTCAAAAGCCGTATGCGACGGCCGAGTTTCTCGGCCAACGGCACCCCGAACGCTTCGTGACGGGGTCATGGTGTCGGCTTGGCAGGCGGCTACTTCAGATGCTCCTGGAGTCGCGGCATCAGCTCGACGAAATTGCACGGGCGAAAGCGGTTGTCGAGCTGGTGCACGAGGATACCCTCCCAAGCGTCGCGGCAGGCGCTGGGCGAGCCGGGCAGCGCGAAGAGGTAGGTGCCGCCGGCAACCCCGGCCGTCGCCCGGCTCTGGATCGTCGAGGTTCCGATTTTGTCGTAGCTCAGCCAACGGAATAGCTCGCCAAAGCCGGCGATTTCCTTCTCGTAGATGCTGTGAAACGCCTCGGGCGTCACGTCGCGGCCAGTGACGCCGGTGCCGCCGGTCGAGATCACGACATCGACCTTTGGGTCGGCGATCCATGCCCTGAGCTGGGCGACGATCGCGTCCTGGTCATCACGCACAATCCTCTGCGCCACGACATGGTGCCCGGCACTCGTCGTGAGCTCGGCGAGCGTATTGCCCGAGCGGTCCTGCGCCGCGTCGCGAGTATCCGAAATCGTCAGGATTGCGATGTTGACGGGGAGGAACGGACGGGTCTGATCAAGCCGGCCGGGCATCGGCGATGCTCCCTCTCTAGATTTTGGATTGCGTTCAAGATAGGATGGCTATGAGACCGCGGAAAGGAGTTCGTCGAGGCGGGCGCGCAACGCTCGCAGGTCGCGCCAAGCCTCACGCTTGCGTTCGGGCGCGCGCAAAAGAAACGACGGATGAAACATCGGCAAGGTCGACACCGGCCGGTCGATACCGGGGATCGCAAGATCGAACCAACGCCCCCGAAGCCGGGTGATGCCGGGTCCCGGCGGCAACAACGCCCGCGCCGCAGTGCCGCCGGCCAGCACCAGCACTTTGGGCCGAACGAGCGCGATATGCCGCAACACAAAAGGAAGGCAGGCGGCGATCTCGTCCGCTGTCGGCGTGCGGTTGCCGGGCGGGCGCCAATAGATGACGTTGGTAATCAAGACGCTGGTGCGGTCAAGCCCGATCGCCGCCAGCATGCGGTCGAGCAATCGTCCGGCGCGGCCGACAAACGGGTGTCCGATCCGGTCTTCGTCCGCACCTGGCGCCTCGCCGATGATCATGACCGGGGCGGTGGGATCGCCGTCGGCGATAACGGTGTTGGTCGCGGTCTGTTTCAGCGCGCAGCCTTCGAAACCGCCGATCGCCATTTCGAGCGCGGCCAAACTGTCGGCGCGCGCCGCAAGCAGTCGAGCGGATTGTGCGGCGTCGCCCGGCGATTCAGTGTACGCGGCGGGCGGCGCTGCTGCGACCGCGTGTGCCGCGGGCAGCGTATTGGGAGCTCGGACCGCCGGCTGGGTCAACGGCGACGCAACCGCGGACGTGGTCGTTGGCGTGACATCGATCGGGGTCAGTGCAAAGCGGTTTGCCGGCGCATCTGCGACAGCCTCATCCGCCCCCATTTCGAGATACCAGCGCAACAGCGCCACCAACTCCTTTTGAGTATCCGCTGTCATGCGATTACGGCCATTTCGGATTTCCCACTTCTCCCACCCGCGGCCGGCCCGCGGCATCGATAACCTGTGGCTCAAGATTAGGCTTATACGCGTTGGCTGCGGTGATTTCCTGCAGAAGCGGGCGCGCGGGCCCCTCGACGGTACGACATTGACAGGCGCGGATCCCGCTGTTGCGGCGGCGTAACGCTCTTTTTGAACAAGGCTCGCTGCAAGGCGAGATAGGCGTCCTTGGTCATTGCCGGTTCGAACTTATCGAGGATCTCGCGGGCCCGCGCGGCGTCAGCGTTCAACAGGTCGATAGCGGTCATCGCCAGCAGCTTGGCCGGCGTCACATAGCCGTGCTGCGGTTCGTCGATTCGCAAGTCGGCGGCATGAGCGTGGCCCTCGGCGGCAACGACATAGGGATGGATCACTGGGATCAGGTGGGCGAGGTCGCCCATATCGGTCGAGCCGGTGCGGTGACCGGTGCTCTGGGAGGTGTCCGGCCCGACGATCGCTTCGACATTGTCGCCAAGGATTCGCCCGAGCCGCTTTTCGTTGCGCTGCGGCAGATCCCCGAGGATCGTCTGGCTCTCGACTTCGGCGCCGATCGCCATCGCACCGGCGTGCAGGCAGCGGTCGACCTTGCGGTTGGCGTCGAGGATCGCCTCGATCGAGCCGCCGCGGACAAAGGTCTGCATCGTGACCTCGGCCGGGACGACGCTGACCGCGTCCCCCGTCCTTGGTTGTGGATCGGCGTGGAATAAGAACCCCGTTTAGAGGGTGATCGGCCTCCCATCGGGAGCCCGGACGGCGGGCCGACCGTGGCTTCCCTGGGGGACATGGGAGCCGGGGCAAGGGCGCTGGTTGTGGAGACGATTGCAAAGATCGGGCGGGCGTATTTCGTGCAGAAGAAGCCGATCAAGGCGATCTGCCGCGAGTTTCGGCTGTCGCGTACGGTCGTGCGCAAGGTGATCCGGTCATCCGGTCTGAGGTTACCGGGTTTCATTGCGAGCGTGGCCGGCAACCATTGCCACGGATTGATCCGTGGCGGGCGCAGCTTGACGGGATGCTACTCGCAAACGAGGGCAAGTCGGCGCGCGAGCGGACTTTGTTGTCCTCGACGAACTCGGATTCCTGCCCTTCGCGCAGACCGGCGGACAGCTCCTGTTTCATCTGATCAGCCGGGTCTACGAGCGAACCTCGGTCATTGTCACCACCAATCTCGCTTTTGGCGAATGGCCCGGCGTCTTTGGCGACGCCAAGATGACGACGGCACTCCTCGACCGGCTGACCCATTCCTGCGAAATCATCGAAACCGGCAACGAGAGCTGGCGCTTCAAGCCTCAACCTCGATATCCGCTAAACGTCATGGCGGGTGGACGGAAATCTATCTTGCCCGCGACGATCGCTCTGCAGGCGAAACGTGTCAGCCATCAAAAATACGTCAATGCTCGCCTCATAACCGAAGGGCGCGGCGGTATCAGTCTATTCTCCGTCAGTCAACAGTCCGTAACGTCAACATCTTTCGTCAAATTGATAGAAATGGTCATTTATTCGTCATTTAGATTCTCCAAAATTGGTCTGCATACGTACAACTATAAGTAACGTATTTTGATGATTCAAAGTAAACATATGATTTTTTATTGACATTGGTTCGATGCACGTTAATCTTCTGTCAATTTTCGTTGTGCCGCAGTGGTCGGCTGGGCCTCAACGAGGACCATACCAATTGTGACCGAACGCGGCGAGCAAGGGATGGAGGTATGGCTATAAGGATTGTCTCATCGTGAATTTGTTTCGGCCCCCGCGGCATCGGTCAACCACGCTGCTGCATGATCTTCACTGAAGCGGCGCTGTCGCTTTAACGGAGTATCCGATGGAACTCGTTTGTCCAAATATCGTACCCGAGAACAATTTGCGACTGCCGGACGCGCTGACAATAAGGCACGGTCCGGCGCGTCTGCTGTCGAGCTTTGTTCTTGAAGGCGACCAGGCCGCGCGCCAAATCGGCATTCGCTTGCGGCTGCGCTACGACTTCGGTGAATTATTGTATCTTAATAAACAGAAGGTTGGCAACGGGACCTGGTATCCGCTGATGCGAATGTTCCATCCCGAATATAATAATCTGATCCCGGAAAACTCATACTGGATTTCGGGCGAAGACGAACACGGCGAGATCGTAGCGACCCATGCCGGGCGGGTGCATTATTGGCCGGAGACGACGCTGGAGCAGGAAGTTGATTCCCTGCTTTATGGGACACGGCGTGACGGACAACGCTGTATCGTGACCGCACCGGACGCGAAAATCATATCGGGTGTCGTCGTCTACGGCGGATCGGCCTGGGTGCGCCCGGATTTTCGCGGCAAGCGGCTGTCGCAATTGCTCCCCCGGCTCGGCCGTGCCTATGCCTTGGCGCGATGGCCGATCAATTGGGGCATTTCGATTGTCGCGCCGGTGCTCGTCGAGAAGGGGGTCGCTGCCGGGTATGGATACAAGCGCGAAAGTCGCAGCATAATATTCCCCGGCGCTCCTTCCGGCGCGGTTGAAAACGTGCTCGTCAGCGTCGGTGCCGAGGATGCTTACGACGATTTCGCGGCGATCCTTTCGAGGGGATATCCGACGTCCGATTCGGTGGATGCGCCTGCGCCCCTATCGGCCAGCTTGCGCGACAACATGGAGACCAGGACCTCATCCGACGATGTTTTCCACGGCAGCAGCAGTCGCTCGTAGTGTGAGGTAAAGAATTTGGGCTTGCCGGGCGCGACCTGGATAGCGGCGGTGACGTGGTCATACCTCGGTTGGCCTGTGCGAGCGACGCTTTTATAAAATTCCGAAACCCATTCGCCGTAATCCTTGTCCGGTTGGTTCTCCACCGTTTGGCCGATCGCATTGAAATGGTAATTGCCTTCGAGCCAACGGAATCCGTCGCCGATAAAGCGAAAGACCGGATCGGTCCAATCGGGCCTGACACCGAATATCATCAGGCGCGAAAGCATCTGCTGGTTGATCGCAAAAGAGATCACGCTCGGATCAAAATGCCCGAACGACATTCGCCATTTTTGTGTCAATCGGTGCAGAGGACTTTCATCATCATTATAGAGCTTTGAAAAATCCTGCGGTTCGATCAGAAATCGGTCCTTGGCGGACGGGATGAATTTAGGAGCGCACAGCTCGGACAACCGTGAGATCGCGAGATCACGATCCGACAGGATTTCCGACTTCCAAGAAGATATGAAGTATCGGATACGGAACAGCCGTACATTCGAGGTCATCAACTGCTGCTGAACCGTAAGCAACGCGGGGAGTTCCACAGAATATGGGTGTATTTCGATCTCGATAATCGATTGATCATGAACCTGAAACTTGACAAAACCCTGATTTTTGACAGCGAACGATACCGCGTCGTAATCGGGATCAGAGTCGCCCAATGCCGCAAAAAACTCGCTGCTGTTTTCAAGAACCCACTGCCCAGTAGGCGTAACCAGCATGGTTAGGTGTTTCAACGTCAGCCTCGCGCTAGGAAGTGCTGATCCTCAAACGGGCTCATCCCGATCCCTGTTTTACTCACCTAAAGGTTAAGCGGTGGTGAACAAACAGCGTCGATAGGCCCTGCGCTGTTTGACACCCTGCTGATGCTCAGGGGCTCGCACCTCGCTAATCCCGACTAATAACCGTAGTCGGAAGAGCCGCTCGGATGCCGCGGCCGGTCAAGTGACTCCCGGCGGAGCCGGATGTTGTAAAGCAGCATGGCCTCCGTCGTGCTCGGTATGTATCGGGCCGGTGATCGAGAACGCGCTTCCATCAATTTGTCGAGGTTGTCCCCGCGGCGGCGAGGAGTTCGCCGATGCGCTCCGCGGCTTTGAGACCCGAACCGGTAAGCACTGCCACGGTCGTCTCGCCGCGGGCGATCGTGCCGTCACCCAATAGCCGGGTCAGCGCCGCGCCTGCGGTCGCGGCGGTCGGCTCGACAAAAAGCCCGAGCCGGCCTAAAGCGAGCAATGCCGGCGCGATCTCGCCCTCGCCGACGGCCACGACGCCGCCCCGTGAGCGGCGCAACGCGCGCAACACCCGCGCCGGCCGCACCGGCCGCATCGTCGCGATGCCGTCGGCGAGCGTCGGGCTCGCTGTGAACGGCACGAAGCCATCGGCATCTGCCGCCCACGCCGCCGCAAAAGCAGCGCAATTCGCCGCCTGCACCGCGAAAAGCCGCGGCCGCACCGCGATCTCGCCGGCTCGTTCGAGAGCGTCGACGCCGCGTTCGAGGCCGAGGATGTTGCTGCCGTAGCCGGTCGGCACCAGAATGTTGTCCGGCAGGCGGAAACCGAGCTGCTCCCACAACTCGAAGGCCAAGGTCTGCGTACCCTCGATGAAGTACGGATGCCAGTTGTGACTGGCGTAAAAGCTTTCATTCGCTGCGGCGAGCGCGGCTTCGGTGACGGCCTGCCGGGTGCCGGAAACCGGACGGAGTTCCGCGCCGGCGGCGGCGATCTGCACCAACTTGGCGCGCGGTGCTGAGGCCGGAACATAGATCCGGCACGGGATGCCGCCGGCAGCGGCGTAAGTCGCGATCGACGAGCCGGCATTGCCGGAGGAATCCTCGTGGATCGGCCCGACGCCAACCTCGAGCAGATGGTTGATCAAGACCGCCGTGCCGCGGTCCTTGAACGACCCGGTCGGCATCTGCGATTCGAGCTTGAAGAAAACCGACGCGCCGAGCCAGTCACGGCCGACAAGCGGGGTCCAGCCCTCGCCAAGGGTCACGCGGGGCGAGGCCGCGAGCGGCAGCGCCGCAGCATAGCGCCACAGCGACGGCTCGCCGGCGGCGATGTCGCCACGCGAGAGGCCGGGACCGGGCGCTAACTCCAACGGGCCACCGCAATCGCAGCGCCACCGTGGCCGATCGGCGGCGAGGTTGCGCCCGCAGGCGGGACAGTGATAAGCCGCGACTGTCATCATTTGCTTCTTCCCGCCGATTTGTGCTCCGACGCGGCGACCGAGACAACAGCGGATAAGGTGCGGCAGGCGCTGCCGGCGAGCATGGCGAAAGCCTGTTGCTCGTTACCGTCATGGCGGCTCCGGCGGGCGCGGCGGATCTCGCCACCACCGGCCCCGCCGCTGCTTGTGCCTATTGCGCTGCTGCCTTGTTGGATGCCGCACCCACGAGCGCGGCGTCGAGTTCCTCGATGGTTCGGCCGCGCGTTTCGATGCCGATGAATAGAAAGGCGAAGACGGCAAGCAGATACCACACAGCGAAGTAATTGAAGGCCGGGACGCGATAGATACGATGCCTCGGCCGGGCTCACCTTCAGCACCAGCATGAGCAACGTGACCCCCCACAGCGCCAGACCGACGGCGCCCGTTTGGCTCAACCCGGCCAAAAGGCTGCGGCGATGCGGTGAGCGGGTCGCATCACGGCGCACGCCAGCCGAGCGGGGGTCCGAAAGCCGGCTCGTTCGAATCAGACGCTGAGGTGACGCCTGCGCGAACGCGAACACTATCAAGCCGACCCTCCCTCCCTGTTAGGGGACGGGAGCCAGCGTGACCCGATGCGATCAGTGCAACGGCGAAAAGGCGGCGGGGACGACCAGCATGTTCTCTTGGCGGATTATCATATTGGGGCCGCCGCCCGACGGAGGCGGCCAGATGCCCTTGGCGCGGGCTTCTTCGCGGATGCGGAAGCGGTCGCCGGCGTCCTTGTAGGCCCAGATGTGGCACCATTTGTTGAGCCCGCCGAGTTCGGTGTACCAGGCGCCGACCAACGGCGAGAGCTCCATGCGTCTCGCGATATGACTGCTCCAGCGGTCGATCACGCCGGGGATCCCGCCGGGCTTAAAGGTGTAGATGCGAATTTCATAGAGCCCGCCGAGTTGGCGCGGCTCGAGCGCCGGCGAGAACGGCGCCGGCAGATAGACGTCGCTCTGCTGCTCGACGACGAATTCGCGGGTGTTGGGCGGCCAGCCCGGCTGCTTTGTCGCCGCCTCGCGCAGCCGAGTGCGCGCCGCCATGTCGTCATAGGGCCAGACATGGATGACGCGGTTGAGCGGCCCGACTTCGGTGTGCCAAAAGGCGGCGAGCGGCGGAACCTTGGCCCGCGCCGGCAATGCCTGGCCAAAGCGCTCTTCGAACGTAGCAACCGTACCCGGCTGCAAGGTGTAGGTGCGCATCTCGATGATCATCGGATTTCCTCCGTGGCGAGGGTGAGCAAGCGGACGCTAGACCGTAGCGCCGGCGTGTCAAGCGCGCCATGGCCGATCGCTTTATTGCAATGCCTGGTCGCGATGCAAATTCCCGCCCATCAAATAGACGAGGTACTCGACAGCGTCGCGTTGCCGAAGGAAAGGTACGGTCTCGGTGGTAATGCTGTTGGCGGTCCACCGATTGTCGAGCATGTTCGGGTAGCCGATCTTGTAGGCGCATTGCGGCGCGGCGAGTTGGCACCACAGGCGAACCTGGTTGATGTAGCTGATGTTGTTTTCGATCGCGTCGACTCTACCGACAGCGGAAGGGCTCATGCACCAATAGTTCGACGGGATGTATTCCGGCGTCGCCCCGGGAATGATTGCTCCCTGAAAGCACATATCACCGGTGTTGGAAACAAAGAAGCCGGCGATCGGCGAAATATAGTGCACGCCGTCGTCGATGTATTTGATGGTTGCGAGGTAGCCCGACTGGCCCGGCAGCGGCGGGCGTCTTTGGAAGGCGAGCGAATTGATGGGTGGCGTCGGCGGCGGCATGCACGCCACCAGCATTGCCAGCAGGCTGATGGTCAGGATTACCGCTATTGCCCGCATTTTGGCCGATTCCACGATGATCGCGCTGCGTTTGCCGGGGTCATCTATTAACCCGGTTTGGGCAGTTGTCACCAGCCCACGCCTCGCTCTCAGCCGTTAGTTCGCCGTCAATTGCCTTCGCTCGCCAATCGACCATAATCAAAACCGATACCCCTTGCTGGCTTGGGAGCCGCCGATGCCGATCCTTGCCGAAGTGCGCGATTATCACCTCGAGCTGACCGCGATCCGCCGCGACATCCATGCCCACCCTGAACTGGCTTTTGCCGAGCAGCGCACCGCCGATATCGTCGCGGCAAAGCTTGCCGAGTTTGGCTGCGACGTGCATCGCGGCCTCGCCGGGACCGGCGTCGTCGGCACGATCCGCCGCGGCAACTCGCCTTCCGCAATCGGGTTGCGCGCCGACATGGACGCATTGCCGATCCATGAGATGAACGACTTTGCGCATCGCTCGACCGAAGACGGCAAGATGCATGCCTGCGGCCACGACGGCCACACGACGATGCTGTTGGGCGCCGCCAAATACCTCGCCGCAACGCGAAATTTTGAGGGTACGGTGCATCTGATCTTTCAGCCGGCCGAGGAAGGCGGGGGCGGCGGGCGGGTCATGGTCGAGGAAGGGTTGTTCGACAAATTCCCGTGCGACGCGGTCTTTGCGCTGCACAACAAGCCCGGGATCGCGGTTGGGCAGATCGCGGCCAAGGCCGGCCCGCTGCTCGCCGCCTCGGACCGCTGGGATATCCGGATCAAAGGGCACGGGACCCACGCCGCGCATCCGCATCTCGGTATCGACCCGTTTGTGGTCGGCGCCGAAATCGTACTGGCGCTGCAGACGATCGTCAGCCGCACCGTCGACCCGCTCGACTCCGCCGTCGTTAGCGTCGGTTTCATGCGCGGCGGATCGGCCTATAACGCGATCCCGGACGGGCTGCATATCGGCGGCACGGCGCGCAGCTTTCGTCCGGAGGTGCAGGACGCGATCGAGCGCCGGATCGGCGAGATCGCCCGCGGGGCAGCGTTGGTGCACGGCGCCGCGGCCGAGGCGGATTATCGCCGGTCCTATCCGCCGACGGTCAACCACGCCGCCGAGACCGAATTTGCGGCCGAGGTCGCCGCTGAAATCTGCGGCCCGGACCAGGTGCTGCGCAACGTCGCGCCATCGATGGGCGGCGAGGATTTCTCGTTCATGCTGAACAAGCGCCCGGGCGCGATGTTGTGGCTCGGCAACGGCCCCGGCGCGGGCGACTGCTTTTTGCACAATGCTCGCTACGACTTCAACGATGAGGCACTGCCGGTCGGCGTCAGCTTTCTGGCGCGCCTCGCCGAGCGGTTTCTGGAAAAGGCGACCGGCTAAGTCGACAACGCATGCTGGCCCGGACCCGGTATTGGGTCCGGTTTTTGCTTAGAAAAACACAAACGGCGGAGGAACAGATGGCCTACCGGCTGACACGTCGCGATTTCGGGATCGGGGCAGGGGCTGTCGCGCTTGCCGGGTCTGGTTTTGGCGCCCGCGCCAGGGCCGCCGAGACCAAGACACTGCGCTTTATCGCCCAGTCGGATTTGCGGGTGCTTGATCCGATCTGGACGACCGCCTACATCACCCGCAATCACGGGTATATGGTCTTCGATACGCTATTCGCTCTCGACGACAAGTTTCAGCCGCACCCCCAGATGGTGGGCGACTACCATATCTCCGACGACAAGCTCACCTACAGCTTCAAATTGCGCGACGGGCTGAAATTTCATGACGGCCAGCCGGTGCGCGGGATCGACTGCACCACGTCGCTGACCCGCTGGATGGCGCGCGACTCGCTCGGCCAGACGATGGCCGGCGAAATTGCCGAGATGAAGGGCGGCGACGATCCGGCCTTCTCGATCCGGCTGAAGGCGCCGTTTCCGATGCTGATCGGCGCGATCTCGAAGGTATCGAGCCTGGCGCCGTTCATCATGCCCGAGCGGCTCGCCAAGACCGACCCATTCAAGCAGGTCACCGAAATGGTCGGCTCGGGACCGTTCAAATTCGTCGCCTCCGAGTTTCAGCCCGGCAACAAGGCGGTCTATGTCAAGAACACCGATTACGTGCCGCGCAGCGAGCCGCCAAACTGGGCCTCGGGCGGCAAGGTGGTCAAGGTCGACCGTGTCGAGTGGTTGGTCGTCCCGGATCACGCGACCGCCGCCGCGGCGCTCAACAGCGGCGAAGTCGATTGGTGGGAGAATCCGCCGCTCGACCTCGTCCCGATCTTCGCCGGCCATGACGTCACCGTCGCCGATGGCGGGCCGATGGGTTTTCCACAGACCTTGCGGTTCAACCACCTCTGGCCGCCCTTCGACAACGTCAAGATGCGCCAGGCGGTGCTGGCGGTGGCGAGCCAGGCCGATTTCATGACCGCGATCGCCGGCGATCCGAAAAACTGGCAGGCCTGCCCTTCGTTCTTTACCTGCGGCAGCCCGATGGAGAGCAAGGCCGGCTCTGAAGCGCTGACCGGCAAACGCGATTTCGACAAGGCGAAAAAACTGATCGCCAAAGCCGGCTACCAGGGCGAGAAAATCGTCGTCCTCGACGGGACCGACCAGACGCCGGTGCACGCGCAGGCGCTGGTGGCCGCCGATCTGATGAAAAAGCTCGGGCTCAATGTCGAGATCGCGGCGATGGATTGGGGCCAGGTCGTGACCCGCCGCGCCTCGATGAAGCCGATCGACCAGGGGGGATGGAATGTGTTCGGGACCGGCTGGACCGGCGCTGATATGCTCGACCCGACCTTGAACCAGCCGCTGCGGTGCAACGGCAAGAAAGCCTGGTTCGGCTGGCCGACCGACGACAAGATCGAGACGCTGCGCGCCGCGTGGGTCAAGGCGAGCGACCTCGAAGACCGCCAGGGCATCGCCGCGCAAATCCAAGAGCGCGCCTTCGAGGTGGTCCCCTACATCCCGGCCGGCCAGTACATGCCCAAAACCGCTTACCGCACGAACGTCAAAGGCGTGCTCACGACCCCCGCGCTCCTGATGTGGAACGTCGAAAAGACCTGACCGTCGGCTGACGGGCTTCCGGAAGCCTTCAGACGCCGAGATAACGATGCATCGCTTCCGGCTGGCTGCGGGCGGTCTGTGCGGTCATTTCGTCGACGATGTGCCCGTTGTTGAGGACGTACACCCGATCGGAGAGGCTCAGCGCGGCGGAGATGTTCTGCTCCACCAGCACGATCGTTTGGCCCGATTGGGCAAGGGCGCGGCAGGTGGCGAGCAGATCGCGCACGATGATCGGCGCCAGCCCCTCGAACGGTTCGTCGAGCAGCAGGATCTTCGGCTCGCGCACCAGCGCGCGGGCGATCGCCAGCATCTGCTGCTCGCCGCCCGAGAGGTCGGTGCCGCGGCTCTTCCGGCGCTCCCGCAGGCGGGGAAAGGTCTCCCAGACACGCTCCACCGGCCACTGCGATTTCGCCGTCAGCGCGGCGAGCACCAAATTGTCTTCGACGCTGAGGCTGCCGAAGATGCGCCGCTCCTCCGGCACGAGCTGCACCCCAAGCGCGGCGATGGCGTGCGCCGGCAGGCCGTGCGTCGGGGTGCCGTCGAAAATTATCCGGCCTGAGCGCGGGCGCACGACGCCGATCAGGCTTTTCAATGTGGTGCTCTTGCCCGCGCCGTTGCGGCCGAGGAGTCCCACGACTTCGTTCTTCTCGACCCGCAGCGAGACGTCGAACAAGATATGGCTGTCGCCGTAATAGCTGTTGATGCGCTCGGCTTCGAGCAGCGCGCTCACGCCGCCGCCACCCCGCCGAGATAGGCCTCCTGCACCAGGCTGTTGCGCTGGATCTCGGATGGCGCGCCCTCGGCGAGCAGCGCCCCTTCGTGCAAGACGGTGATTCGTTCGGCCAATTCGAAGAGAGCGTCCATGTCGTGCTCGACCACCACCAAGGTGCGCCCGTGCCGGATGTTTTTGAGAAGCTGCACGGTCTCGGCCCGCTCGGCAGGGCTCATCCCGGCCAGCGGTTCGTCCAACAGCAGCAGCGACGGCGAGCCGGCAAGCGCCAGTGCGATCTCCAGCCGCCGCTTTTCGCCGTAGGCAAGCTGCGCGACCGGGACGTCCGGGCGCTCGCCGAGGCCGACCAGCGCGAGCGTGCTTTCGACCTGCGTGTCCAGTCCGGCGACGCGGTCGATGCGCCGCAACAGGTCGAGACGAAAGGTGCCGCGCCGCTCGCCGAGTGCGGCGATAACGACGTTTTCACGCACCGTCAGCCGAGTGAACAGCTGATTGACCTGATAGCTCTTGGTCAGGCCGAGCTGGCAAACCCTGGCGACATTCATGCCGGTGATGTCGCGGCCGTTGAAGATGATGCGGCCGGCGCTGGGCGGCAGCTCGCAGGTCAGCATCTTGAAGAATGTGCTCTTGCCGGCACCATTGGGCCCGATGATGCCGCGCAATTCGCCCTCGTCGACAGCGAAGTCGATGTCGCGGTTGGCGACCAGGCCGCCAAACGATTTGGTGAGGCCGCGCGCCTCCAGCGCCGGGCCGGCGAATTTCGTCGTGCGTCGGCGGCGCGCCGGCCCGATGCTGGACAGCGGCGCCAAAGCACCCGCGCCCGCTGCCACGGGAGCGGGCGGCTGGGCGGGGGCGGTAAAGCGCGCGAGGAGATCTCGAACGCCGCCGATCAGACCGCGGCGCAGAAAGCAGACCAACAGCACAAAGACCAGACCCAGCACCAACTTCCACGCGCTGCCGAGTCCGACGACCGCCTGCAGAAGATCGCGCAGATAGAGCCAGACGATGGCGCCCAGCAACGGACCGAACAACGTGCCGAGGCCGCCGATCGCCGTCTGCATCACCAACTGGCCGGAGGTGTCGAAGGTAAAAGCGTCAGGCGGCATGAACCCTTGCAGCACGCCGAGCAGCCCACCGGCGAAGCCGGCGTAGGCGGCGGCAATCACGAACGCCGTCAGCTTGTAGCGTCCGATCGCATGGCCGACTGCCCGAGCCCGCAGCGGGTTGTCGCGGATCGCCGTCAAGATGGCGCCGACCGGCGAGCGAACGATGCGCAGCGCGATCACGATGCCGATAAAGTAGCAGGCGGCGAGAAAGCCATACATCGACCAGCCGGTGCCGACCTGGTAGACAAACCCGCCGAATGCGAAGCGGGGGGTCGGGACGCCCGGCAGGCCATTTTCGCCGCCGGTCCAGGCGGAGAGCGGCGAGTTCTCGACGAAAAAGAAGGTCTCGGCGATCGCCACCGTAATCATGGCGAAATAGATGCCGGTGCGACGCAGCGCGATCACGCCGGTCACGATCCCGGCGAGCGCCGCGCCGATGGTCCCGACGACGAGCGCCGTCAGCACATCGGACATCAGGTTGTTGGTCAACAGGTAGGCGGCGACGAAGCCGCCGGTCCCGTAAAAGGCCGACTGCCCGAACGACAATAGTCCCGTGTAGCCGAACAAAAGGTCGAAGCCGATCCCAAACAGGCCCCAGACCAGTATCTGGTTGACCGTGTTCGGAGCGAAGCCCAGATGCGGCAGCACGAACGGCGCCCCGATCAGGCCGAGCGCGGTCAGCGCCTCGGTCACAAACCGGCGGTGATGCATGACCCGCGCGCTCAGCCGCGGCCGCGCTGGCCGAGCAGTCCTTGCGGGCGCAGCAGCAACACAAGGATCATCACCACGAACAGCATGACCTCGGAGTAGCTCGGATCCACCATCGAGGTCAGGCTGAGGATTTCGCCGGCGATCAACCCGCCGAGAATAGCCCCGGGGAATGAGCCCACGCCGCCGATGACGACGACGACAAAGGTCTGCACCAGGATTGAGTCACCCATATCGGGGGTCAACGACACCACCGGCGCGTTGACGATCCCGGCAAACCCCACCGCCAGCGCGCCGATGCCGAAGACCAGCATGAACACGCGATCGAGGTTGATCCCGAGCAAGCCGACCATCGTGGAATCCTCGATCCCGGCACGCACGATCATCCCAAGACTGGTGCGATAGAGGACGACGTAAAGCGCGGCGAGGGCGACCGCCACGATCCCCAGCACGACGATGCGGTAGGTCGGATAGATCAAAAAACCCATTGGGGTGACGCCGGAGGCCCAGGCCGGCGGGGGCACCGTGTGCGTCAGGCTGCCAAAGCCAAGGCGCACCAGTTCGACGATGACGATGCCGATCCCGAAGGTAACCAGGATCTGGTCTTCCGGCGGACGGCTGTAAAACCGGCGGATGATCACAAGCTCCATGACCCCGCCGACCACCACCAGGAACAGCGAGCCGGCGATCACAGCGACGGCAAAGGAGCCGGTTGCTTGGAACGCAACCCAGCCGGCATAGCCGCCCAGCATGAACATGGCGCCATGCGCCAGGTTCAGCACGCCGAGCGTGCCGTAGATGATGGTCAGCCCCGACGCGATCAGCGCCAGCAATGCGCCCGAGGCCAGCCCGTTAAACAACTGCGAGACGAGATTGGGCCAAGTGATCATGCGGGGCCGATGGGCCGGACGGTTGTCGAACGGGAAATCGGCGCTGCGTGCAGGCGACGATAACCGCCGGGCCACCGCAGCGCCGCATTCCTCAGGTATAGTCGCCAAGGTGGCAGCCGAACGCGTCCGGCGCCTGCATCAGCCCGGCGCCGGGCACGATCTCCGTCACCTCCCAGAAATCCTCCTTGTTCTTCATCGCGCTGGGCGCCTTCCCGCGAACGATGATGACGGGCCGCACGAGCTGGTGGTCAGCAGCGCGGAAATAGACGTCGCCGACGGTCGAGTGGATGTGCTGGCCGGCCTCGTACGCCTTGATCACCTCGGGCGGGTAAAAGGTGCCGGCGCGCTCGCACGCATCGGCCCACATGGCGAATTGCATATAGGCGTTATTGGCCCCCCACTCCGGCTTGTAGCCGTACTTCTTGTCGAATGCCTCGACAAACATTTTGGCGACCGGGTATTTGTCCTCGAGCGTCCACCAGAAATCGGTGGCGGCGTAGACGCCCTCCATGACCTTGGCTCCCACTTCTTTGGAGAGAAAGGGAACCTGGTAGGGGATCACCAGCTTCATCTTGTTAAAGATGCCGAATTGCTGTGCCTGCTGGATCGATAAGACGGCGTCGTGGCCCCAATTGATGTTGAGCAAGTAATCCGCGCCGGAATTGGCGACGTTGAGCAAATAAGAGCTGTAATCCGGCGCGCCGAGCGGTGCTACCTGATTGGTTGCCGTGGTCCAGCCGCCGTTCTTTGCAAGATAATCCTCCATCGACTTTTGAACAGTGTGGCCATAGGTATAATCCGGTGTCAGGTAGGCGGCCTTCTTGTTCTTGCCGTAGGTCTTGAGCAGGACCGGGCCAATGGCTGCGGCGGCGGTCTGACCATAAAAGCACTGGCGGAAGCTGTAGCGGGCGCAATCCTTGCCGGTCGTGTCGTTGGAGCCGGAGATGCCAACGACATAAAGAACCTTTTCACGCTGGGCGAGCTTGTTGAGCGCTACCGCGACCGCGCTTGAGGTCGCCCCGGTCATCAGAATCGCTTTATTCTCGCTAATAAAGCGCGACTGCTCCTGAACCGCGGTGTTGGGCTTCGCCTCGGAATCGGCGACGCCGTATTTGACTTCCTTGCCAAGCACGCCCTTGGTGGTCTTGGGCGAGATCATCTTGATCAGCGGATCGCCGCCGTTGATGTGCTCGACCGCAAGCATGTAGCCCTTCAGCTCGTCTTCGCCCTGCACGGCATAGGTGCCGGTGCGCGGCACGGTAATGCCGATGAACACCGAAGGGCCGGACGAGCCCGCCGGCCAGGTGCCGAGCGGCGGCTGATCGGCGGCGCGCGCTGGGCCGAGCAATGCCGTGCCGGCGAGCAGACCGCCACCCGCTTTCAGCAGAGCGCGCCGGGTTGGCTTGACAGTGTGGTAAATCTCCATGGCGTCTCCCTCCGCATCGGGGCAATTATCGGCGCTCGATTCGATCCCGATCGCAGGGCGCCGCCGGGCCATCGATCCCGGCCGATCCCATCTCGCGGCCGGCTACGATGGCGCGCCCGAGCACACCCCTTGGCGCGGACGCGGCGCGAACCTAGCTTCGCCGTCTTTAGTTGGCAAGACTGCGACTGCCGCACCCGCAGGCAGAAATCTCTTTATGCTGAATTAACTAAGACGACGTACGACGGCCGGACAAATGGGCCGGCCCGCCCTCCAGACCACCGACCGTCCGGGCGCTTACTCCGCCGCCAGGGCGGGGCGGGGCGTTCCCCGATGTGGTGGAGGCAGCGGTTGATCCATAGTTCGGCCGCCGTTTTGCGACAGGCAGCGGTGCGATGCCGCGAAATCGATAGCCCGCTCGGGGCATGCGCTCGACTACGTCGTCCTCGTTCAGCACCAGCGCACCGGCGACGGTAGTCGCATCCGAATGGCGAATCCGAACACCGCACGGGCAAACGACCTTATCGTTCATCGTTGTGAGAAAATGAGCAGAGACAAGAATGCGTTACGTTGCGTCGCGCTCGCCCTGCCGAAACGCCGCACCGCGCTTCGAGCAGTACTCACCACAGCCAGTGCGTCGGAAATCTTTATGCGGATCAGTGGATCGTAGTCGGCGCCATGCCGCTTCTCCTGCAAATCCACAGCCGCCGCTGCAAACGCCTTTATGTTGGACCGGAAGACGTTATGCGGTTGGTAGGGCGTGTACTTGGCCGGCAAGTTAGACTTAGCCACCTCTATGCACAGCGCACGAAGCGAACGATGATCCACACTTCTGTAGACGAGGCCATATTGAGCTGTCGACCGTTTCGTCCTGCCGACGAACAGATCGGCGGCAGCAGCAAGTGTCGCGTGAAAGACGCCATAATAGGCGCTTGAAACGGCGCGTCTCAAATCGACTTGCCTGGGTGCTCCAGCTGCCGGCGGCGCTATCAGCTTATCGGCTTGCTCGAACAGATGCTCAGGATTCGGAATCGTCACCGGCTTCGAGCTCGGCCTTGGTCGCGTATTCGACTATCCCGAACCGTTCCTCGCCGGCCGCGCGCAGACGGTCCTGAATTTGTACCAGCGTATCGAGAACGGCGTCGCCGTTCAGTTTGGCTGCCGTGCCCGACTTGATCACGATTGTAATCCGCAAAGCCTCACGACCCTCGGAGTCAATCACAGCCGCAGCTTGGGCTCCTTCCACGACCCCCGCGGTCAACTTCGATTTAGCGACCGCTTCGGCGATCTGGACGATCTTGACGGGCTCCAACATATCGACAACCTATCGTAAATCCTCGCGCCTCGCACCGCATTACTCCGCCGCCAGGGCGGGGCGTTCGCCGAGGTGGTGGAGGCAGTGGTCGATCCACAATTTGGTCAGCTTTTCCTGGGCGCCGTTTTGCGACAGGCGCCGATGGAGTGCGGCGAAATCGACCTGATCCATCTCCTGATCCTGGTTGAAGCAGGAAAAGACGACGGTCTCGGTGCCGGTCAGCGGATCGCGGTGCATCTGCAGGCACTGCGCGCAGATCTCCTTCATCATGCACTGCATCGGCGAGTTGATCGAGGCGATCGCCCGGTGGTCCGGCCGGAAATACCCCTTGAGCCGGGCCCGCCGCGCCTCGGCGACCGCGTTCATCATACCGTCGGAGCCGATCGCAATGATGCGGTCTACTTCGGCGAGCGGGATTGCCGCCGCCCCCAGATCGCCCCCGCCATACGCGGCGATCGCCTCGACGATGTTGCCGACAAAGGCGCGATCCTGCGGCCGGCCGGGGGCAAAGCCCGGCGCCTCGTCGCAGCACCACACGACGGCGTCGGCCGAGCGCTCGATGTCCTCGACCTTGTAGCGGTCGGCGATCGTCTTGTAGCCGGCAAAATAGAGGACCCGCGAACCTTGCGCCCGCAATGCCGCGGCGATCGAGAACAAGACCGCATTACCGAGGCCGCCGCCAACCAGCAGCACGGTCTCGCCCGACGGCGTCTCGGTCGGGGTGCCGGTCGGCCCCATCAGGATCACCGGCTCGCCCGGCTTCAACAGCGCGCACAAATCGGACGAGCCGCCCATTTCGAGAACGATCGTCGACAACAAACCGCGCTCCTTGTCGACGCTGGCGCCGGTCAGCGCCAATCCCTCCATCGCCAGGGTTGTGCCGTCGATCCGCTGCGCCAGGGTCTCGTAATTCTGCAGTCGATAGAACTGGCCGGGCCTGAAGGCGCGCGCCGCCATGGGCGCCTTGACGACGATTTCGAGGATCTTCGGCGTCAGCCGCAGGACCTCGTGGACCCGCGCGCGCAATTCGTCGTCCAGCCGCGCGCGCAATGCGTCGGGCAGCGGAGCCGAAGCTTCGCGCCGCGCCAAAATGCGGCTGACCACCGGGTAGCCCAAAGTGGCGCCGCCCATCGCCTTGACGACGTTCCCCGAAAAGCTCGGATGCAGGTCGCCGAAAAAACTGACGGCGCGGCTGTCCGGGCGCAAATGCGTCAGTACCCGCACGGCGTTGGGTTTCGCCACCCGCTCCGGCGCCGCCGGGTTGCCGTCCTCGTCGAGTGCCTGAAAATAGCGGCCGTCGAGCACGATGTTGTCGGGATCCTCGCGGGCGAGGACGGTGTTGGGCTGGGTGCCGGCGGCGACCAGGATCGTGCGTGCCGGCAGTACCACCGGCTCGCCCGGGCCCTGATCCACGGTGGAGCCGGTACCACCAACTTCTTGTGCACGATGCCGCGTCAGCCGCAGCGCCGTCGCCTGGCCGAACTGATCGGTCACTACCTCGTTCGGGGTCAGCAATTCGGCAAAACGGATGCCTTCCTCCATCGCCTTTGCCACTTCCTCATGGTTGAGGGTGTAGCTCGGCGCGTCGACCAGCCGGCGGCGATAGGCGATCGTTATCCCACCCCAGCTGTCGATCAGCTCCGCCAGCCGCGGCGCGCGGCCTTCGCGGTGCGCTGTTTCGCGCTCGGCGCGCAACGCGCGGCCATGTTCGAGGAATTCGGCGGCCGCCTCGCGCTCGGCCGCGTTCCATTCCCCACGCACCGCCTCCTCGCCGCGCTCGGCGACCAAGGTCTCGTAGCGCGACAGGAACTTCTCGACCTGGACCGGGTAATAGGCGAGCGACTCGGTCGCCGTGTCGATCGCGGTCAGCCCGCCGCCGATCACGACCACCGGCAGGCGCACGCTGAGATTGGCGATGCTGCTGGTCTTGGCGGCGCCGGTCAATTGCAACGCCATCAGGAAATCCGAGGCTTGCCTGACCCCCGGCGCCAGGCTGTTCGGCATCGGGATCACCGTCGGGCGGCCGGCGCCGGCGCACAGCGCGACATGATCGAAACCGAGCGCAAAGGCGCTGTCGATCGTCATCGTGCCGCCAAAGCGCACCCCGCCATACATCGCGAATTGGGCGCGCCGCTCGAGCAACAGGCGCACGATTTTCAGGAAATTCTTGTCCCAGCGGACGGTGATGCCGTATTCGGCGACCCCGCCAAAACCGGCCATGACGCGGTCGTCGAGGCTGTCGACCAGGCTCGCAACGTCGCGGATCGGGTGGAACGGCAGGCGGCTGCCGTCGGCGGCGACGCCACAAATTTCGGCCGGCAGCGGCTCGATCTTGAGGCCGTCGATCGCGGCGACGAAATGGCCGTCGTTGATCAGATGGTGCGCCAAAGTGAAGCCGGCGGGGCCGAGGCCGACCACCAGCACCTTCTTCCCGGTCCCGGGACGCGGCAATGGGCGCCTGGTGTTGAGCGGGTTCCACCGCGTCAGCAGCGAATAGATCTCGAACCCCCACGGCAGGCTAAGCACGTCCTTCAAAGTGCGAGTCTCGATCTGCGGGATGTCGACCGGCTCCTGCCGCTGATAGATGCAGGCCTTCATGCAGTCGTTGCAGATGCGGTGCCCCGTCGCGGCGCAAATCGGGTTGTCCACAGCGACGATCGCGAGGGCGCCGAGGCTGTAGCCGCGCGACTTCACGAGATTCATTTCGGAAATTTTTTCTTCGAGCGGGCAACCGGCGAGGGTGACCCCGAAAACGCTCTTTTTGAATTTGCCGTCTCTTTCACGCAGCCCTTTCGCGCAGCTGTCCTTCCCTTGGTTATGGCACCAGATGCAGTAATTCGCCTGGTCGAGCGCGCCAGTCAGGTTGGTACCGTGGTCGGTCAACGCAAAGCCCTCGCGATGCCGCCACTCGTCCTCGGGCAAACGCAGCATCGTGACCCCGTCGCGCTCGATAGTCTCGACCGGGACGAGATGGTTCATGTCGAGCCGCTGCGGCACCTTGAACAGAACACCGCGCCGATGCTTTTCTTGGCCCTCGGGCGACAAGGTGGCCCAGGCGGCGTAGCGCTGTGCCTCGTCGAGCGCGGCGGCGTTGCCGGCCTCGTCCTCGAGCCAGCGCGCGACATGCCCGGCGTAGCGCCGTTCCCACTCCGCGACGCTACCCGCGGAGCCGCCGCCGATCAGCGGGTCGAGCTGCCGCGCGAGGGCCGGGCCGTCGATTGCCGCGGCGTCCGCTTCCTTGACGCCTTTGACCGCGCGTCGCTGCACAAACAGGCGCTTGACCGAATAGAGTGGCGCCAAATCGTGATGGCGCGCCTGCAACGCCCGCACCTCCGCCGCGATGCCGAACAGCTTGCCGAGGAAATCCTCGACATGCGGCGCCAGCTCGACCAGCAGATCCGATTCCCCGGTGTTCCCAAGGGCCTTGGGATCGCGCCGCGCCATCATCAGCCGGTCATGCAGCGCGCCATCCGCCGCCAAGAGATACGCGACGAAAGCCCGATCGACGCGCACTAGACCGTCGCGGTCGTAGAGGTCGGCGAAGGAGAGCGCGAATGGCAGCGTCAGATCGGTCATCGGAAATGGGCGTCCGGCAGCGGCGGCAGCGGGGATCCGCGCGCCTCGGTGTGTAGGTAAGCGACGATTACCGACAGAGCTACGACAATTCTCTGCGACAGCGTTGCGCGCGCCCAAACACCGCGCCCAAACACCTCGACAGACCGAAATGTTGGGTCGATCGGTAAAGAGCGTCGGACCGGTCGTTCCGCCGCATGCGGTATCGAGGGGCGGCTACACAATCGATCCGCGAAAGCGTATACCGTTCCCCTGTAAGAACAAGGCGGCGACGCTGGCCCAAACAGCCCGCATGTCCGCCGAGATAAAAGCATCTTGGGAGGAACAATGGCCTTATCGTTTCTGGGCCGCGATTGCACCGTCGCGCCGGCCGGCTACAGCCGATGGTTGATCCCTCCGGCCGCCCTCTGCGTTCATCTCTGCATCGGCCAAGCCTACGCCTTCAGCGTCTTCAACCTGCCGATGACCAAGCTGATCGGCATTACCGGATCGGCGGCCGGTGATTGGAAGCTCACCGAGCTCGGCTGGATTTTCAGCCTCGCGATCTTTTTCCTTGGGGCTTCCGCAGCCTTGTGCGGGCGCTGGGTCGAAGAAGGCGGTCCGCGCCGCGCAATGTTTACCGCGGCCCTGTGCTGGTCGGGCGGCTTTTTCGTGTCGGCGGTCGGGGTTTACCTGCACACTTTATGGATCGTCTATCTCGGATATGGCGTGCTGGGCGGGCTCGGCCTCGGCATCGGTTACATATCCCCGGTGTCGACATTGATCCGCTGGTTTCCCGACCGGCCGGGAATGGCCACCGGCATGGCCATCATGGGGTTCGGCGGCGGCGCCTTCATCGCTTCGCCGCTCTCCGTGTGGCTGATGAGCCGGTTCTCGACCCCGGCCCATGTCGGCGTTGCCGAGACCTTTATTGTAATGGGCCTGATCTATCTCTGCTTTATGATGGTCGGCGCCGCGATCGTGCGCATCCCGCCGGCGGGCTGGGCGCCTGCGGGATACGTAGCTCCGGTTCAGCCAAAACGGTTGGTGACGACCCGCGATGTGTTCGTCTATGACGCGCTGAAGACGCCGCAGTTCTGGCTGGTTTGGTTGGTGCTTTGCCTCAACGTCACCGCCGGCATCGGCGTTTTGGGTCAGGCCTCGGCCATGAGCCAAGAAATGTTCCGCGGCAAGATTACCGCCGTCGCCGCCTCGGGTTTGGTCGGGCTCTTCAGCCTGTTCAACATGGGTGGGCGGTATATCTGGTCCTCGGTTTCCGACTATATCGGCCGCAAGAACACCTATTTCATTTTCTTCGCGCTGGGCACGCTGCTCTACGCGCTGGTGCCGCATAGCGGCGCTATCGGCAGCGTCGCCCTGTTTGTATTCTGCTATGCGGTGATTTTCAGCATGTACGGTGGGGGCTTTGCGACCGTCCCCGCTTATCTGCGGGACTTGTTTGGCACCCGCTATGTCGGCGCCATCCACGGGTGGCTGCTGACCGCGTGGTCGATGGCCGGTATCTTTGGTCCGGTGCTGGTCAACTATATCCGCGAATACAACGTGACCCACGGCGTTGCCGCCGCGCAGGCCTATAACGTGACGATGTATGTAATGGCGTGTCTGCTCGTGGTCGGCTTTATCGCCAACGCCCTGATCAGACCGGTCGCCGAGCGGTACTACATCGGCGAGGCCGATCGGCGAGGTGTCGGACGCGAGATGGCGGTGGAGCGATGACCATGGCGAATGATCGAGAGAGGACAGCGACAGCCCCCCATAACGCGGTCAAACTGGTGCTCGCCTGGGGCTTTGTCGGGATCCCGCTGGTTTGGGGGGTGGTCCAAACCCTGCTCAACGCGATCAAGGCGTTTCATTAGCGTGTTGGGGTGGACCGGCGAGATCGGCGGTTTCGAGCAGCGCGTTCAGCAGCACGTTGCAGCCGGCGGTCAGCTCGTCGGGTTTGGCGTCTTCGATCTCGTTGTGGCTGATGCCGCCGACGCAGGGCACGAACACCATCGCTGTCGGCGCGATGCGCGCCATGTACACC
>Ga0210398_10000424_pt1 | contig 48952 bp, 37 predicted proteins | sample IncBWC4OmetaG_FD_161047 | JGI IMG/M metagenome (GOLD analysis project Ga0210398, IMG submission 161047) | Forest soil microbial communities from Barre Woods Harvard Forest LTER site, Petersham, Massachusetts, United States - Inc-BW-C-4-O | ecosystem: Environmental > Terrestrial > Soil >...
CAGGGAGGCGAGTCGTCGTATTTATTGACGAAGCTCAAAATCTTTCGGATACAGTGCTGGAGACCGTTCGCCTGCTTTCGGATTTTGAAGCGCCGGACAAGAAGCTGCTGCAAGTCATATTGGCGGGACAACCGGAGCTGGAAGAGCGATTGTCGCGTCCCGGGCTGGCGCAACTGCGTCAACGCATTGCGGTCCAGTCGCGATTGGAACCACTTCCTGCCAGCGAGGTCGTTCGATATGTTGGCCATCGTCTCGAGGTTGCAGGATATCAAGGCAATGAATTGTTTACGAGCGAGGCGTTTGCGTTGATCGCGCAGCGCAGTCGGGGAATCCCGCGGCTTATCAACAACATTTGCTTCAACGCGCTGTCGTTGGGATGCGCGCGGCAAGAGCGCCAAATTGATGCCGACTTGGTGAAGGAAGCAGCAAGGGACTTGTCGATTGACGCTCCTTTTGCCCAACGAGCGGAGCAAGAGCGGCCACTCGCGCGCCCGGGCCGGGGTCTCGCGTCATTCGCGCGTTATACATACGGTCGGCTTAGGGACAGTCTTATCCGGCGGCGGTTGTTTCAAACATCGGCCATCGTCCTCCTGTTAAGCGGCATGGCGATTTATGTAGGAGCGCGGAGTGGGTCAGGTACGCCACGACCGCTAAGCGTGAGACATCCGAATTCCGAGAGCACGGCAACGGCCGCCGGAAGTAGCCTGACCGACGTACCATCGGGTACGGCACTCGTGAAGGATTCTTCGGGACAGGCCATTCCGCAAAATAGCCCCGCCAGGAATCTGGTCGCGTCATACGTGTATGTAGTCCAACCGCAAGACACATTGCGCGATTTGTGTCTCTCGACGCTGGGGCGATACGACAGTGCAGTCCTATCCACAATCCGCGAACTGAATCCCGGCCTGAAAAACCCCGAGCATCTTCATGCAGGTCAAGAGATTCGCCTTCCCACGTCGTCGACGAACTGAAGGAGCAAGATGACGGCGGGGGCCGTTTCTTGAATTCGCGTTGCGGAGAACCGAGACTCTATGAGCAAAAATTTCGAACTTCTCCAGCAAATTGGTAATGAAGAAGAGTTGTTCCGAACGGCCCAGCAAGCGAAGGGGGTTGTTCCAGCCGCGAATGCCGACTCAAATCCCGAGTTGGACAACGCGGCTCGCTGGAAAATCTTGCAGAACGCGTCTTTGCCTGATGTGTTTCAAGCGGTGAGTGAAACGCCAGGCCCGATTCTTGGCGTGTGTTCTGAAGCCAGTTCTGATCTGAATGAAGAAGTTGAATCAGCAAGTCCTCAAAAAGCCGTTCCAGCAGGTGAATATCGAAATTCCAGAAATCCCAGCAGCCCGATCGGTGAGCCGCCGAAGCACACCGGGAACGGAGTGACGCAAGGCAGCACAAAGAGTGATCCTCTCTCTAGGACATTTAACGATCACAGGAATACGAACCTATATTCCGCCGTAGCAGGCCGTGAAGCGCCGCCCAGAGTGGAGATAGAGACTCCACGGAGGACTGTCCCGAAGGCCTCTTTGTCTTTACCATGGGTTGACGGGATCAAGGCGGCGGCAGGCCGATGGGGAAGCAGAATCCATGCGCGCAACAACCATGCCGGAGTCGATGTAGAGGCGCTCGCTCGTGAAGAGGCAATGAAGCTGGTTCAGCGCGTTTTCCCCGGAACAGATCACGGATCACCTCGAGCCGTACTTTTTTCGAGGTTAGACGGGGAACTGGGATGTGCGTCAGCTTGCGCTCGCGTTGGAGAAATACTTGCGGCCCGCGGCGAAGGGCGAGTTTGTTTGGTTGACGCAAATTTCCGCGCACCTTCTCTACATGAGTCCTTTGGCGCAGAAAACGTAAATGGACTTGCCGAGGCCACGACTGAAAGCGGCCCCATAGAGAATTTTGCTAAACAGACCCTAGAGTCGAATCTGTGGCTGATGCCGAGCGGAAAAGTGTCTGCCGAGCTGCGGTTTCCCGCGGTGGCAGATCGCTTGCGATTGAGAATGGAGGAACTGCGTAACCACTTCAGGTATGTGGTGATCCATTCGGAGCCTCTACGGCTGGAAACGAGTTCCATACTGCTCAGCAGGTGGGCCGACGGCGTTGTGCTTGTGCTCGAAGCAAATTCCACGCGTCGGGATACCGCCCGGCGCGCGAAGGAAAATCTGGCGGCTGCGGGCGTAAGCGTACTTGGAGTAGTGTTGAACAACCGCACCTTCCCAATTCCTGAGGCGATATATCGCCGGCTTTGAGAAGAGTTTCCAGTATCCAGCGCAGAAATATCTAGTCCCACACACTCTTTGATTTATTGAGAGTCCAGACGAGTGTCGCCTCGGAGCTCCCGGGCGTTCGCCCACGGAGTTGCTAAGAAGAGAAAACCTGCCCAATCAAGCTATTGACCTCACATCGGAAGGGAATGGTTGACTAAGATGGCCGGACAACAAACTTGGCAGTGGCCGAGTCGGATAGCGCTCGTAGCGGAACGAAGGGAAAGCAATCTCTATTATCTAAGCAAGAGATGCCTGGACGTGACTTTGGCGAGCATTCTGCTGATTGTGCTTCTGCCGCTGCTCATATTAATCGCCGTCTTGATCACGCTGGATTCCCCTGGGCCCGTGGTGTTCAGCCAGAAACGGGTAGGAGCGAAACGCAAATGGCTGGGGAGACAGGCGATCTGGGTGATTCAAGATTTCACGATCTACAAGTTTCGCTCGATGGTTCAGAACGCCGATCCCACCGTACACGAGGCGTACATTCGAGACTTCGTCGAAGGCCGCACCCGGGCCTCTGCCGAAAACGGAGGGAAATTCAAACTCACCAACGATTCCCGTGTAACGCCAATCGGACGCCTGCTGCGGAAGTACAGCTTGGACGAACTGCCGCAACTTCTAAATGTTTTGAAGGGTGACATGAGCCTGGTCGGGCCTCGTCCCGTGCCTCCGTACGAAGTGGCTTGCTACGGCACCGGGCATCACAAACGACTTGCGGCGCTACCTGGAATCACCGGCTATTGGCAAGTGAAGGGGCGTTGCCAGGTTTCCTTTGAGGAAATGGTCCGCATGGACTTGGAATACATTCGCAACGCATGGTTCGGGTACGACCTCAAAATCCTATTACTTACCATCCCCGCAGTTCTATCAAGAAGAGGTGCTGAATGAACTCTGCAATCCTTTCACTAGGAGTGAAGAAGAATCCCCTGAGCGCGAAACCCCTGGGCATTGCGGTCATAGGATGCGGCTATTGGGGCATGAACTACGTGCGAATCTTCAACGAACTCGTGGAATCGCGCGTGGTTGCCGTGTGCGACCAGAGTGCCGAGCGTCTGAAAGAGGTCTCGAGACGCTTTCCGGGAGTCTATCTGACCACGCAGGTCGACGATGCAGCTTCGCAGAAAGAAGTGGACGCGGTGGTGGTTTGCACGGAAGCCACGACGCACTTCAATCTTACGCGGCGGTTGTTGCTGGCGGGCAGGCACATTCTCGTCGAAAAGCCGTTAACCACGACGACGGCCGAGGCCGACAAGCTCATTGAACTGGCGGAATCCAACTCCGCGATATTGATGGTGGGGCACACCTTTGTGTTCAATGCTGGCGTTCGCAAGGTGAAGGAATACGTTCAGAACGGCGGTGGCCGGGTCTACTATCTCTACGCGCGCAGGACCAATCTGGGCCCCATCCGCCGCGACGTCAATGCTCTCTGGGACCTCGCACCCCACGACATAGCGATCTTCAATTACCTTCTTGATGGCACCCCGCAATGGGTCAGCGCGGTCGGAGGAAAGGTCCTGCGAAACTGCCGCGACGATGTTGGTTTCATCTCGCTAGGCTATCCCGAAAACGTTCTCGCTCACGTCCACGTTAGCTGGGCCGATCCCGACAAAGCACGCGAAGTCGTTGTGGTCAAGAGTGACAAGAGGATCGTCTTCAATGATCTGAACGGGATTGAACAGGTGCGGGTGTTTGAGAAGGGCGTAAGTACCGTGGAGCAGGAGCCGCTAAATTATGGCGAGTTCCGGTTCGAGATCCGGGACGGAGACATCATCAGTCCCCGCATTGAACCTGTCGAACCTCTGAAGCACCAGTGCCGTCATTTTCTGGACTGCGTGCGAACGGGCAAACGGCCCATCAGCAGCGGCGTGGAAGGCCGGGATGTGGTAAGCGTGCTCGAAGCAGTGAACCGATCCATCGAATGCAAAGGACTCCAAGTTGAGGTAGAAAGCAAAGGTGACTATGTCCGTGCAAATGTTGATGCAACCAAAACAGCCGCAAGTGCCGTTCGTTGATCTTGCGGCTCAATACCGCACGATCGCCGCGGAGATCAATGAGGCGACGTCTAGAGTAATCCAGGAAGCCGACTTCATCCTCGGGCGGGAAGTAAACCTTTTCGAGGAGGAGTTTGCCGAGTTTTGCGAAGCTAAGTACGCGGTCGGAGTGGACTCGGGCACGTCGGCTCTGGAGCTGGCTCTTCGCGCCTATGATATCGGGCCTGGCGACGAAGTGATCACTGCGGCGAACACCTTCATCGCCACGGCGCTGGCGATTTCCCATGCTGGGGCGAAGCCGGTCCTCGTGGATGTGGACCCACTCACCTCCACGATCGATGTTGCCGGGATCGCCAAGGCCATTACTCGGCGGACCAAGGCCATACTTCCCGTGCACCTCTATGGTCACCCTGCCCACATGGGACCCATCCGGCAGCTCGCCGAGAAATTTGGGATAGTCGTCATCGAAGATGCATGCCAAGCCCACGGTGCCCGTTATAAAGGAAAACGCGCCGGATCACTGGGGGATGCCGCGGCCTTCAGCTTCTATCCCGGGAAAAACTTGGGCGCCTATGGGGACGGCGGCATGGTTGTCACCAATGACCGCGAGGTCGCAAAACGCCTGGAAATGCTTCGTAATTACGGCCAGAAAGAGAAGTATCACCACCTCTTCCGAGGTTACAACCGCAGGCTCGACACGCTGCAGGCGGCGATTCTCAGAGTGAAACTGAAATATCTGGAAAAGTGGAATGCCGCCCGCCGATACAACGCCAAGCTCTATCACGATTTCCTGGAGGGCACGGACGTTGTAGCTCCCGCGGAAACGCGCGGAGTTGAATCCGTGTGGCATCTCTATGTGATCTGTTCCGAGCATCGCGACACTTTGAGGGAGCACCTCAAAAGCAGGGGTATAAGCGCAAGCATTCATTATCCGATCCCGATCCATCTGCAGCCGGCCTATAAAGATCTCGGATACAAGCGCGGCCAATTTCCCGTCACCGAAGGACTTGCCCGACGAATTCTTTCCTTGCCGATGTATGCGGAGTTGACATCAGAGCAGCTCGAGTTTATTGCCCTAGCCATTCGCGAATTCATGTCTGCAAATGCCAATGGCCAGTCAGGATCGAAGATCTTTTCCAATCCTGTCAGTTCAGGGAGATGAGTCCGGCAAAAATGCAATCACGGCCAACAAGCGGCGGATTACTTCAATCGCCCAAAAGAAACTCGGCACTGTGCGCAGGCGACTGGCAACTCTCGCCGAAAGCGGCCGACGAGCAATTCAGCCCCAACCGAGGGATGAGAGCGCTGGGTACGGATTCACTGATAATCGCGCTTCTCAGTCCTTGGGCCTTCCTGATGAGTGAGAGCACGCAGAAGGTTCTTCTTGCTGTCGTCATCCTGGATATCCCCATTCAATTTGGCACCCACCTTTTCTATCACGAGACAAACGCCCTGATGGGGGCTTTGGGAGGATGGAATCTATCCGCCACAACCGTAGCTCTAACCGGCCTCTACTTGTCGTGGTTAGTCCGGATCCTAACGAAGAGAGATTCAAAAGCGCGAGCCCCGCTTCACATGAATTTCTCTCTCTTGTTGTATTTGTCAACGATGGTGATCTCGATGGTGGTCGCCCAGGACGCCGAGTTGGCCTTTTTTGAAGTGTTCCTGGTGGCTCAATCGTGCCTAGTCTACTTCTACGTGGCCAATGCGATTCGCACTCGGCGAGATGTCACCTTCGTTATGTACATGCTCCTGACCGGCTGTCTTCTCGAAAGCGTCGTCATGATCGCGATGAGGCTTTTTGTTACGCCGGCGACCGCATGGGACGGGCCGATTCACATCAACGCAGACTTGGATCCGCTAGCCGGAACGATGCGAATTGGCGGAACCGTGGGCTCGCACAACGCTGCGGCCGCCTATCTAAGCATCCTGCTAGCTCTCGCGATCGGATTGTTTCTGACACAAATTAAGATCGCAGGCAAATGGCTGGCAGTGGCCGTATTGGCGTCAGGGAGCATCGCTCTGATTCTGACGTTCTCGCGTGGAGGATGGATTGCCCTCGCCGTGGCTATCGCCCTGATTTGTTCCTTCACTTGGCGCCGGCGCCGGAATTCATTGAAAATCCTCACGGCAGCCCTTGTCATCCTGACAATCGTCTATCTGCCTTTTCATGACCTCATTTCCTCCCGCATTCTCGGGGATGATAAGGGTTCCGCAGAGTCGAGGATTCCTTTGAACAGACTGGCTTTTCGGATGATCGGGGACCATCCTATTTTCGGAATCGGCGCCAACAATTTCACGGTGGTTATGGATCGTTATTTGACTTCAGAGTTTCGCAGCGAATGGCTGTATACCGTTCACAACACGTACTTATTGGTCTGGACCGAGACAGGCATTTTCGGCCTCTTGGCCTACCTTGCCTTCCTTCTCGGCACCTTGCGCAAGGGCTGGCAATGCTGGAACTTCGGGGACCCTTTGCTCTCCCCGCTCGCTCTCGCGTTCATGGCCGGCGTAGCGGGTCATATGCTGCATCAAGGCGTGGATATTTTCACGGATCGCCCCATTCAACAATTGCTATGGCTGATCGCTGGTCTCCTTGCGGCCATGCATCGAATATGTAAAGAAGATCAGCAGCGGAATTCCGCTTTAAGTCTAGCTTAACGGCATTTCATTTTTAGGTCATCCTCATCGGTGGTTCGACACGGACTTTTATGTGCGGCATAGCCGGAATTGTAGATCCAGTGATGTCAAGTTCGGAAATACGGCGCACGCTCGAGCGCATGACAGATGCGATTTGGCATCGCGGCCCCGATGAAGGCGGGTTTTTTGTTCGCGATGGTGTTGGGCTGGCGATCAGACGCCTCAGCATTATTGATGTTGGCGGCGGCCACCAGCCTGTCGCCAGCGAGGATGGCAAGGTTCAAGTTGTTCTGAACGGCGAAATTTATAACTATCTTGATTTGCGCTCGGAGCTGATCGCACGCGGGCATATCTTCCATACTTCCTCAGATACCGAAGTCATCGCGCATCTGTATGAGGAAAAAGGTGCTGAGTGCTTGACCGGACTCCGAGGCATGTTCGGCGTCGCTGTGTGGGCCCAGCGAACGCGACGTCTGCTACTGGGACGCGATCGCCTGGGCAAAAAACCTCTCTTCTACGCACAGCAAGGCCATCGATTGGTATTCGGATCGGAGATTAAAGCCATTCTTGCCGCTGCCCCAGAGTTGGCTGAACCGGACCCGCAAGCGGTCGTCCCCTATTTTCGACAGGGATTCATTTCTGAGCCGGGCACCATGTTTCGGGGGATCCGGAAGCTGCCTGCGGCGCACTGGCTCACCTATCAAAATGGTGAGACCACGATTAGCAGGTACTGGCAACTGAAGTTCCAGGAGAGTGATCCGGCGGATCGGCCGGTTGGGGAGGTGGTGGAAGAATTGGACTCGCTCCTTGCAGAGAGTGTCCGCATCCGGCTAATGAGCGAAGTGCCTCTGGGCGTCTTTCTGAGCGGTGGGCTGGATTCCAGTGCGGTGGTGGCCTACGCACACAAAGCTGGTCTGCGACCGCTCAAGACGTTCACGATCGGCTTTGATCGGCCGGAGTGGGATGAATCCCGCGATGCACAGGCTGTGGCGAGCCATTTCGAGACAGATCATCACGTACTGCATCTGAGCGAGGGCGACTTAAAGGCACATTTGCCCGAAACGGTGTTGAGCCTGGTGCACCATTTTGATGAACCCTTTGGAGACTCCTCGTCGCTTCCCACGTACTACGTCTCCAAACTGGCGCGGGAGCACGTGACTGTGATTCTTAGCGGCGATGGCGGCGATGAACTCTTCCTGGGTTATACCAGCCACCAAGGCATTCGTTTTGCCGAACACTACCAGCGCCTGCCACCGTGGCTAAAACGCCGATTTCTGCCTGCGCTAGCGCGTGGGGGAGCAGCTTGCTTGCCGGCGGGTCGAAAATACGGCGCGTTGCGAGCCGTGAAGGTACTCGAGGACAGCCTGCTACCGTTCGAACAGATGTATGTCAGCAAGGGTGCTCTCTGCAGCGAGTTATTGCTGAAGGAGCTCTTCACGAAGGAATTCTCGGCGCAGGCTTCCGGGTGCTGGGCTCCACAGTATCCAGACGATGTCACCGCGGTGATGCATTCTCGGTTGTCGCCGTTAAACAAGGCTAGTTACATCGACATACGCCACCGGCTGTTGGAAGACATGCTGGTAAAAGTGGACCGGATGAGCATGGCCCATTCGTTGGAAGTCCGCTCGCCCTTGCTCGATCACCGGCTGGTGGAGTTCGCGGCGAGTCTGCCCACTAGGCTGAAGTTACGAGGCTGGCAAACTAAAGCGATATTGCGTGACGCGGTTCGCCGTTACTTGCCGGCTGCCACTCTCACCAAGCGCAAACACGGATTCAGCGTACCCCTTCGCGAATGGTTCCGCGGAAGCTTGCATGAGATGGTTTGCGATTACCTTAGTCCTCTGAACGGCCACCTGGCTCCCGGCGTGTTCAATCATGTGACCATCGGCCGACTGATGGCCGAGCATTACAAGGGAGAACGGGACCACTCTTCAGTGCTCTGGCTGCTGTTGAACTATGCCGCCTGGAACAGCGTTTACGGCCACGCAAGAACACCGCAAGCGCGGCAACGCCCTACACGTGAGACAACAATCGCCCGCATCGCACCGATGAGGTTCTCTAACTGAGGCAACCGAATCGACACGATGCACCAGGCCGACGCCCTGCTCCTTCTAAAACTCCCTATGAAAATTCTGGTCGCCACATCGATCTATCCGACGAGTGAGAATCCCGCCAGGGGAACGTTCATTCGAACCCAAGTGGAGTATTTAAAGCGGGCTGGAGTTGAAGTTGAGCTACTCATTGTGGGGGAGCGTTCGCGAAAACTGATGTACCCCAAGGCCGCGCTCGAATTGCGCCGACGCCTCGCGGACAGGTCGATTGATTTAGTGCACGCGCATTACAGCTATGTAGGGATAGTTGCTCGCACGCAGTGGAAAGTGCCCGTGGTCGTTAGTTATTGCGGCGATGATCTTCTTGGAACGATGAATACGCGAGGGAGGCAGACATTGTTCGGCAGGCTTGCGGTATTTGGCGGACACCTGCTGAGTAATCAAGCCGATGGCGTCATTGTGAAGAGCCGGGGCATGGCGAGCAAGCTCAGGAGAAAAAAGGATGTTTACATCATCCCGCATGAAATAGACCTGGAACTCTTTCAGCCCACCGACCGGGAACAGGCCCGAAAACTGCTGGGCCTGGATCTTCGGAAAAAGTATCTGTTGTTTGCTGCCAACCCGGACATTCCCGTCAAACACTTTCCTTTGGCAAAGGCCGTTCGAGACCACATGTGGAGGCAAGACCCGGCGATCGAATTATTGGTTGTTTACAAAGAAGCACAAGAGCGCTTGCCCATATTCATGAGCGCCTCTGATGCCCTGGTCTTTACCTCGTATCAGGAAGGCTCGCCCAACGTCGTAAAGCAGGCGATGGCTTGCAATCTGCCAATCGTCTCGACCGATGTGGGCGATGTGCGGGAAATCATCGGCAAAACCGACGGGTGTTCCATCTCTAAACCAGACGTCCAGGAGTTCGCTAGGCATCTCTCGGGCATTCTGCGTGATCGCGAACGGACCAACGGACGGGAACAGGTCGGCCATCTAGCAGGACCTGCAGTTGCTCAGCGAATTATTGAGGTCTACGAGCAGGTGCTTAAAAAGCGAAGCAGGCACGAGGCGACGCGAACGCAAGCCAACCTTTTCTTTGCCCGTAAGTAGGCCAAATTCACCAACCTCGGAACTCAACTATGTGCGGCGTCTGCGGTATCTACGAATACAAAACCCACAAGCCTGTGGACCAGCAGTGTCTGGCCGGCATGCTTTCTGTCTTGCACCACCGGGGGCCGGATGATGCCGGTGTGTTTTTTGACAAGGACGTCGCGCTGGGAATGCGGCGACTGAGCATCATCGATCTGGATGGTGGAAAACAGCCAATCTCGAACGAAGATGGGAGCATCACCACTGTCTTCAACGGAGAGATTTATAACTATCAGTCCCTTCAAGAAGAACTGGAAGGCCGGGGACACAGACTTCGGACGGCAAGCGACACGGAAGTGATCGTCCATCTATACGAGGATCTCGGAGAGGAGTGTGTCCAGCACCTACGCGGAATGTTTGGTTTTGCTCTGTGGGACGCGCCGAAACGCCGGCTCCTGCTGGCGCGTGACCGTCTCGGCATTAAACCTCTGTATTACACGCAAGCGGGCGGCCGGCTGATTTTTGGTTCCGAGATCAAAGCGATTCTCCAGCATCCCTCCGTTCAGGCCCTTCTGAACCACGAGGGATTGAATAACTTTCTGTCGCTGAAGTATGTACCCGCGCCCCAGACCATGTTTCAAGGCATCCACGCACTGCCGCCGGGTCATCTTCTCACGTGTGACGAAAACGGCGTAAAGGTCTGCTGCTACTGGGATTTGTCCTTCGCCAATCATCGAAACGGACACATCTCGGAGGAAACCTATGCGGAGCAACTGGAAGCCTTGCTCCGGGAATCCGTCAAACTGCACCTGACCAGCGACGTTCCGTTCGGAGCATTTCTAAGCGGCGGAGTTGATTCCAGCACGATCGTGGCGCTGATGAGCCAGTTCCTGAGCGGACCTGTAAAGACATACTCGGTGGGATTTGAAGGACACGGAGAGAAATTCAGTGAGCTACCCTATGCGCGCTTGGTCGCGAAACAATTTAAAACTGACCATCACGAAGTGTTTATCCGGCCCTCGCACCTGGTGGACCTAGCCCAGAAGGTGGTCTGGCATCTGGATCAACCGCTGGCCGAGCACGCGACTTTGGCGAATTACATGGTCGCGGAGTTGGCTTCGCGCGATGTGAAGATGGTGCTGACCGGGGAAGGCGGTGACGAACTATTCGCGGGCTACGCACGATACTCCGGTGAGAGGCTCTCGCCGTTTTTCCAGCGGATTCCAAAGGCGGCTAAGTCGCTGGCGCTGGCTGCCAGCTCGCATCTTCCCGGGCTGCGGCGCCAAAAACTGGCCCTGTACGCGTTGAGCCAGCCAGGGGAGGCCACTCGATTCGTCAACTGGTTTCCGCTGTTTAATTCGGAGATGAAGGAGGCCCTGCTTTCGAAAGATCTCAAAGACTCCTTGCGCGGCTACGACGCGGATTCCGTATTCGGGCAACACCTCGCGTCGACCGATGCCAGCGAGCCTCTGAACCGCATGCTTTATGTGGACACAAAACTCTGGTTGCCTGACCTGCTCCTGGCGAGAGGAGACAAGATGAGCATGGCCGTGTCCCTGGAAGCTCGGGTGCCGCTGCTGGATCACAAGCTCGTGGAATTCGCGGCCACTCTGCCCGAGAACCTGAAGGTGAAAGGGCTAGTGCGCAAGTACCTCTTGAAAAAGGTGAGCCGCCGCTGGCTCCCGCGAGAAATCATTGATCGGAAAAAGCAGGGGTTTCCCATGCCCTCTGCCCTTTGGCTTCGTAACGAGGCGCGATCTTTCGTGCGTGACGTTCTCTCTCCTTCGGCTCTGCGGCGCCGCGGGCTTTTCGATCCTATCTTCGTCGAAAAATTGATTGAGCAGCACGAGAACGGTTTCGCCGACCACGGTGCGTTATTGTGGGGACTTATGAGCATAGAGCTTTGGCAGCGCGTTTTTATGGACTCTCGCGTGCGAGCGCAAAGTGCGAGGGGAGCTTTTGCCGCCCAAGCGGTATAAGGATAGGCCGCTTAGGGAGAGATCAGGAAGGGAGAGCGATGAACAAGCCTGCCGGGAATCGAATCCTCATGTTGCTCGAAAACCTGCCTTTCCCTCAGGATCTGCGAGTCCGCAGAGAGGCCAACGCGTTAGCTGCCGCGGGATATCGTGTGACCGTTATCTGCCCGGCCCACAAGGGACAGCCCTTCCGCGAAACAGTAAACGGCGTGCGCGTTTTGCGCTATCCGGCGCCGCCGAATGCGAATGGTTTCTTGGGATACGTTTGGGAATACGGTTATTCCATGCTCTCTAGCTTCCTACTTTCGGTACTGGTCTTCTTTGGCGAAGGTTTTGACGTTGTCCATGCACACAATCCGCCGGACACCTTTGTTTTCATTGCGATTCTCTACAAGCTTTTCGGCAAACGTTTTGTTTATGACCATCACGATCTGTCCCCGGAAATGTATCAGGCCAGGTTCTCAAGCGGCGGAAACCCTGTGGTTTTTCGCGTGCTCCTCTGGCTGGAGAAGCTAAGCTGCCGCTTTGCCGATCACGTCATCGTTACAAATGAATCGTACAAGCGGATTGCCATGGATCGCGGTCGCGTGCCGGAATCGCTTATCACCATCGTTCGCAACGGGATCGAGCGCAGCCGTCTTGATGGCGCGATCGAGCCAGATCGCCGTTTACGAGAGATGGGAAAGACCATTATCGGATACGTGGGCGTGATGGGTATTCAGGATGGCGTGGACTATCTCCTGCGATCCCTCTATCACCTCGTTTACGCGCTAGGCCGGGCTGATTTTCACTGCATACTTATCGGCGGTGGCGCTGCCTGGGAAAAACTGCAGGCCCAGGCACGCCAGCTTGGTCTCGAGGACTACGTGCAGTTCATGGGATTCGTCTTTGGTGAGGACCTCCGACGGTATCTCTCGGCCGCGGACATCTGTGTCGACTCGGCGCCGTCGAATTCCTACAGCGATCATTGCACCATGTTCAAGATCATGGAATACATGTCGCTTGGGAAGCCGATCGTCGTCTTCGACTTGCCGGAGCATCGGTTCACGGCGCAGCATGCAGCCATTTACGTGCCCCCTAACGACGAACGCGCATTTGCACGAGCCCTGGCGGACCTCATGGACGACGCGCGGCGTAGGGTGGCTCTCGGCGTGTTTGGCAGTCGCCGCATCAAGGCTCAATTGGCATGGGACTATTCTGTTCCGTATCTTCTCGATGCCTACCGCATGGTCCTTCCTCGAGCAGCGGAGTCCAAGCGGGAGGCTTCCCAAGGCGCCAAGATCAAAGTTCAGCCGCAATCGTCTTCTTTCGCGCAAACGCCGGGCTACAAATCGGGTAATTAAGTGTCAGTCCGCTGAACCCTCGCTGTTGGCATTTGCTATGAGGTTTTCCGCGAAGTGAACGCTCAGATTTCCGGAGGTAAATGCACTTGAACATTGTCTGTGTAGATCCCCGAACAGATCCATCGTGGTCAAGGCTAGTCAGTCAGACTACTAGCAGTGTCTTTCACTCCCCGGGTTGGCTCCGCGTGCTGTCCGATACCTATGGATGGGAACCGAACGCGTACTTGGCGCTGGATAACCGGGGTGAGCCGAAGGCTGGCCTGCCGTTTTGCCGCATCTCAGACATGCTGGGAGAACGGGTCGTGGCCCTGCCCTTTTCGGATTACTGCGATCCGCTGGTCGAGGACCGCAACACCTGGCGCCTCCTGATTGATGGTCTGTTGCCTGAGCATCGTCCCATCAGCCTGCGCTGCCTGCACAACAGCCTGCCGCTCGCCGACGAGCGGTTCTCGCTTGCGAAGCAAGCCAAGTGGCATCGCTTGGATGTGCGACCGGAACTGGACGCGCTGTGGACGGGAATGCATGATTCAACTCACCGCGCCATCCGCAAGTCTCAGCGCGAGGGGTTGGTCGTTCGTGTGGCTCAGTCTGAGGAGGAGCTGCGGACATTTTTTGAAATGCATCTGAAAATAAGGAAATACAAGTATGGCCTTCTCGCGCAGCCTTATAGCTTCTTCCAAAATATCTGGCGCCAGTTTGTGGAAGCAAACAACGGATTTCTTCTCCTGGCTCTCTCCGAAGACAAAATCGTTGCCGGGGATTTCTTCCTGGTGTGGAAGGACACGCTCTATTACAAGTTCAATGCTTCACTTCCCGGCGATCTTTCGCACCGCCCGAACGATCTGCTGATCTGGGAAGGAATCCACCATGCTAAAACCCGCGGCCTCTCGTATCTGGATTTTGGTTTAAGCGACATTGACCAGGAAGGCCTGATCCGCTACAAACGCAAGTTTGGCTGTGAAGAGAAGACCATTGCATTCCTGCGGCATGAGCCAAATGGAGGGCCAACCGCGGCCGAGAAGGATTTGCGACAACTCCTTGGCAAACTGACAAACCGCTTCACCGACCAATTGGTTCCCGATCTCGTGACCGAGAAGGCCGGCGAGGATCTCTACCGGCTGTTTACCTGAGTCTTTGCCACGGCCGGAGGGAGCGACCTCGGCCTCAGGGTAGACCGCGAGACTGATAAGCCCCAAGATCGAAGGGCCCTCCAGGTGCGCGACGGTTCTCCATGATGTCCGTGTAGATGTATTTTTTCAAATCTGTGACGATTGTCCCAGCTAAATTTGGCAGCATGCTGGGGTCCATGCCTTTGCGGAGAGCGGGACTGCCCGCTTGTAAGGTTAGCCCATCGCCAAGCACCGAAGGTGCCGGAGACGTCTCGTATAGCCTCTCGGATTTCGCGTGAAAATACGGTGCATTGAGAAACAAGGGATCGGTTTCGATGAACTGTGACGGATCGGAATCCCTCAAGTTATTGAGGCTTCCATAATACAGGTTCGCATAGTAGTGGATGTTCGCGTTGTTGTTCTGCTGATCATAGGACGGGCTTGTGGGGCGCCATGCGACGGAGATGTTGTTGACAATGTATCCATCGCGGGCGTTGCTCGTTGTAATGGAGCCGGCTGCACCCATGGACAGATCCAAGTCATTCTTGTAACAAGTGTTGTTCACGATCCAAAAATTTGTGACCGTAAATGCCTCAATGCAACGCCCGCCGTTGCCGTAAACCAGGTTGTTGATGATCAAAGCGGGTGGCGTGTCAGCTGAGCTGTACTCGTAGGTGCCGTTGCTCAGGTCAAGGATGATGCCATTCCCATCGCTGTGATGGCTCGATCCGTCGTACTCCCCGGCAATGATGTTGTTGGAGATTAAATTGTGGAACCCGGAATAAGAGTCGAACCATCGGTTGCTGTTGAAAGAGATCCCGCTGGTCCAGCCATAATCCTCGGGCACTGCGGTAGACGAAGGCATGTTTCCGTTGTGATAGACCAGGTTGCGGTCGGCAGTAAGGTAATCACAGTTGATGGAGGCGATGCCGGAGCCGCCTGTATTGCTGATGGAATTACCGATGAAGCGCAGGTGGTGCGAGCCACGGCAGAAGAAACCGTCGGCGGCGTTGCCTTTGCCATCCATGTTGAGTCCGCGGAATTCCAGGTAGGCGGGGCTTGAAGGGAAGCTGGCGCCGCGTATGTCGAACATAGGAGACGCGTCGGCGATTCCGGTCCAAACGAATTTGACGGGGGTGGAGTCGTAGTTCCTGTAGACGATCCAGAAAGAAGGCGAGCCGCTATGGGGAGGGTTGAAGGAAGAGCTGAGGTAGTAAGTGCCTCCGAGCACGCAAACGACCGAACCCGGAGCAGTTGCGGAAGCGGCGCCCGAGAGGGTCTTAGGAGCAAAGACGCTCGTGCCGGAGTTGCTGTCGTTGCCCGACGGCGAAGCATACAGGGTGCAATCGCTTGAGAGGGGGCCGCGAATTCCGGCCGGGGCGGAATGATAATTCTTGACGGCGTGCATTATCAGCGGCAAGAACATCACAATGCCGAGCGAAATGACAAAAATATCCCGTCCACCCCGGCGACGGCGAACGGTCTGACCACTATTTGGAGGAATCCGGATCACGGCAAGTTTCTTCTCAGGTTCCGCGGCTTCGGCAGGTGCAGCCTCTCTGCCTTGGAAGCGCCCAGAATGCATCTTGGGAGGCGCGCCCTCAAAGCAGAAACTACATCAATCCTAGGCAGACGCGGAAGACACCGCAATCCGGTGAATCCCGGAATTCGACTGTAGAAAAACTCCTTATGCGCGATCCTTCGACTCGAAGGTTGAGGAAAATCAGCGGCAAGCTCTCTTGCTGCCCGCCAGCGACGTGATGAATCGCGCGGCGAGCTTTGTCCTGTACTCGCTTGTCGGACGGGCGCTTGGGCGGACACGAATTTGGCCAGCTCTCCATCTGGAAGCCAATCGTAGCGGGTGTCTCGATGACAGCTTTTTCTCCATCAGCTCGCGAAGGGATTCTCGGAGGAGTGTCCACGCCGCGATTTATGCCGCCGCGCTGCTCGTCCTGGCCATCTGGGCGTCTGGAGGCGTGCGCCAATAGCTATTTTGCGAGCTCCGGAGTGGACAATGCGTCTCTGCACGCTCCAGCGAATGGCATTGGCGGCCCGAACGGGTCGTTTGCAATGGCAGTGCAAGCGTATTCCCAAGTAATACCTACAATTCCGCGAACTATCGGGTGGACGTGGTCTTCAGTGCGAGTCCGCAGTGATAAAAACTCGGCTATCTAGGCTACCTGGGAACTTCTGAAGTTCTGGACGGGGTTTCTTGCCCGACGGACGGACTCGCCGTTCGGGAGGCATCGATCGAAGGATACCTGCATGATTCGATTGTCGATGATGTAGGAACGTTCAATCCATTCTCAATTTCGATGAGGGAGCCTGAGCTCAGCCTGTGGATTCGTCATGGAGGTATCGAGTACCTCTGCTCGATTATCCGTTCGTGCGTCACTACACGATGGCGCAAGAGACTCCGGGCTATTTGGCCGGCGGATGCGGGAATTCCTTTTGGGAGTGGGCAAAGCAGGTGTGGGCAGGGCACGCTTTCAGGTGTGTACCCGATTGCCCCGGCAACATTGGCTGGTAGTGTGACACTTTAACCTGGAGCAAGCCGTTAGGCGGGAGTTCCTTATCCGAGACCATTTGGAATTGCAAACGGCGGAAACCGCCAGCTCAGTTGGCCATGCGGCTGACGTATGTCCCGCGGGATTCCCCAGTCAGCACTACGCGACTCGAGAAACCTCGGATAAGCCAGATCTAATTCATCGGGCGGCCAGATTTTTTGCCCGCAGAACGTTTTCCTTTTGGGAGAGATTGGGGCTGCATCTCACCTACGTGCATTATTACGAGCCCGTGCCTGACACGCGCTCTCTTGGCGATGCGGTTTGGAGTAAAAACCTGGAACTCCCAGGGATCGACATGAACGACAGATTCCAGATTGAGTTCCTAAGACAACTAGGGGTGCTTTATGACACTGCTTGGGAAGCCTTGGCGCGCAGCGGCGTTTCCCGGACCACCGAATTCCTCCTGGGAAACGGATACTTTGATTCCGTAGACGCCGAAATACTCTACGGGATCGTGCGGAGATTCAAGCCGCGGCGAATCTTCGAAATCGGCAGCGGTTTTTCAACCCTGCTGGTCGAGAATGCTATCCGCGACAACCGGGGAGAGGATAGTTCCTATGCCTGCGAGCATGTGGCGATTGATCCGTTTCCCGCGGACTTCCTTTCTAAAGGCGGCAATGGCCTGGCGGTGCTGCCGAAGAGAGTCCAGGATGTTCCGCTAAGCACCTTCCAAAATCTCGAGCGGAACGATGTCCTCTTTATTGATTCAAGCCACGTTCTTGCCATCGGGAGTGATGTCCGGTTTGAGTATTTGGAAATCTTGCCGCGGCTGAACCCGGGTGTTCTGATCCACTGCCACGACATCTTTTTCCCCGCCGAATATCCCAAGGATTGGATCTTCCGCCATCGCCGCTTCTGGAATGAGCAGTATCTGCTCCAAGCTTTCCTAGCCTTTAACTCCGAATTTGAAGTCCTCTGGGCGGGAAACTATATGCATCTCAAGCACCCCGGTCTGTTGGCGCAATCCATCCCCTCGTACAAGCAGAGCGAAGTCCAACCCAAAAGTTTTTGGCTTCGCCGCAAGGGCTAACGCCTCTGATGAGCATGAACCTGCGCAGTGTCGGTGGTAACGCGCTCTCGATTCTTTCCAGCGATGTGCTGAATCGGGCGGCGAGTTTCGTCCTGTACGCCATGGTCGCCCGCCACCTCGGAGCCTTCGAGTTCGGCCAGATGGCGCTAGCGTTGTCGCTCTTCTATATGTTTCAAGTTTCCGCGATGGCTGGGCTGAAAGTCCTGATCGTCCGGCAAGTCGCGAAAGAGCGTTCCCAAACCAGGATGTACTTCAACAATGGCTGCGCGATCGTCGCGGTTTGTTCTTCTGTCTCCCTCGCCGCTCTTTTCGTGTTCGTCCGCCTGATGCATTACTCTCCCGGCACCAATTGGATTGTCCTTCTGCTCTCCCTGGGCCTCTTCCCGTGCGCGATTTCCTCCGTCTGCGAGGGCATCTTTCAAGCCTGGGAAAAGATGCGCTACATCCCTTGGGTCAATGTGCCTGCCAACATCGCCAAAATGGCGGGGGCCTACCTGCTTCTTGCCAAAGGGAGGGGACTCTACACCGTCATCCTGGTCCTCTTGACGGCTTTCTTCGCCGTCGCCGTCGCCGAGGTCTGGCTTGTGCTCAATCGCTTTCCGGCGCAGGTCGCGCCTGTCAGTCTGCGCTTCTGCTGGACGACCCTTCGCTCTTCCATCACGTTTCTCGCCATCGACAAGGTCGTGGCCCTCGAGAGTAGCCTGAACATCATTCTTCTGTCGAAACTCGGCACCGAGACGGAAGTGGGACTCTACGCCGCCGCCGCCCAATTGCTCGTGCCCCTCTCTCTCGTCTACCAGAGCATTGCCCAGAGTATTTTCCCCGTCATGTGCCGCAAAGTCGGCCCTAGGCTTCAGGAACTCAAGCGCATTACCGACCAAATCCTCGAACTCCTCTTGGCCTTGGCCCTTCCCGCCGGCGCCGGCGTCTTTTTTCTTGGCCCATGGGGTCTTTCCCTCCTTTACAAGAATCGCGACTTTCTCCAGGCTGTTCCGGCCTTGCGCATCATGTCCTGGATCCTGATCTTTCAGGTCTTCTCGTATGTCCTCGGGCAAGTGCTCCTGGCCACTCACCGCGAAAAAGTCACCCTGCGCATTGTCATCGTGGACGTGCTCATCACTTTGCTGGCGGGTACCCTCTTGATTGAACGCTTTGGCCTGCTCGGAGCTGCCATGTCTCTCTTCCTGACGAGGCTCGCCGCCGCCATTCAGCACTATGTTCCCGTGTCGCGTTTGCTTTCGGGGATCCCTCTCGGCAAAGTCACCTGGAGGCCGGTCGTGGCTGTGGGCTGCATGGCCGCCTATCTCGTCCTGGCCATGCGCCAGGGAGGCTTTTTTGTCGCGGCAGTCTCCGCCACTCTCGTCTACGGTGGCGCTCTTCTTGCCCTCGTCATTCTGGCGTCCGGCGGCATTCGGCAATTTAGGAACAAATATCGTCTTCTTTGGTCCGAGTAGCCATGCACGCAAGCTCAAAGAAGAAAAACCGCCCCCTGACGTCAGGAAACCGTCTACGCATTGCCCTGATTTCCTACGACTTTGGAGAATACTGTGTTCGTCTGGCCAGTGCTCTGGCGCAGCACGCGGAAGTTTTGCTCGTGATTCCCGAGCGCATAGTTGGTGCTCACATCTCCAAGCTTAATGACGCTGTGCAGCTGCTATCGTTTCCAAATCCGAGACTTCGCCAGCCGATCCAGCAATCTAGGACCATTCGAGCGCTATTCCAGAAAATCCACAGATTCGCACCAGACGTGATCCATTACCAGGGCACCCACCTGTGGTTCGACTTGGCCTTCCCCCTTCTGCGTCGCTACGCCCTTGTTTTTACAATTCACGATTTTGAGCCGCACCCAGGTGATCGACTTTCCAGCAAAACGCCTCTTTGGATTGAGAGGTTTGCGCGGCGTCAAGCTGACGAGTTGATCGTTCATTCGCGACAAGTTCGTGATCTGGTGGTTCGAGATCTACCCCGTAGCGCGGATAGCATCTCGATCATCCCGCATATTCAGATCGGTGGAGAGTCAGGCCCCTGCGAGGTTCGAGAGGAAGAGGAAGAAAACCTTATCCTATTCTTCGGCCGAATCTGGGAGTACAAGGGACTGGAGTACTTGATCCGAGCCGAGCCCTTGATCAGCGCTCGTGTGCCAGAGGTTCGCATCCTAATTGCTGGGCAAGGGGAAGATTTCTCCCGTTACGCCCGGATGATGACCCATCCTGAGCGCTTCGAGATTCACAACAAATACATCCCCGAAGAACAGGCTGTCGAGTATTTCCGTCGCGCCAGCGTTGTGGCGCTGCCATATATCGAGGCTTCGCAAAGTGGTGTGATCCCTTTTGCGTACTCCGCCGGAAAGCCCGTCGTGGCGACGAAGGTTGGCGGACTTCCGGAAATGGTTGAACATGGCCAAACCGGATACTTGGTCGCCCCGCGAGATGTGACAGGGTTGGCGGAGAGCATTACGGGTTTGCTGCTTGATGCGCCGCTCCGTCACCGAATGGGTGCGAATGGGAAGAGGAAAATAGAGATGGAATGTTCGCCGAGTACAATCGCTCAAAGAACGATGCAAGTATATCGGCGAACGGCTGACAGGTTTTCGGCATCCCGGGAACAAATAGCCCTCGGAGACCCAGCTTCGACCGGTGTCAGCGGCAGCATGAAGACGAATCTAAGATAAGAGTCCGTATATCTCAGCGCTTTAGCGAAGCAAGTCCTTTCCGCAGCCCAATTGGCTATTTCCCGGATTGAACGGCAACGCGGCGCATCCCACCACCGCGACACGATTCCCGTGTGAAATCAAGCGGCACAAATGGCCAGAAGTGCTTGTGCCAGATCTTTGTCAGTTCGTTCGGAAATGCTGTTTTAGGAAAGGGTCGTTCGGCTCAAATAGGAATTCTTCGATGGTGAGCTGTCCCGGACAGTCGGTTTTCGCGCATCTCCACAAGCGAAGAGTAGTGTGCTCAGGATGGACCGCAGCCAAATACATGGGAAGCCCGTCTTGAGGACAGCTCACCCGCAGCACCCCAGTTTGCTTGCTTTGTTCCGCCCTTTCGGCCGCGAAGTACCCAGTCTTGCCCGCATAACAGATGACGCAGCCAGAAAGCGGGCATGTGTATGCGAGAGAATAGGTTGTGAAGGAATTAGTGCTCTTTTCAAGTTGAACGGCCTTCATCTCAACGTGATGTGCGTAACAAAGGGGGCGGAGATCCTTTTTGGTTCTCTCTACAGCCATTCCGTCTCCTTGCATAGACTGCCGAGCAAGCTCGACCAGTTCGGCTGTCTTGCCTCCCTGAGGCTTGCGCCGAAGGTCGGTGGTGCCAGTCCTGTTTTGACCGACCCCGCTCCTCTGGATTCATGTTTCTTCCGAACGCCCGCAAGGCGTTTGCCCGAAGCCTAGTGCTGATAGGCTCCGAGGTCGACACCGCCGCCTTGTGGGCGGGTTTTGCCGTTGATATCGGTGTAGATGTAGGTTTTCAGGTCACTGGCAATAGCCGTCGGTAAGCCGGACAAAGTGCTGGGATCAATGCCCTTACCGTAGGCCGGGCTCGTTGGCAACAGCGTCAGTCCCGTCCCAAGCAAAGAGGGAGCCAGCGACGATGTATAACCATTCATCACCAGACTCGGCGCGGCGAGGAAGAGCGGATTGGCATTCATGAATCCGGAAGCGCTGAAGTTGGGCGCCCCCACGTCGTACATGTTCGCGTAATAGCCCACGCCGGACACCGAATTATATTGCGCATAACCCGGATTGCCGCTGCTGATGGTTAAGGCGATGTTGTTGACCAAGTACCCGTTGCTAGAGCCGTTGACGGCGAACTCCGGGAAGTTGGGCTCATTCGAATCGAGAGCGTTTTTGTAGCACGTGTTGTTGATGACGTAGAAGTTCTGCACCTGGTTGGGCTCGATGCAGCGGCCACCATTCCCGTAGACGACGTTGTTGACGATGAGGGCAGGAGGAGTGTTGCCGCCGAGATCGAGGATGATGCCGTTGCCGTCGGTGTGGTTTGAGGATTGATCGACTTCACCAGTGATGATGTTGTTGGAGATGACGGAATGGATGCCGGTGTAGTTGTCGAACCAGAGGTGGGAGTTATAGGAGATAGCGCTGGTCCAGCTGTACCACTGGGGGACGGAAGTGGAAGAGGGGATGTAGCCGTTGTGGTTGATAAGGTTGTGGTCGGCGACGAGGTAATCGCAGTTGATGGAGCCGATGCCGGAGCCGCCGGTATCGGAGATAGAGTTCCCGATGAAGCGAGCGTGATGTCCGCCACGGCAGAAGAAGCCGTCGGCGGCAGTGCCGCTGCCATTCAAGTTGAGCCCTTGGAATTGGATGTAAGCCGGGCCTGAGGGGAAGGAGCCGTTGCCGACCTTGAACATGGGTTCCGCATCGGCTGCGCCGGTCCAGACGAAGTTAACAGGAGTGGAATCGTAGTTTTTGTAGACGATCCAGGAAGAGGGTGAGCCGCTGTTGGGCGGAATGAAAGTGGAGCTGAGGTCGTAAGTTCCGCCAAGCAGACAGACGACCGAGCCGGGTTGAGTTGCCGAGGCAGCCGCGGAAAATGTCAGAGGCGAGGAAGAACTCGTTCCGTTGCCACCGCCAGACGGCGAAGCATAAAGAGTGCAGTCAGTGGAGGTGGAAGCATTGTTGACGGTCACATCCACCAGCGAGCTGGTGGCGGAATCGCCGCCCGAATCAGTGACTTTTGCGGAAAGAGTATGAGCACCATTGGAGAGGGAGTTGGAGTTGAGGCTGAAGGACCAACTGGAAGTGCCGGAAGCGTTAGCGAAGGTACCACCATCGACAGATACCTGGACGGAACTGATGGTTAGACCATCAGAGGCGACGCCAGAGACGACGACAGTCCCGGAGACGGTAGAGCCGTTGGCCGGACTGTTAATAGACACAGTAGGAGGGGCGGCGGTGACCACGTTGATGCTGAGATTTGCGGAAGCGGATGCACTCGCACTATCCTTTACAACGACGGTAAAGGGAGACGTGCCAGCAACCGTCGGTGTCCCCGAAATGGTCCCAGACGAGGACAGACCTAGGCCGGTGGGAAGCGAACCACTGGACAGCGACCATGAATAGGGCGAAGTCCCGCCGCTCGCCGCGAGGCTCTGACTATAGGTAACCGACTTGGTAGCATTCGGAAAGGAAGTAGTGCCGACTTTCAAGGAGGTTGCAGCGGTCACGGCGTCGATGCTGAGGTTGGCGGAGGCAGAATGGGCGGCAGCGTCTTTGACCAGCACCGTGAAGGGGAAGGCTCCGGCGACTGTCGTAGATCCGGAAATTGCTCCGGCCGAAGACAAGCTTAGGCCCGTGGGAAGCGTCCCGCTAGAAATCGACCACGAATAGGGCAAAGTTCCGCCAGCAGCTGCAAGGCCCTGGCCATAAGCAACCGACTCCGTGGCGTTCGGCAAGGATGTAGTGCTCACCGTCAAGGCGGACTGAGACGCGGCGACTGTAAGCCCAGCAACGCTTGATGTAACGCTGGCCGACCCTCCCGTGCAACCGTAAAGATTGACTTGCACAGTCGTTCCGTTCATCGCTGATGTAGCGTTCGGAATCGAGAACGAGATTGGAGAAGAGCCGTAGGCTCCATAGTGATCTCCGATAGCTCCGGTGTACCAAATTGACCGGCACGGTCCTCCCGAGAAGCCGACGCTGAAAACGGCTGTCTGGCCCACCTCGACGGTCTGGCTGGCGGGTTGCTCCGTGATGGACTGGGCGTGAGCCGAAGAAGTAAGGCTCAGAATTGCGACCAGGGCCAATGAAAATTTTTGAAATATTGTTTTTCTCGGCCCACAAACCAATTTGATGTATTTCGAAAATTCCGTGGTTGGAGTTACCGCGCGGATTTTAGACCGAACAGACCAGAATTGCCGTTGCTCGGAGCACACAAAGAAGAACAAATACTCAAGAAATCGCACTAGTACACCCCCAGATTGGTTTTATGTGGGTTTATTGGTTCGCCGGGTCGCTGGGCAGGGTATAGACGCGACAAATTGGAGGAGAGGGGTCCCCATTTAATGAGGCTTGCTGAGAGCTTGAAGTTCGGCAGCCCCGGCGAGAGTGCTTCGCACTCCTAAGCATTCCGCCCACGGATGAAAGAGTATGTGAGAGGCATTCTTAGAGATGTCGGCGGGTAAATGATTCTATCGTCAGACCTTATGTTCAAGGAGTGTCTGTCAGCGTCCTACAAAAGGACAGCTTTTACCTGTCCTTGCTGGTAGGCCGTAGAGCGGGAGTTAGAAGGAAACCTGGAGTGTGGCTAGGGAATGATAGCGACCCTTTCCCGGTCTTTGCCCGATTGCCCAGCGGAGCAAATTCGCGTCAGCGTATACACAGGGGCACAATGACTACCGAGCGATCTTCCGGGCCCGAGGCCCGGGCAACAAATTCGGCTCTCACTTCCCAGCGAGAAATAAACCCTTCCTTATATCAGCAGATCCTTGGAGGACTGCCTTTCGGAATCGTAATCTTGGAGCTTGAAAACCCTCAGGACGCCAAGACGTTCAGAATCATCGAAATCAACCCCGCTGCGACTCTGCTTACTGGGGCAACAGCCGAAGACCTGAGCGGCAGAACGTTGGCTGAATTCCCAAAGCTTTTGAAGACCCGCTTCCCACACGCGTGCGCTGAAGCGTTGGAATCACGCGAGCCAAGAAACTTGGGAGACATTTCCTACGGGGACGAACGGATCCGGGAGGGTATTTATTCCGTCCAGGTCTTTCCGCTACCAGGCAATTTCATGGGTGTCGCGTTTGAGAATGTCACGGAACACCGACGCGCCGATCAGGCCTTGAGGGACAGCGAGGAACGATTCCGATTGCTGGTCCAAAGCGTGCAGGAGTATGCGATCTTCTACTTAGATCCGCTTGGCCGCGTGGTCAGTTGGAATAGTGGTGCGGAACGTTTGAAAGGATACGGAGCGGCGGAAATTCTCGGCAAACACTTTTCCGCCTTTTATCCCCCGGAAGACGTGGCAGGTGGAAAGCCGCAACAAATCCTGGAAGAAGCGGCGCGACGAGGCCAGAGCGAGGACGAGGGATGGAGAATCCGCAAAGATGGTTCGCGTTTCTGGGCCAATGTTGTTGTCACCGCGCTGCGGAACGCCAAGGGAAATTTGCAGGGATTCGCCAAAGTGACACGGGACGTGACCGAAAGGCACGGGAAGGAGGAGGCACTCACAAAGGCAAAAGAGCTGTTGGAACTCCGGGTGGAGCAGCGCACCACGGTCCTGGCACAAGTGAACGAGGAATTGCGAACAGAGATCGCGGAGCGTCGGCGGGCCGAGGAGCAGTTGCGCGCATCGCTCGATCAACTTCGTGCGCTAGCGGCCCGTCTTCAGAGTGTGCGGGAAGAAGAACGCACTTCGATCGCACGCGAAATCCATGATGAGCTCGGCCAGGCTTGTACAGCCATCAAGATGGACCTGGCGCTAATCGGCCGCAAGGCCACCAAGAGACAGACTCGCCTGCGGGCAAAGGCCGACTCTGCCATCGAGTTGGTCGACGGGATGATCGTTACGTTGCGAAGAATCGCTTCGGACCTTCGCCCAAGAACATTGGACGATTTGGGTTTGACGGCGGCTTTGGAATGGCAGGCTCAGGAGTTCGAAAGCCGCACTCGAATACACTGCCGCGTCTCTTTGCCAGAGGAACCGCTCGTACTCGACGCCGAGCGTTCCACCGCTATTTTCCGAATTTTTCAGGAGTCGCTTACCAACGTAGCGCGCCACGCCTCCGCCACGCGCGTCGAAGCCCGTCTGGAAAGAGAAGCGAATCAGCTGATCTTCCTGGTCCGAGACAATGGCAGAGGATTTGATCCCGAGGAAGCGAAGGCGCGCAAGTCCCTCGGTCTGGTTGGAATGCAGGAACGCGCGCTCCTGCTCAACGGCGAGCTTAAAGTAGAAGGTGTTCCGGGTGCTGGAACAACCATGACCCTGCGGATTCCACTGCCACCCTCGACCCTGCCCGAACAGGATTCGAGATGAGAGTCTTGATTGCTGATGATCATGCCGTCTTTCGACGCGGGCTCAAGGAAACCATCGGTGAAGCTTTCCCTAGAGTGGCTTTCGGTGAAGCAAACTCAGCGCAGGAAACACTGGAGCATGTCCGCCTTCACGATTGGGATATCGTCATTCTGGACATCAGCATGCCTGGAAAAAGCGGGCTCGATATTCTGAACGACCTGAAACGATTGCGCCCCAAACTGCCCATCCTTTTGCTGAGCATGCATCCCGAAGAGCAATACGCCCGGCGAGCACTCCGGTCTGGTGCGTCCGGTTACCTGACGAAAGAGAGCGTACCGGAAGAGCTGAAGCTGGCCGTCAGGAAAATCGTGGCCGGCGGCCGCTACGTGAGCGCGAGCCTCGCGGAGAGGCTCGCCAATGACCTGAGGAGTGGCGTTGATGTACCTGTACACGAACTTTTGTCAGATCGCGAATTTCAAGTGCTGCGAATGATCGCCTCAGGTAAGACGGTTAAGGAAATCGCCGAAGAAATCGACCTCAGCGTGAAAACGGTGAGTACCTATCGCGCGCGAATTCTGGAAAAAACGGGGTTGAGAACTACGGCGGACCTGATTCGCTACGCTTTTCAGGCGCAACTTGTGGACTAGCGGTCAGCGGGAGCGCCCACTTCGAGACAGCCGGATTTCGTGAAGTTCGCCTTCTCGAGCCATACGTGGCGTTGTGGGACAGGCCCTGTCCGGGCTCTTCACTTTGTCCTACATCAGATTCCTATATTCACCGGATGTTTTTCCGAATGAATTCGTCATTATCTATTGATGGGCGCACGGTTTTCGAGGAGAAGGAAGATGAGAGTCTTTATCGCCGATGATTCGCGCGTGGTGGTCGAGCGTCTGGCGGATTTGCTAAAGGAAGTACCTGGCGTTCAGCTAGTTGGAAAAGCCAATGATGCTCCTGAAGCTATTCACTCAATTGTAAAGACGAACCCAGACGCTGTAATCCTTGATCTGCAAATGCCAGGAGGTAGCGGTTTGGATGTCCTGCGCAGCATCCGACGGAGTCATCCTTCCGTGTGGGTAGTGATCTGCACGAATTATCCCTATCCCCAATATCGCGAGCAATGCATCGCTGCTGGCGCGAACTATTTTCTCGATAAATCCGCTGAGTTCGAAAAAATCCCGGAGATCCTGCGTGATTTAACCAAGAAGGACCCAAACGTTGCGCCCGCAGCTCGCTGAGACTATCCGCCCAGCTTTCTCTGGACTGGCGTGTAGCTCTCTTTCCTTCGCGACCTCTCTGCTTCACCCAAAATGCCCTCAATACTGAATTAGTGCTGATAGGCGCCGAGGTCGACACCGCCGCCATGTGGGCGGGCTTGGCCGTTGATGTCTGTGTAGATATAGATTTTCAGGTCGGAGGCGATAGCCGTGGGTAAGCCGGACAAGGTACTGGGATCAATGCCCTTACCGTAGGCCGGGCTGAGTGGCAGCAGCGTCAGTGCGTTGCCGAGCAGAGGAGGAGCCAGTGCGGTTGCGAAGCCGCCGAGAGCCAAGAGGGGTGGGCTGAGAAACAGGGGATTGGCCTGGATGAGTTGCGAGGAGCTGAAATTAGGCGAAGCGTTGAAGTACATGTCGGCGGTGTAGTTGACTTTGGAGACGGAGTTGTACTGGGCGAAAGGGGGGTGCTGGAGCTGATGGCAAAGGCGATGTTGTTGACCATGTACCCGTTGCTAGAGCCGTTGACGGCGAACTCGGGGAAATTGGGTTCGGAGGGATCGAGAGCGTTTTCGTAGCAGGTGTTGTTGATGATGTAGAAGTTCTGGACCTGGTTGGGCTCGATGCAGCGGCCACCATTGCCGTAGACGACGTTGTTGACGATGAGGGCAGGAGGAGTGTTGCCGCCGAGATCGAGGATGATGCCGTTGCCGTCGGTGTGGTTTGAGGATTGATCGACTTCCCCAGTGATGATGTTGTTGGAGATGACGGAATGGATGCCGGTGTAGTTGTCGAACCAGAGGTGGGAGTTATAGGAGATAGCGCTGGTCCAGCTGTAGTACTGGGGGACGGAGGTGGACGAGGGGATGTACCCGTTGTGGTTGATGAGGTTGTGGTCGGCGGTCAGATAATCGCAGTTGATAGAGCCGATGCCGGAGCCGCCGGTATCGGAGATAGAGTTAGCGATGAAGCGAGCGTGATGGCCGCCACGGCAGAAGAAACCGTCAGCGGCAGTGCCGCTGCCGTTTAAGTTGAGGCCCTGGAATTGGATATAAGCGGGGCCGGAGGGGAAAGAGCCGTCCCCGACCTTAAACATGGGTTCGGCGTCGGCAGCGCCAGTCCAGACGAAATTGACGGGAGTGGAGTCGTAGTTTTTGTAGACGATCCAGGAAGAAGGCGAGCCGCTGTTGGGAGGATCGAAAGTGGAGCTGAGGTCGTAGGTACCGCCGAGGAGGCAGACGACGGAGCCGGGTTGCGTGGAGTTAGCGGCACCCTGAAAGGATTTGGGGGCCGAGGGGCTGGAGCCGGAGTTGGAGTCACTGCCGGAGGGGGAAGCATAGAGAGTGCAGTCGGTAGAGGTGGAGGCATTGTTGACGGTCACATCCACCAGCGAGCTGGTGGCGGAATCGCCGCCCGAATCAGTGACTTTTGCGGAAAGAGTATGAGCGCCATTGGGGAGGGAGTTGGAGTTGAGGCTGAAGGACCAACTGGAAGTGCCGGAAGCATTGGCGAAGGTACCACCATCGACAGATACCTGGACGGAACTGATGGTTAGACCATCAGAGGCGACGCCAGAGACGACGACAGTCCCGGAGACGGTCGAGCCGCTGGCCGGACTGTCAATAGACACAGTAGGAGGGGCGGCGGTGACCACGTTGATGCTGAGATTCGCGGAAGCGGAAGCACTCGCACTATCCTTTACTACGACGGTAAAGGGAAACGTGCCAGCGACCGTCGGACTACCCGAAATATTGCCCGCGCTATTCATGGTAAGTCCATTGGGCAGAGTGCCGCTCGAAACGCTCCAAGTGTAAGGCGGTGTGCCACCTGTCGCCGTGAGAGTGAACGTATAGGGACTAGCGAGTGTTCCAGCGGGGAGTTGCGCGGTAGTGATCTTCAACGTCGATGTTACGGCATTGACCGTGAGCATTGCGGTTAGACTGGTGACGCTTCCTGCGGCATTGCTGACGACCACGGTGAACTGCGCGCCACTGTCGGAAGCCGCGGTGGGCGGTGTGGTGTAGCTGGATGACGTTGCACTGGAGATAGCGACGCCATTTTTCTTCCACTGAAAACTCAAAGGAGCGGTGCCGGTAACTGTGACCGAAAAGGAGACAGCCTGGCCCGTGGCTACGGTTTGGCTCGCTGGCTGCGTCGTTATCGAAGGAGGCGTCGGAGCCGAGCTGTGATTGGTTGAAGCTAGCCCAGCGCACCCCGCATCCGCGAGTGCGGGGAGTATTGCCAATAACATCAGGGCCCAACGATTCATTGTGCGTCTCACTCACGGGAACTGTTCCCCCGGCGCGTGGCTCTCTGGTAGGAGAAAGAACCTTCAGGCCGGAAAAACAGCTCTTCTGGCCGGCCCATCGATGGGCCGCCAGCTATAAGGGACGCTATATCGTAAACCTGCGAGCGACAACTGCTCGGAAGGCCAAAAATAGGGTGTGAGGTTTCCGCCTTGAGGGGCAGTCGCTCAGAGTCCTACATGCATTACTATCGGGGGGATTCGTCTATAAGACAATGATAATACATGGGTTTATGCTAGGAGCATGGATTCTCATGGGAAGGCGACACCACCCGCGCAGGGTGGTCTCTGGTTCCGCGACGACGACGTGAGATTGAAGCGCTCTGTGATGTGAAGAACGTTAGGAAAGTTAGGTGACTATTTCGGTTGATGGAGCAGAGGGAACGTGCGCACCTGCCAAGAAAACTTCGGGAGCGTGAATGATCGCCTTGGGAGCGGTCTGGTTTTCTATTGGTCGGCCGAAGCAGTGATACTCGAACCCACGTTCCATCATGGCTGCGGGATCAAGGAGATTCCGGCCATCGATGATCATCGGTCTCAGCATCAGGTCGGAGATGCGCTCCCAGTCAAGCTGTCGAAACTCTTCCCATTCGGTGAGAATCAACAGGGCATCGACATCTTGAGCTGCTTCGTAAGGATCGCGGCAGTAGTGGATCTGTGGAAAAATCGCGGAAGTCTTGTCCATGGCCTCTTGGTCGTAAGCGCGCACTTGTGCTCCTTCGGCCAGCAGAGCGCGAATGACTTCGAGGGAGGGCGCGAAGCGGATATCGTCGGTATTGGCTTTGAACGCCAAACCCAGAATTCCCACTCGCTTGCCCTTTATCACCCAGAGCGCCTTACGAATTTTCTCAAGAAGTAGATCGACTCGTCGCTTGTTGACCCGCTCAGCCTCCTTCAACATGGTGAAGTCCACCCCGCAGCGCTCCGCCAATCGGATAAAAGCCTGGATATCCTTGGGTAGACAAAAACCGCCGAAACCAAGTCCTGCGTCCAGAAATCGCGGCCCAATACGCGGATCCAAGCCCATCGCGCGGGTCACTTCCTTGATGTCCGCGCCCACTTTCTCACACAAATCAGCGATCATGTTGGCATAGGAAATCTTCATGGCCAGGAAGGAGTTTGAAGCATGTTTGATGAGCTCAGCGCTATTCATTGTCGTGATTAAGAGATCTGGTGATTTGGCCGGAGGACACGCACCCAAATGTACGGGGCAGCGAAAACGTCTTTCCAGGATGGGCCGGTAAATCTCGCGAAGCTGCTTTTCCGTCTCTTCCTCTTCCACCCCTAAAACAATGCGGTCGGGATGCAAAAAATCCTGCACTGCCGTGCCTTCCCGCAGAAATTCTGGGTTCGAAGCCACGCGGAGTTGTACAGCGCCGTGGCGGCGGTAGAGGCCGAGGACGCGCTTCAGCTGCTGTCCGGTTTGGGCTGGCACCGTGCTTTTCTCTACCACGAGCTTCGAGGTAAGCGCCTCAGAGGCCACCAATCGCGCGACATTATCGATCGCCGACAGATCGGCCTCACCGTTCTCAAGCGGCGGCGTGCCCACGCAAATGAAAATGGCATCCGCCGCTCGCACAGCCTCCGCAGCGTTCCTTGTGAAGGAGAGATTCTGAGATCGGCAATTAGCGGCGAGCATGGCATCTAGGTGCGGCTCGTAGATGGGCACTACACCGGCCTTCAATGCAGCGATCCGTTCGGCATCGTTGTCAGTACAGAGGACTTGATGGCCCGCCTCCGCAAGGCACGTTCCTGTCACCAATCCCACATACCCGCAACCAATCATGGAAATTCGCAATTTGCACCTCCCAATCTTGCTCTCTAGGCTTACCGTATCCGCTTCCCGTCCCAGTTCCATGAACAACAACTTGTCAAGTGGCGGACGGCGTGAGCAGCCTTCTCCCCTTAGAGAATCCGGCACTGAAGGCTGGGGAAGCGCCGTGATGGTGACCTCCTCACGGCGTGCGACCCAACCGGACTTTCTTGCGCCCTGCCCAACGACCGTCCACGTGGAACCCTATGCGATCCGTTTCTTCGCTACAATCGAGTGAAGACCTCAAATGGAGGGCGAGTGAATTCCCTACGAGTTGCTTGCGGAAAGATAAGCTAGTCCTTTCCATGGGTAGCGCGACGTTGCCAAACCTGCTTCGTCGAGTATGAGCAAGCATCCAGGGCCGACCCGGCTAGACCTTGATGGACTGAAAGAAACGTTTGCCGGCCGCGTAAGCAAAGAGCGGCAGATCGAAGAGCCCTGGCAGTGGGTCGTCCCACGAAAAGAGTGCAGATTCTAACGGGCCGCGAATCGAGCGCAGGTAGTCCCACCAAGACAGCCGACCTCCTAATATTTCTTCGATCGCCACTCTCAAGTCTGCACTCAGGTGCATCCAGCGCTCGCCCGCCCGCCCGTGCAAATGGGGAACGGGTTGACCTGTAGCAAGTAGCCAAAGAAGATAGGGAAAATCAACGCCGGCTCGCTTGGAGAGCGTGTGCCAACCCCAAACTCGAGGATTGATATCGAGAACCTTGTATCGACCGTTCCGGGGATCTCTCTTGAATTCTACTTCCGCGAGTCCATGGAATCGGACCTCGGCGAGCAGACGCTCTGCCGGCTCCATGAGTTCCGGCAGGTCAACCGTCTCAACGTAAGTGCTCAGTTGACCAAAATCCTTGGGGAATTGGCGAGTGCGCCGGGCCACAAGGGAGGCCAAAGAACGTCCGTTATCACAAAGAGCGGCATAGGAGAACTGGGCTTCTCCTCCTCCCGGCACGATTTCCTGGACGAGCAAGTCTTCGGCGGGGAAGAGCGCACTGGCCTCATCGTAGCGTGTCAGCAAGCAGTCACGGTCTTTGGCAAGCCAGGCCTTCGGAATGGCGAGATTGCTCGGTTGCAAACGCACGGCTGGCTTGAGGATAACCGGGAAGGGACAATCGATCGCCGCGAGGTGCTCCCTGTTCAACGGGCAAGCGGTCCACGGTTGATCAATACCTAATTTCTCCGCAAGCTCGTGGAGCAGCCGTTTGTCACAAGCCCAGCGCAGCGTCTCCCAACAAGGCACCGTTGGCCTGTACTTAGTCGCAAGCTCTTGGTAATTTCCTGACGCCAAGCCGACGGTGTAGTCGTCCGTAGGAATTAACAGCCAGCCATCGAGATTATGTTTGGCACTGAGGTCGAGAAGAAACTTTATCTTCGCTTGGTCGCTGCCGTCGGGCCACGGCACCGTGCGGGGAGTGTACCGGGAGGTGACTGCGACCAGATGGCCGCCCTGCTTTACAACCCAGACTGGAATCCCCCGACGTCCCAGACTTCGTACCACGCCGAGGGCTCGGTAGTCCGCGCCCATCACCACCGCACCGGTGGGGAAGCTTCGAGCAGCGTCCGTCGAACGTTCGATCAGATTCGGAATTGTCGCTGTGGCCGCCACCTTTCTATGAACCTCTAGGTGACGGCACTCTTCCCAGGATTCCACGCGTCAATGCGAGTGAGGCGAACTCCGTGCCCGCCACAAACCGCATGAGTGGACCAAAACTCCAAGCTGCAGAAGCGCCGACGAAGTGCAGTCCAGGAACTGACGATTGGAATCCGGCATCCAGTTGTGGATAGCCAGAGATCCGGTGGATCATTGGCACGAGATCATGCGAGAGAAAGGGGTAGCGAGCGATGTCCACACGGTAGCCAGTTGCAAGCAGTGCATGATCGACATGCCGATTGGTACCGTCGCTCAATTCGAGAGTTACCCCTCCGCCATTCGGAGAAGCAGAAGTGACCGTGCGTCCGGCGGTGAAACGGACCGGTTCGCACCGCGGATGTAACCACGCCGCTCCAGCAGGCCGAATGGCGCGCTTTCCAAAGCGATCCTGCATAGAACGAGGCAAGCGCCGGAACAAATTGGGCCGCGCCACAAGGTGACTCAGCCCGGCTTGTCCCACATCTGGAGGCGCGTATAGCAGCTTTGCAACAGGTCGAAAGGTGTGAAACCATTTTTGGCGCCAGAGCCAGCGAACGAAAGGCGCACGAACCAGCAGCTCGACCTCAGCTCCTATCTCATTCAGCAGGGCAGCGGATTCCAGCGCGCTCTGTCCTCCACCAATTACGGCCACCTTTTTCCCGGCGAAAGGGTTTAGATCACGGTGGTCACAGGCATGCGAAGCCAACGCGGACGGAATTCGCTGGAACTCCGCTGGACGCCAGGCAAACGCTTCAATTCCAGCCGCAATAATGACTCGCCGCGCTTTCCAGGTTTCCCCGTCCTCCAAAGTAAGCCGAAACCCAGCCCCGTTCCGATCGACGCATTCGACTTTCCTCGAATCCGTGCCTGGCACGACTTGTGATTGAAACCAGCGGCCGTAGTGAGTAAAGCGATAAAGCGGCAAGGGAGCCGTGATCTGATTTCCACTGGTGGACTGGTAGGCTTCGAGCGTGAGAGCGCGAGAAGGATCGGAAAGGTGTGACCCCGCCAGCGGGGAGCGAAGCAGCATCCCCTTCGGCATGTGTCTTTCCCAAAAAGACATGGGCTCACCGAAAACACGGATATCTAATCCGTTGGCGGCCCGGAGATGTGCTGCCGCTGACAAACCGTACGGGCCAGCCCCTATAATCGCTACGTCACATTTCGTCATGGTGTTCCAATCAAACCGAACGGGTCGGTAACAAGATCTCCGCAATTCATAGTCTCCGCAATTCATGCAAGAAATAGAGATTCGCGCTCACGTCTCACTTTGCCGCGAACCGACGCGCAACCGATCATCGATTGCAAGCTACTGCTCCCGGAATCTGGGAACAATCCGGTACCTAACGGAATGAGGCATCAGGAAATCCCTGAGAGTAGAGCAAGGAAGACGCACGCAAACTGCTGCTAAGAACTTGGGAGTTCAGTTTCAGCACGATGGTCCGTGTGAGGGTTGATCTTATTCTCGATGCATAGTTCCGTCGGCGGGGCGTGCGAATGAGTCATGTAACCAATTCACGGCTAGACCCTCGAACTGCAATCCCACCCCAAAGTGTCCATCCGGGAGCCGCTGACAGTAAACAACGCGTGCAAGAGTTCGCAGATCGCCGACGAGCGAGCAGATCATCAACCGTTCATTCAGTTCTCGAGCGTGTTGAGTCAGCACTCGTATTCCGAGCGAGCACACGTTCTCCGTAGTGGCCCGCTCATTCGCGCTCGTATACTGAAGACTGGTTATCTCGACAGGGACAGCCAGCCGAGTCCGTTTTTCAAGTCTTCCTGACCTTGCGGGCATCTGTAAGATTACCTTCCGGGCTGGGCGGCGCCGAAAAGTTTGCAATAACCAACAAGAATCGGTCGGCGATGATTCTCTAGGATCCAGCGCCTATTTGAAGTTTGACCTCCCCATCGAGAGTGGGCAAGGCGGAGTGCCGCGGTGGAACAAGGGGTCCACTGCCATGTTCAGGATCGCGACGTCCGACGAATTGTTTTCCGATTTGAGGCTGCCCTGCCACTTCCGCGGGCCGCTGCTGAACTTTGCTCTATTCGATCCCATGGGTATCTGCGTGCATCCTTCGAGTTACGGAAGTTCCCTTGCTGCGATCTGGCTGTCACTTGACAATGTCTCTTGGGCGGAAGGCACTGTGGCCCACCCGTACTCTATTTCGGCCAGCAACATCCGCTCATCTCCTAAGAAGGAGAATCGGCGAGCAATACTCCCAAGTGCTTCGGGATCGTTTAGAAGTCCTCGACGCAGCAATCCTCTCGAAACGGCGGGAGAAAGTGGTAGCGGCGCGCGGCCATGCTTCATGGCAAGAAGCAGAATGTGTTGACGAAGCAGATCGAGCGTCAAACCTTGCCATTCGGATTCGCTAATTCGACCCTCACGTATCATCAAATCCTCCGACCCTTTGAGTTCGGCCCGCCTCCGCGTCAGTGCCGTTCGGTATCGTGGTGATTGAGGTGGGAGCCCTGTCCACGGAGGCGGACCGCGCTCTTCAGAGCAAAATAGCCCATCGCTGATTTAACGCAATCCGGTGAATGCCCCAATCCCGGACGGGGATAATCACTGAAAGATTCGAGCGGGTAAATCTGAGGCCGCGTCGCTAGGGCTGTATCAAACCGCGCCGGATGGCGTAGCGGACCAAACTGGCTGTTTCATGGATGTCGAGCTTCTTCATAAGCCTTGCTCGGTGCGATTCGGCAGTTTTTACACTGATCCCCAGGTGCGTCGCGATGGCCTTGGTCGACTTTCCTTCTCCAATGAGTTGAAGAACCTGACGCTCTCGCCCAGAAAGAGGGTCGGGAGAGGCATACGTCTTGGAGAGATAGGCATCGACGACTGCGCTCGAAACGTTTGGGCTAAGGTAGACCGAGCCGCGACATACTTCTTGTATGGCATGAACGAGATCCTCGGCCGCCTGGCTTTTCAGCACATATCCTCGCACTCCGGCACGTAAAGCCTCCATCACATATTGATCTTCGTCATGTTGCGTAACAAGAATCACCCTCGTCTTAGGCGATGATTTCATCAATTCGCGAGCGGCGTCCATGCCATTTAAAACCGGCATGCCGATATCGAGGATGGCGACGTCAGGTTGTGTTTTTTCCACCGAGCGCAATGCTTCTTGTCCGTTGGAGGCCTCCGACACAACTTGAAATCCTTGTTTTTCCAGCAATGCCCTAAGCGCCTGGCGTATCAGGGAATGGTCATCAGCAAGCGAAACGCGCGTGGGCATGGTGTCGCGCGCAGGTTAAGGAATGTCTGTGCTTCCCGGCAATCGGGTCACTTCCTCTATTTCTTTGGGGGGGAACACCTGATGGTTTGGCGAAATGAGGCGCAATGCCAACTTACGGAAATCTCTTATCGCTCAGAAACTGCACGACTTGAGGAGAGTTTGTGTGGGGAGACGTCCGGCGTTCCGGCCGAGAGCCATCCCGAGTGGCAAATACGGTCACCGAGAGGAGATGTAGAATCGTGCTGTAGACCTGACCGACGAGGGTTCGGTTTAGCCAAACTTTGGCGACACCCTTCGCCACAGAATCAGGCGCGCACTCGGAACCGAGGAGCCCAAGATAGAAATGAACTCTGAACGTCGTTCGATTCGTCGGGAGAGGCCGGAAGAACTTTCCTATATCCAATTCGAACCGGAGGGCGGGGGGATTGTGTTGAATGCTTCCGAGCGAGGTGTTGCGTTCCATGCTGCCACCGCGGTGCGACAGCCAGGCCAAGTTAGGCTTTCTATCTCGCCCAATCCCAAGGAGCTGATCGGACTCACTGCCGAAATTGTCTGGATGGATCAAACAAAAAGGTCCGGGGGGCTGCGGTTCGTGGAACTTACCGAAGACACCCGGAATCAGATTAGTCGATGGCTGACCGAAACCGGCGAAACCGAGACTCCGGATATAAAGCCGGAGCTACTATCCCGCGTACAGGCGGAAGATACTGACTCTTACTTAGGCCCGCGGAACAGCAAGCGATGCCCGCAAGAGCCAACTGCGGCCCGGTGCGACGCATTGCCAGCGGATGTTGACAACCCATCGGCTCCTCGATCTTTCGGTTTCCCAACAGCAGCACTTTGGCCGGCGCCGTTTTCAGAAGAAAAGCAGGCCAGTTCCTCCAGGGCGGGTTTGCTGCGTGGCGTCGCAACGGGATTTCTTGTTCTCGTTTTCGTATCGATGCCAATATTGTTCTCGCAAGATTTCCGCTCGGTTCGGCGATTTACTGATCCACATTGGGGTGAAACTGAAAAGCAAAAGCCATTCCTCACTGGAAGCCTCTTCCTGGAGTCCTGTTCAGGAGTCCGGCCTGAACGCGGGGTCGAGGTTATCTGTCCCCAAACCGAAGCTGGATACTCCACCCGAGGAGACGCAAAATCCGGCCGACGCACCTGCAGCCACCGAGACAAATCAGCGAACAGCCGACCCTCTGGAGCCAAGCCTTGCACCCCGCCAGAATTCTCCACAGCATTTTGTGGACCCGCATTTTAGGGCAGGCCGCAGCGCGCTCGCACGACAGCTCTGGTCTGCCATAGGGGCGGGCGATAGTTCAGCAGAAGTTCCGCTGGCTGAGCTCTACTTGAAGGGCGACGGCGTCCCGAAGAATTGTGAACAAGCGGCGGTGCTACTGAGGGCAGCATCGAAAAACGGCAATGTCGAAGCACCGGAGAAGTCGAAGAAACTCAGCAAGAAGGGCTGCCGTTAACGACCAGATCGCTTTCCAACATCGAGAGTGGAACTCGGATGGAACTCACCAGTGCAATGACCGTGGCGGCCAAACGACTCCAGGTTCTTAGGCCTGCACCAGCCCACGTCGCACCGCGTAGCGCACTAGACTTGCTGTTTCGTGAATATCCAGCTTTTGCATCAGCCTCATGCGGTGAGATTCGGCCGTTTTGACGCTGATACCAAGGAGGGAAGCTGTGTCCTTCGTGGATTTACCTTCAGCGATCAATTGCAACACCTGGCGTTCGCGCACCGTCAAGGGGTCCGCCGGCCGATCCGATTTGGAGCGGTAGACCTCCACCAGCGCACGCGATATGCCCGGACTCAGGTAGAACTCTCCTCGAGAGACCTGTTGAATGGCATGAATCAGGTCGCTGGCAACCTGGCTCTTTAATACGTATCCCTTCACGCCAGCTTGCAGCGCTTCGTAGATGTACTGCTCTTCTTCATGTTGAGTAAGAAGAATTGATTTTGTCTTTGGGCACGACCGCCCTAGTTCGCGAACAGCATTTATTCCGTTCTGTGTTGGCATACTGATGTCTAGGATCGCGATATCGGGATGGTGTGTTTCCGTCAATCGAACCGCATCTTGCCCATCGGAGGCTTCCGCAACAACTTGAAATCTCTCCCGTTCGAGCAATGATTTCAGCCCCTGACGTACCAGCACATGATCATCAGCGAGCACAATTCGAATTGGCATGGCCACCCTCCAAGGGAAGTCGAATAGAAAGCTCTGTTCCGTGCCGAGAACGGGATTCGATCTCTAGCGTTCCGACGATTGCAGTCATCCGTTCCTCGATTGCGACTAATCCTAAGCCCTTCCGGCCATGTGTTGCACGTACCTGGCTAGAATCAAGCTCCCGGCCGTCGTTCCAGGCGAACAAGATAGCATATAATTCTCTCCACCCACGCGAATCCACACGTTGCGCGCCTTCGTTATGCTTAACGGCATTGCTTAGCGCTTCCTGAAGGAGACGATAAAGGGTCGCTTCGCCACCCTCAATGCCTAGGAACTCAATAGGCAATACCATCGGAAAGTCGCTTTCTCAATCAAGTAAACTCTCGTAACAAGCTTCAGGTAAAGACCTGAGTCACGACCGGAAGGCCGAAGCAAAACCAATGATTCACTCGGCGGCGCGTTGCGAGTGCATGTCTCGATTCTCATCCTGAACAGGGCCATTCTTGCCGTCAGCAGGAGCAGGAGTTGTGACGAAACGTTGCGTGATGCATTCAGGTACCGCACGCTCAGAACCACAGGTAGACCGGAAGCTTTCCGCGATTGAGGCCCTTCAAGGGGAATGAATTGACCGCTGTGAAAGTTACACACACCCGCTGCGCCGCTGGTCTTCTTCGTAAGTCGTTCAGGTGTCCAGCGCCAGATGCTGCGCGGCCGTAAATCAGGTCCTTTCTTCAAATAACTGTAGGGAAGGGTAGGGAAGGTTCTTGACACCTGAGCGCCGCCGGCGTATGAACGTACCCGCTGGGATACAACTCCAAAATCAAACGGAACCAGCTTATTCCACTGGTATACCGTCTCGGACGGAAGTGCGTTTGGAGGTGTCCTAGAGGAGGGCCTATGCCTGCTACCCAGCCGAGCAAGGAACTTCGGGCGCTTTGTCACGAGCATCACGCGGAGATGAGGCTTAATCAGAGCCTCTTGAACAGCGAAGACGACGCTAAATATACGCTCGCGTATGCCTGTACGGAGCCCGATTGTCTCGTCCACTACAGCATCTATCGTGGGTATTTCATCCTGAGCCAAAACGGAAACACGAATGAGCTGGGCATGGTTCCCAGAGTCCGATGTCCCCACGACGGGACGCCCATGTATCTTGCTGAAATCGATCTGGAGAAAAGGGATTTCCGCCTGTGGAGATGCCCACAATGCGACGGGAGAAGCACGAATGAAGAGGGGCTGATAGGCTTGGCATCGCAGGAAATTCAGCATGTCAGCGGGAAAAATGCGGCATAGTCCGAACCCCCGGGTATCCCCCATATATAAAGTTCTGGGACGATTCTCGCGGCGAGCGAATGTTCCGAGCGCGAATGCTTGAATCCCGAGGTCACCACGTCACATCCGTGCTCGGCTTCTTGCTGGCAATTGAACCGGATCTCAAGTTAAGCCGCGACCGCCGATCTGCGTTTCCGGCCTAACTGGACGATGGCGGGAATAAGAGTACGGGCAAGGTCGATTTTATCCAACAAGACAACAGCACCAAAGCCCTCAGATAAAGCTTTGGCTTCCTCATCATTCGAAAGTGAAATGGCCAATAGTCGCGAGCCATGAGTCAGACGTGATTTGACGGCTTGAGGAGAAAAGTTGGTTTCGCCAGGCATGTGCAAATCCAGAACGATCACTTCTGGCTTCACATCGCTCACCATCTGGATTGTTTGAGTAAAATCAGCAGCCTCACCGACAATTTCGATCTCGGTCTCGGCCGACAGTAACTGCCGGATCCCCCGACGCACAATCTCTGAGTCGTCAGCCAGAAGTATCTTGATGGACATGTCGCCCTCCCTTGGCCCGTGATCGAGCGGAACTGGCCTGCAGATTCTTGCGCTGCAGATGTCCAGTAGGTCCTATTGGAGCTGTATGCATGATGCCCGCCAAGGACGGAAACCTAACTGCTTTATTCCGAATAACATTCTGACGCGTCGCAATCCGAGGGGTTTACGTACAGGGCAGAAAGTACAGTGTTCACTGTACCGGCGGCAATCTTTACATACTTGCGGATAGGAGCCCGTCCAATTTTTCGGGGACCGGGCTGAGGCGTTGACTTTTGGCCGTACCCGCCCCAGAGGGACAGTCCTACGTTCCGCTCTTATCGAGCGCGACCACGTTAGACATAAGATGAAAACCTGAGCCTCAATGCCAATCTTTGCCGGATTGCGCAACGCTATCAGTTCATTAAATTGTAAACCTTGAGGGATACCATGATTCAACGTCGTACCGTACGGGAAGTTCCAATCGGCAGCCTGCAGCGTGCAGAGCAGCCCATGACGATACCCTTTGAGGATGCAGTGGCGATAAAGCTGCATGCGCGAGCCGTGGAGTTCATCGCCAAGCCCGAGAAAACTGACGAATTGCGAGCGCTCCTCTGTAATGCCGTGACCCCACTCCTTCGGGATCGAACCGGGTTTATCCGTTCGATTGTTCTGACCGCGCTTGAAGAACAACGTCGCGTTGTAGTGATCACACTTTGGAGCACTGAAGAGAGTAATGTGCGCGATACATGGGAGGAGACGCCCCTAGTGCGCGAACTATTGTTGCCGTTGATTGACGCCTGGTCGAGGACTCGAAGCTACAGTGTAGATCTCACGGAGGCGACTGAGGCCCGCAGCCAGGCGATAAGCCTACCGATTTGCTGACCGCGGCTGAGTTTCTGGGACAACTCTCAACGCTTTCGACCAACGACGCTGCTCCAAGTGAGCCAGCGATGTGATACTACCCAGCGGAAGAGTCCTCACCCTCGGTTTTTTGATCGCAGAATTGAGAAGCGCCTGTTCGCGTTCTCCCATGGGCCCGACGGGCAGATAACGGCTGCTCCTGTTCAATTATTGGACAACCCATCTGGATTGGAAGCGTGAGCGTTCCCGACCGCTTTTGTTCTCTACGGAGCGCTGCTCGGCGCCACTCTTGCGCCCGCATTCTTTTTTACAGTAAATTCCGCGTTCTGTTTTTTTTTGATATGGTGAGAGTACCGAAGGCAACCGTCACCACAGGCGAAGCATCTTTCTTTGAACCGGTCCAACCGCGGTTCTCCAGCCAACTTTCGGCCTGACTCCCAAAGCCAGGCTCTCCCAGCCGAATTCAACCAGGAGGTAGTGCTATGCGAATTGTTAGAGCAATGCAAATCTCAATGTGTGCCGCAGTGCTGTCTGTCATGTTCGTGACAGTAGCCAAGACTGACGCTTGGGATAAGAAGACCGTCGTAACTTTCGGCGATTCTGTTGAGATCCCTGGGCAAGTTTTGCCCGCGGGAACCTATGTCTTCAAGCTCGTGAACTCCACGTCCGATCGCCACATCGTTCAGATCTGGAATGCAGAGGAAACCCAGCTCCTGGCAACGATTCTGACGATCCCAAACTACCGTTTGGATCCAGCGGACAAGACCATTTTCGAATTTGATGAACGACCGAGCGATTCGCCAATGGCCCTTCACAGTTGGTTCTATCCCGGCGATAACACTGGACAGGAATTTGTCTATGCTCGAAGCGGGGAGATCAACAGACAGAACTAGCTGACTCGACGGACAAAAACCCACGACCTCCACTAGGAAACAAGCGAGGAGGCCCATGGCGCGAATCTGCGGGCCTCATCGCTGTTTCTAAAGGGCAATTCAGGAAAGCAACACAACCTTTAGCTTGAATGGCGCAGAAGGGCTGCCTTTGGAAAACGGTCTGCCTCTAACGAACGTGGAGGTAATTATGTATTTGACGAAGCGCCATTAGTAAGGGATTCGAGCTTTGTCCCAGCCCTCTTAACAGCCGGCTTACGCACGGGGAATGTGTTCCGCTCTCCGGGGCGTCGGTTAGAGCGTAACGGGTGGCACTTGCTGGGTGCCCCACCCTTTTGTTCTTGACTTCGGGGTGAGGCGCCTCAGAATAGAATTCTCCTTTCATTTGTGGCGCGAAGGCCCTACGGCTCCTCTCAAAGTCGAACCTTCAAACGGCGAACGACAAACGGGTCCTTCAGTCAGCTTCTCTTAGCGCGACACTCTTGATTGAATGCCCGGAGCCTGCCAATCACTCATCGCCAGAGTGGACAGAGCCAATGTGCCGGCTTGGGTTTCATTGGTTGGAGACAAGTCGTAAAAGCAATACCCATCGAGGAGGTGCTGGCAATGTCGAGGGAGACAATCAGCGCGAAGATCTTAGTCGTGGATGATGACACGGATATATTGAGGGGACTGACGATTCGTCAGAATGCAGTCCCTCACGACACGGTGACTTGTCTTGCGGCTTTGGAGGAAGCTGGTTGCTGGGAGGAGTTTGGCTCTGGACTCGCCCAGGCACGGCGCAGTTCTTCGGCCCGGCGGGTGACGCGCTCGATGAGATCTGTAGAGGGCTGCACTATCTTGGCTGCATCTTTTTTCGGAGTAGCGGCGAAGATTTCGAGCAACTGGAGTTTTTCGAACACTTGCTTCATTGCGCGGTCGGGGTTACGTAGGAATTCCGTGCCGCGGATACGGGTGAAAATCCAGCCCATCCGTTCGAGGACGGACTGGCGGTCCATATCTTCAGGAATTTTTTCGAGCTGATGAAAGCGGTCGCCATCACATTCGATGGCTAGGCGCCTCGCCTCGCCTTCGACGACAAGATCGATTCGGAATGCGCCGACCCGCCATTGCGGCGCCACGGTATAGCCTGCCGCCAACAGACGCTTCATGACTTCGCGCTCAAAGGCGGATTGCGGGCGATTTTCCTTTTCTTCGAGCGCGCGCATAAGACGGGTGGGGTCTTGAGCGTGCTCGATTAATTGGCGGCGGAGATCGTCCGCCTTCAAGTCATTCTGCGGGCTAAGCGAGTGAACGATCCACATTTGATCGCGGGCGCGGCTCGCGGCCACATTGAAACGCTGCTTGAACAATTCCTGGTCGCGCAGGGAAAGCGGTCCCCGCTGCGCAGTGTCAACGAGGGATATGAAGACCACGTCCCGTTCGTCACCCTGGAATTGAGCGGCATTTCCGCAGAGGAGGCGGTGGAGTTCGTAGCGATCTGGCGAGATATGCCTGCGGAGCAAGTTATCGATTTCAAGCGCCTGTTCGTCGCCGACCAGGGAAACAACACCGAAGCCGGTGGGTTGGCCCACGTCATTTTTCCTATATTCGGGTTGCTCCAATGCCGCCGTGAGCAGGGAGGCGACGCCGATAGCTTCTTGTCGATTAATTTTGCCGTCGCGGCTGGACCCAGCGACGCGGTACGCGATGGTGTGAGGCCGGAGACGAACCCGGCTGGCATCACGCAAAGGCTTGATGCGCTGATCGTAGGAAATCGTGTTGCTGAACTGGATGATTTCCGGCACGCACCGGAAATGCTCGACGAGACAGGTAGTGCCCCCGAAGGATTGGCGCGCGAGGTCATAAATGGAGATTTGACCGTCGTAGAGGTCCGCATTGGGAATCCCAGGGAGGTACTGGAAGATGAGATTCTGAATGATGCCCAGGTCTTGCCCCACGGCCGAAGGGCTGACCTGCTCGTGGTCGCCGACCACCAGCACCGTTTTGCCGAGATAGAGCGCGACCAACGCCATGACGTCGCTTTGACTGGCTTCGTCGATGATGACCACGTCGAAGCGCGTGACGCGGGGGTCGAAATTCTCGACGACCCTGGAGAGCGGCATGACCCAAACGGGAACGGCGCTGCGGCACTCCGACATTTTTCTGGCGGCTTCGGCTCGCAGGAGCGCAACACGAATTCCGTGGCCTTTGCCGATGCGGCGTATGGTGTCCAGCCAGCCCACCAATGCTTGACGCTGGCGTGAGGAAGTGCGGCGAGCCTGAGCAGACCACGCTCGCTTGTCAATCAGCGCTATGGTAACGCGGCGAAGTTGCTCGCGCAGTTTCTCACGTTTCGTTTGGAGGACCTCGAGTGAAACGCTCGAGCGGCGGTCGAGTTCGTCGTTGAGCTGGCGCCAAATCCATGCTGCAGCTGGATCGCGGGGCGGCTCGCCTCGGCCGTGCATCCCGGTGCGATTTCGGATGGCGCCGGCCCAGGCAGGGGCAGCACTTTCGAGCTTTGCGAGCAGCGCGCGGCGCAGATCGAGATCGGCCTGGCGGCTTTTGAGTTCGAGCAGTCGCTCGTAGGCGTCGCGGTAGTCGCTAGAATCTTCGTCATTCGCAGCGGCGAATAGCTTGGCGGTTGTTTTCGAGGATTTCGCGAGACGGACCCCGAGCTTGAGTCTGGCTTTCAGGTCGCGGAGTTCTTCTTCTAGCTGTAGCAACCTTAGCTTTTTGAGACGCGAGTCAAGGATGGGGAGCAACCCGTCGTTGACGGCCCTTCCGATTCGGACCAATTCTCCATCCGCGCCCACCACGACGGGTTGCCCGGCAAGAAACTTGTCCCATCTAAAGCCAATGTCGGCCAGCTGCAGCTGGAGCGGAAGCCAGGTGTGGTCGTGCCAGTCGAGGCATCCCTCGATGGAATCACAAAACTGCATCAGTGTTTTTTCGACCTCTTCACTCATCTGTTCTGAAGGCGGTGTCCCCAAGGTTGCCACCTGCCGGTCCCACCGGCTCGACAGCTCATGGCGCAGCTTCTTAAGCGCGGCCAGGTTGCGCAGCGCCTGAAAATGTTCTGGAATGCGCGGCTGCGTCTTATTCACCCTGGTCGATTCGATGAAATGGCTCCACGCTTTGTGAGTGAACAGAACAAATGAGCCGAGCTTCCCACCGTCTTCAAGATGAGCGAGGATTTCAGAGGCCATGCGCTCCTGACCTTCATAATCTGAGTTGGGGGCAAGCTCGGGACCGTATTTTACAAAGGATTCTTGGGCGTTAGCCGCCTCGCGGTGAACGAGGCGGACGAAGTTCACCAATTGATCCCAGGGTTGGCGATGCGCGTCTCCATACTTCCCGGCGTACACGGCGGCCAGCTTCCACTTTTCCTTGCCGGAGAGAGGCTCAACGGCTTGTGCCAGGTTGGCGGCGAGAGCTTCTAGTTCTTCGGGGCTGCCTTGCGAAGTGCCCGACTGCCAGAGATCGGATCGGAAATCAAGATCCTCCATGCGGAGGCGATTTCGCTCGCCGAGAGAAGCCTCGAAGTCTTCCGGCCCCGGTAGATCATGGAGTTCGGACAGGTGACTGGAAAGCTCGCTTTCGTCTTCACGGGAGAGGGAAACGCTCGTGCGATAGAGATCGGCCAACTCGCCGGAAGAAAGGGGCAGGGGAGCAACTGCCGCTACGGGACCGGGAATCCACCCCAGCGTCTCTTTTTCCTGGGCCACTTTGCGAGCGGCATCGGAGGGAGCCCATGTTTTTCCTGTGATTACGATGTCCCGATATTCGTCCGCGCGTGCTTCCGCGAGTTGTTTCTGAATTTCGTCCAGCTTTTTCAAGACTTCCGAGCGTTCGGCTTCCAGGTTCCGAGCGTTCATCTCAAGCGATCCGGCATCGGCTCTCGATAATCTCTCGGCAATCGAGCCCACGGAGCTTTCCAGCTGTTTGCGGCTATCGAGGTCGCTCTCGAGCAGGCTCACACACAGAGGACGCAACTCCGCAACGATGTGATGCCGCACCATGCGCAATGCCTTTGTGGTGTGGCTCGTAACGAGAACACTCTTTCCCTGAGCTAGCAAGTGCCCTATCAAATTGCCGATGGTGTGCGTTTTTCCTGTGCCCGGCGGGCCTTGCACCAGAACCCCTCCGTGCTGCTCGAGTTGTTTCGCAATCTGCACCTGTTCTGGATTGGCCGGCTTGCTTAGCAGAACTTCGGCTGCCAATTCAGTCAGCTGACTTGTGGGCAATTCTTTTTCATCCGCGGTGAGCGTCGGGGATTCTTCGCCAACGATGTTTAAGAGAGACCAAGGAAGATCTTCGCGCGTACGCAGGTCTGCCAGGATGCCCTCAATAGCCGCAGCGAATCCCAAAGTGCGGGCGCGCAAAAATAGCAGCGGCTCACGGCCGATCGAAGGGTCAGTCTGCTGCTCCGCCGGGGCCTTGCCCTCGATGAACTCTCCACGGGGAGACAACTGTATGACTAGGCGTTTGAGAAACCCGGAAGTCGAGCCATTGACTAGAGGATGGTAGCCTTCTTGCTCCAATTCTTCGCGGCATCGGCCTATGGCCCGCCCATCCACATCGGCCATGGATTGAAAGAGGGCTGAATAGAGTTCGACCGGGTGATCGGCTTCTGAGATCGTGAACTCCGGTACAGCGGCATCGAAGTGGAGTTGCAGGCGCTGAAGGAGAATCGGATGGTAGATGTCTCCTTCGGAGCGGCGCCAACTCAGGATGCCGTCTCCCAGAACGAGTTCGACGCGTTCAGCCTCCCTATCGATGCGCCCGTAGAGCGCGTACAAAGTTTCGAAGAGTTTCATGGCCGCTCGAGCGGGCTTTTCACTTTTTGCCCACTCATCACGCAACAGTTTCCAGCGCAGCAGGGCCGTGGATGTTCGCTTGTCATCATCGAAGTTCACCACCTGAGGATTGCCCGCTTGATCCGATTCAGTCCGGGATGGGTGAATAAGAATTTCCTCGGAAGGATCGTCCCATCCGGCTTTGAGCCAAATCGTAGCTTCCTCGGGTGGCTCGGGAGGACGACGGAGCACTGGTCGCTCGACCTTTAGAATGAATCTTTCGTTGCCCTCATCCGCGGGCTGTGTTTTCCCAGCCTTGCCATTCGAGGGCTGGGATTTGCCCGTACCTCGCTTGATAGAGGGATGTTCGGGCAAGCCGTGCAACCAGAGACTCCAGATCTGCTCACGAACCTGTCGCTTGGCGGGGTTGCGGTGTTGATTCAGCGCTTCCAGATAGCGGAAGACACGCGTGAGTTTGTCGCGGGCAACACGAAGTTTGTCGGAATCCATGTCTAAACGCCTTTTCAGGTACAGGCAGAGAGTCTGGGGCAGGCTGGTGGAGTCTCCAGAATATCAGTGTCCCATTGTGAATCTCAACGCCCTAAGTAGATAGAACACAAAACCCACCGTGTTAGTTGCTTCGCGCATGGAGTGGCGAGCCCTCGCCTCCTAAAACCCTGCTTGGCCGCTAAACACTCTCGATGAATTAACTTTGTTCGCCAGGCGCAACGGAAGCGCGTGGGGTTTGGCGCCAACCATAGAAGAATGGAATGCCGGCGAGAATAACTAGCAGGCCGAGAGAAGACCGCACGGGGCGGGCCACCCACAAGTTCACGGTAAGAGCGATAGCGGCGATCAAAAAAATGAGCGGCGTCAGCGGGTAGCCCCAGGCGTGGTAGGGGCGGGAGAGCTTGGGCTCTATTTTGCGCAGTCGAACGAGGGCCATCGCTGTTAGCGCGAAGAAAATCCAGACGGCAAAGACGAACAGAGAATAGAGCTCTTCGTACGTTCCGCTGAGTGAGAGCAGTGCAGCAATCGAGCCGAGGAAAACCAGCGAACCGCTGGGAGTGCGAAAGGAAGGATGGATGCGGTTGGCGAAGTGGAAGAAGACGCCGTCACGGGCCATGGCATAGGGGATGCGTGCGCCGGTCAGGACAACCACGTGCAGCGCTCCGAGTGCAGAGGTGGCCATGGCGATGGTCAGCCAGGCGGCGCTGCGAGAACCGGCGAAGGCCTGTAGAACGTCTGAGGCGACGTGCTGCGATTGCGCCAGAGCCGCGAATGGCAGGATGCGAAAATATACAACGTTCGCAAGCAGGTACAGGCCGCCTACCGTCAGCAATCCCAGGATGATGGCTCGTGGAATGTTTTTTTCAGGGCGCAGGATTTCTTCGCCTACGTCGCCGAGGTCGTTGAAGCCGTTGTAGGCCCACATGGCAGGGACCAGAGCGGTGAGCACGGCGCCGATCGTTCCCATGCTGAAAGGGGCCAAACCGTGACCTGTGACTAGGGGAGCAGCCGCAATCGCGTGCGGTTTTCCGAACAGGAAGCCGGTGACGACAATCAACAAGATCGTGGCGATTTTCAGGGATGTCAGCAGCACCTGGATGGCGCCGCCGAGGCGCACGCTCAAATAGTTCACCGCCGTTACGGCTATCACCACGAGCGCCGCGAGTGGCTGGGCGGCGGTGAACGTGAACTCGTATCGCCCGATATGGCTGGTGAACAAGGGAGTGGTGACGACGGGGAACAAGAATCCGAGGAAACGCAGGAATCCGGCAGCCAGCGTCGCCATGGCCACAGGGCGCTCGAGAAAGGAACTCATCCAGCCGAAAAGAAATCCCCAGAGAGGACCGAGTCCGCGATTGAGATACACGTAGGGACCGCCGGCTTTGGGGAACGCGGCGCCCAGTTCGGCATAACAGAAGGCGCCGAAGAGAACGACGACTCCGCCGATGAGCCAGGCGGCAAAGACCAAAGTGGCGGAGCCCACGGCGCGGGCCATGTCGCTCGGGACTAGAAAAATGCCCGTGCCGATGGTGTCGCCTATGACGATCGCGACCGCCGACCATAGCCCAAGACCACGAATCAACTCTGATGACTGAGAACGCCCGGCTGAGTCAAGACCCTGTGGGTTCATGGAAGTTCGGAGAGCCTACTATCGGAGGTGAGGGTGGTCAACAGGGGCTCTCGCGTTGTCTTGGCGATGCCGTTTCTGTGGTTTG
>Ga0210398_10000425_pt1 | contig 48916 bp, 44 predicted proteins | sample IncBWC4OmetaG_FD_161047 | JGI IMG/M metagenome (GOLD analysis project Ga0210398, IMG submission 161047) | Forest soil microbial communities from Barre Woods Harvard Forest LTER site, Petersham, Massachusetts, United States - Inc-BW-C-4-O | ecosystem: Environmental > Terrestrial > Soil >...
GAAGGAGATTGCCGCGTCACCTGCGGCTCCTCGCAATGACACTGGATCGAAACCAGGCAATCGCAGCGCTGGTGCTGGCGGCGACGGCGCTGTTTCTGATGAGTGGCGCGCCGGGGTTTCGCTGGCGTCGTCAGGCGCGGCTCGCGGCCGTCGTGGTGTTTGGCGCGGCGTTTCTCGGGGTGGTGATCTACGTCGCGCTGTGGGCGCTCGACATTGTTGGTTAAATCGCGGCAAGACGCCGGGCCGCCGATTGACCCATCGATAAAATACGATTTACATTTGATTAAAGATTTCGGCGCCGCGAGCCACCCCCCGACAAGACTCGCCAGCCGGTTCGACGATGCAAGCCCAGTCTGAGGTGAAGGCTTCTCTTGTCGCAGGGAGGACTCTGATGGCATCAACTTTTTCAAACATCATCCCGCAAAACAACCTGCGCCTGCCCGACGCGCTGACCGTGCGCCAGGGTTCTGGCCCGTTTATCGGCCGGATCATCATCCAAGGCGACCGGATCGCGCGCAGCGTCGGCATCCATCTGCGGCTGCGCACCGATTTCGACGGGCTGCTCGAGTTCAGCCAAAAGGAAGCCGCGGCGGGGCGCTGGTATCCCGTCATCGGCCAGTTCAACCCGGAGGACTCCGACGTCTCACCCGAGAACGCCTTCTGGATCGCCGGCGAGAACGATGACGGCGAGATCGTCACCGCGACCGCGGCGCGCATCTACGACTGGGAGGACACCAACCTCGCCGAGCAGGCCGTGGCGGTCTTTTACGGCCGCGACGAAGGCCAACCCTGCACGATGACGCCGGAAGCTACCGGCGTCGCCCGCCGGATCACCGGGATCGTCCACAGCGCCGGCGCGGCCTGGGTGCGGCCAGACTATCGCGGCCGCGAGCTGTCGCAGCTGATGCAGCGCATGGCCAAGGCCTACACGCTGTCGCGCTGGCCGCTCGATTGGGCCGTCGGCTTTGTACCGCGCGCGCTCGCCGATAACGGAACGGCCGCCGGCTACGGCGCCAAGCACTTCGGCTACAGTTTCTACTTCCCGGAATTGCGCTGGCCGGAACTGGTGCTCATCTACACCACGGCCGACGAAGCCTATGACGACTTCGGGGCTTTCCTCGAGGAAGAGCTGTCCGATCCGGCGACGCGCAAGTTCGCGCCGGCCTTTGGCTCCAGCTTGACGCACGAGGTGACGAGGGTCTCGCCCGTCGACGTCCGCCAGGGCAGCAGCAGCCGCTCGTAAATCACCTGGCGGCGCGGCTTGCCCGGTTCGCTCTGGTATTCCATGTCGACCGTGACCAGGTCGAGGCGCGGCTGGCCGCTGGCGCGCAGCGCCTTGTAGAACTCCGAGACCCAGGCGCCGTATTCGCGATCCGGCATCTGCTCGATCGGGCGATGGAGGCCGTCGAGCGGGTATTTCTCGCCGCCCCAACGATGCGCCCCGCCGATAAAGCGGAAGACCGGGCGGTTATCGTTGGCATCAAAACCCGCGACGGCAGAACGCGCCAGCAGGTCATGCCGCGCGGCGATGTCAAAGACGCTGGTGTCGAAATTGCCGAACGAGACGCGCCATTTCATCGCCATCGGCGCAAGCGGATCATCACGGCCCGCCCGGCTGAACAGCACGGCGGGATCCTGCGGCTCGACATGAAAGCGCTCGGTCAGCACCGGCTCGAAGACCGGCGCGCAGAGCTCGCGCAGGCGCTCCAGCGTGTGCTTGGGGGAAGCGGAAATCTCCGACTGCCAGTCGTCGGCGAGCCAGCGGATACGGAAGAGGTTGGTGCCGGCCTCGATCAGCAAACGCTCGACCGCCAGCATCGCGCGCAAATCGACATTGCGCGGGCACAGCTCGATCTCGGTCACCAGGCGATCGAGAACCTGGAATTTCACAAAGCCTAGATTGCGAACGGCAAACCCGACGGCGTCGTAATCGGGCTGCGGATCGCCGAGCGCGGCTAGAAATTCTTCGCTGTCGGGGAGAACCCATTTCCCTTCGGCGGTCACCAGCATTGTCAGCTGTTGCAACATCGCCTCCGCAACGTCGGGCGCGAAGCAAACCACCACACCCGATGTCCCGCATTTTCGATATCGCTCGTAAACAATGGATTAAGGCTCGGCCGCCGCGATGGATGGTTGCCATGCGCGCGCGGCACGCGGCCGTTTGCCGGCTATGCCCGCAGCGCAAACTTACCCGAAGCGGCCGAACGCGTACGATCGGGCGGCAAGGTGAGGGTGACCCGCGTCCCCTCTCCCGGCACGCTGGAAACAGTCATCACGCCGCCATGCGCCTCGACGAGACCCTGGGTGATCGGCAGACCAAGACCGGTGCCGCCATAGGTGCGCGTGGTCGAGGCCTGCGCCTGGCCAAAGGGCTGCATGGCGCGGCGCAGCTCTTCCTCGGTCATGCCGATGCCGTCATCGGCGATCGACAGCACGCTGCCGCCGTCGCGGGTCACCGCCGCCTCGATCACGATCGTCCCGCCGGGATGCGAGAATTTGATCGCGTTCGACAGCAGATTGAGCAGGCACTGCTTCATCGCCCGCTCGTCGGCGAAGATCATGTGGTCGGGATCGGCGACCCGGCTGACCAGCTCGACCGACTGCGTGCGGGCGCGCTCGCGCACCATGCGCAGGGTGCCGCCGAGCAGCGCGCGGATGGGGATCTCCTCCTCGTGGATTTCGAGCCTGCCGGCCTCGATCTTCGACATGTCGAGCACGTCGTTGATGATCGACAGGAGATGCTGCCCGCTCGTATGGATGTCGTGCGCGTATTCGAGGTAGCGCAGGTTTTTCACCGGCCCGAGATGCTCGCCGGCGAGGATTTCGGAGAAACCGATGATCGCGTTTAGCGGCGTGCGCAGCTCGTGGCTCATATTGGCGAGGAAGTCGGACTTGGCGCGGTTGGCGAGCTCGGCCTGCGCCCAGGCCTGCGACATCTTGGTGTCGGCCGCCTTCTGCTCGGTGATGTCGGAATAGAGCGAGACGACGCCGCCACCCGGCATCGCGCGGCGGCGGATCTGCAGCGTGCGGCCCGAGCTGGTCACCCGCTCGCGCAGCAGCGGCAACTCGCGGTAGAACCGCTCGAAGCGGTTGTTCAAATAGGCCGACACATCGACCGGGCCAAAATCGCCACGCTCGACCTGGAACGCGAGAATGTCGCGCAGATTGCTGTCGGCGGTCAGATCCAGCGGCAGATCGAGCAGCTCGACGAATTTCTCGTTCCACGCCACCAGCCGGCCGTCGGCGGCAAAGACGCTGAGGCCTTCGCCCATGCTCTCAAGGGTCGATTGCAACAGGTCGCTCTGACGCAGCAGCCGCTCCTCGCTGCCACCCAACTCGGCGGCGACTTTCTGCTGGCGCTCGACCGCGCGCACCATCATCCAGGTCAGGCAACCGGCAGTGACCGCGAAGATAATGAAGGCGATCAGCGAATTCGCGCATTCGCTGCGCCACTGGCTGAGAATATCGGCGCGGTGGCGCGACGCGGTGAGGATCAGCGGCCGGCCGGCCACTCGGGTGAAGCTGACGACATCGGGCTGGGTGCTATCGGGCGCGATGCCCAGCAAGCCGGTCGACTCGGCGCGCACGGCGTCGAGCACCGCCGGCGCTTCGGGCAGATCGTGGCCGATCGCCTGCTCGTCAAGCGGCTCGGCCGCCAACAAGGCGCCGTCGTCAAACAGCAGCTTCACCCCGACCCCGCTATTGGCCGCGACCGAATTGTAGAAGTCGGTAAAGACGCTGATCGGCACCTCGGCGGCGACGACACCGATCACCTCGTTGTGGCGCCAGAGCGGCCGGCTCATCATCACCGACCAGCCGCCGCCCTCGTCGCGGCGCGGCCGGCCGATATAGAGAGCCGGCGAGCCGGTGCGATGGGCGGTGAAGAAGGCGCGCTGCGAATAATCCACGGCAGCCGCCGACCAGCCCGCCTTGTTGAGCAGCCGGCCGTGGGTGTCGAGGATCAGGATGTCGCGCACCACCAGCGTCTGATTGTCGAACTGGCTGAGCAGCGCCTTGACCGCGGGGTCGTCGAGCGACGTGTCGGGAAGCAGCGTGTCGAGCATGCGCTCGACACCGAGCAAGGCGGCATCGGTCTCGAAGATCGCCCGATTGGTGCCGACCTCCGAGGAGCGCGCGATGCTCGCGAGCGTCGCGCCGGCATCGTCCATCGTCTGGCGGTAGGCGCGATGGATCGAGGCGTACATGCTGGCGCCATAGGCGCTGACCAGCACCGCGCACAGCACCATCATCGCGTTCTGCAGGCGGATCATCCGCGCGAGATTGACGAACCATACGGGGGCGCGCGTCATCGCCCGGCCCTCTGCGCCGGCAGCAAAAAAACGGGGCAACGCCCCGATCGGGACGCGCAGGCCAAAGACCCTCCCATGCCGCGATGCTGCGCGCGCCCGCTTAACATTCCGTTATGGCCAAGGGCCGTAGAGGCCTCTGATATGGTTAAGTTAGGCGCGTTCGAGCAGCAAATTGCCGCCGCTGCCGACACGGCCGCGCCAGCCGCCTGGAATGATGGTTGTCGTGTCGCTCTGCTCAACAATCGCCGGACCGGCAAGTTCCGCGCCGGCAATGAGCGCGGCGCGGTCATGGACCGCGGCGGTCTCGAAGCCGGTTGCTGCGTCGATCAGCACGCGACGGTCGCGCCGGGGGCGGGCTTTCGCTGCAGCGGGCGCGGAAAGCACCGGCGGCGTCATCGCCAGACGATGCACCGCGCGCAGATTGACGATGCGGGCCGGCGCATTGGTGGCGTGGCCATAGACGCGGTCATGCGCGATGAGGAAATCGCCGTACAGCGCGGCGAGCAGCTCGGGGTCGTCGTCAGCGCCCATGGGCCGCAGCGGGATCTCGAGATGGTAACCCTGGCCGATATAGCAGACATCGGCGTAATGGCGGATCTGGGCGGTCTCTGACGCGATGCCCTCGCCGGCCATCAGCGTCGCGCAAGCCTGGTCGAGCGCCGCCAGCGCGCGCCGCATCTCCGCGAGGTCGAGCCCAGCGAGCGGCCGCGCGAAGGCGGCCGATTGCTCATGCTCGATCGGCGCGCACAGCAGCCCCGCCGCCGACAGCACACCCGGATGCGGCGGCACGACGATACGCGCGATGCCGAGCTCGGCGGCGAGCGCGGCAGCGTGGATCGGCCCGGCGCCGCCGAGCGGCAGCAGCGTGTAGCCGCGCGGATCGATGCCGCGGCCGATCGACACGAGCCGCATTGCCTCAGCCATCTGCGCGTTGACGACGCGGTGGATGCCGAGCGCCGCGGTCTCGACGGAAGCACCCATGCGCTCGGCAAGCGGTGCCAGCGCGGCGCGGGCACGCTCGGGGTCGAGGCGCAGCGTGCCGCCGGCGAAATACTCGGGGTCGAGATAGCCGAGCACGAGCGAGGCGTCGGTGACGGTGGGCTCGCTGCCGCCGCGGCCGTAGCAGGCGGGGCCCGGTTCCGATCCGGCCGATTGCGGCCCGACCCTGAGCGCGCCGGCATCGTCGAGCACGGCGATGCTGCCGCCGCCCGAGCCGATCGCGGTGACGTCGACCATCGGCACGCGCACGGTATAGCCGTCGATGACGCCCTCGGCGCGCACCAGCGGTTCGCCGCCGCTGACGAGGGCGATGTCGCAGCTGGTGCCGCCGATATCGACGGTGATGAGATCCTGGGCGCCGGCCGTGTGGCCGACCGTGACCCCGCCGACCACCCCGGCCGCCGGTCCCGACAGGAACAGCCGCACCGGGCGCTGCGCCGCGTTGGCGGCGGCGCTGATGCCGCCGCGCGACTGCATGATCTGCAGCGGCGCCGGAACCCCGGCGGCGGTCAAGTCGCTGGCCATGCGGGTGATGTAGTCGGCGACGACCGGCTTCAGATAGGCGTCGAACGCGGTGACGGCGGTGCGCTCGTATTCGCGAAAGGCGGGGTCGACCTCGGACGATAGCGAGAGCGCGACACCGGGATGCGCGGCGGCGATGATCTCGGCCGCGCGCCGCTCGTGCGCCGGGTTGATGAACGAGAACAGGAAGACGATTGCGATCGCCTCGACCCCGTCGGCGACAAGCTCGGCGGCGACGCGGCGGACATCGTCTTCGTCGAGTGGAGTGACGATCTCACCCTGCGCCGAGACGCGCTCGCGCACCTCCTTGCGGCGCGCGCCGGGCGCGAGAAAGACAGGCGTCTCGGGCTCAAGGATCAGATCGTACATGCGATGCCGCATCTGGCGGCCGATCTCGAGCACGTCCTTAAAGCCGGCAGTGGTGACGATGCCGGTGCGCGCGCCCTTGCGCTCGATGACCGCGTTGGTGGCGACGGTCGAGCCATGGACGAAACGGGCGATCGCGGCGGGGTCGATGCCCCAATCGGCGCGCATCGCGGCGACCGCGTCGCGCACCGCGGCGGCCGGATCGCCCTTGGTGGTCGGGCGTTTCATCAGCCGGAACGAGCCGTCCGACCTGGCGCAGACAATGTCGGTGAAGGTGCCGCCGATATCGACGCCGACGGTGTAGGTGGTCATGGGGTCAAGGACGGCGATCGGGGGTCAAAATTCGGCGAATGGTCGGCGAGGACGATGCACGAATCCCTGCCCGAGATGCAAGCGGCCCCCCCCCGTGCGGATGGGGCCGCTCCTCCGAAGAGAACTACGCGAGTTTCGCTACTACTTGATGGTCACGACAACCACGCGGTTCGCACGCAGGCGCACGCCCTGGTACGTCGGCACTGCCTGGTTGTTCTCGCCGACCGCGATCGGCGCGAGACGGCCGGCATAAACGCCGCCACCGATCAGGTAGTCGCGAACCGCAGTATCCCGGTTTTTGGAGAGCTCAAGGTTCGTGTCTTCCTTGCCGACGGCATCGGTGTGGCCGACGACCTCGATCGTGCCGTAGCGGCACTTCCACGCGCCGAGGAACTGGTCGAGCTTGGCGCGATTGGCCTTGTTGAGCCAATCCTTGTTGTAGCCGAACTCCAGCACGAGGGTGTTAGGCGCATTGACCGGCGCTACCGGCATGCTGATGGTCACGCCCTGCCCGGCGATGCCGATATTGAGGCCGGAGGTCTGCGACGTCAGGCTCATCGACACTTTGGTCGCATTGTTGGTTGGTCAGCGACATCCCGCCGCCGCCGCCGATCACCGTCGCTTCGCCCTGCGCGGCGGCGTAATTGCCCGCGAAATCCTCGACTCGCATCAGGTTCTTGACCGGACCCGCGGCGGAGGCCCGGGATATCCCGACTTGAACGCCGGCGCCAAAGCCGGACACCTGAAACGGGTAGGTGCAGTTCGTGCCGAGGTTCGCCAGGGTCAGCTGGCCCTCGCCGGATTGCCCGCCGACGCCGACCATCGCCGACGATGTCTGCATCTGGACCCAGGGGTCGGGGGGAGCGGGGCTTTGTGCCCCGGCCGGAACGGTGGCGCCGAGAGCAAGCGCGAGGATCGCACCAAGTTGCGTGTACCTTCCAATTTGCATGATTGTGGCCTTTATCGCGTTGATGGTTTGGCCTTTGGCGTTACGGAGCCCAAAGGCAATTAGTTGCAGCCAAGCCTTATCCTAGCGGTTTAACGCGGCCGCGGGTGAGAAACCTGGGGTTCGGCAATTGCTGGGCCAGCTTGGGTGGAGCCGCCTGTTACGTTGATCCACCTCGCGAGGATGATTCATGCCCGACGATACTCATCATTATTCGATGATGTTCTCGACGACGAGCGACCGTCCCGAAGCGGAGCGAATAGCGGGTCTATTGGTGGAGCAAGGGCTGGCGGCCTGCGTGCAGCTGATGCCTATCGACAGCGTCTACATGTGGAAGGGGAAAATTGAGAAGACCGGTGAGATTTTGCTGCTGATCAAAACCCGGTCCGATTGTGTCGATAAAGCAATGCTCACAATAAAGGCGGCGCATTCGTACGAAGTTCCGGAAATAATCGCGGTTCCAATCGAAGCCGGTCTGCCGGAATACTTGGCTTGGATCAGCGCGGGCATGTCCTGAGGAGGTTCTCGCCTGCAGACTTGCCGCTTCCTAATGCCCGTGCGCCGGGGTGGCGTCGGTGACGATCAGCGCGTCGAGCGCGACGACGCCCTTGCCTTTGGGGCGGACGAGCAGCGGGTTGATATCGATGCTCGAAAACTGGCCCTTTTGCGCGGCGGCGAAAAGCGACAGCTTCGAGAGGGTTTCGGCGAGCGCGTCGAGATCGCCGGGCGGCTTGCCGCGCGCGCCTTCGAGGATCGCCTTGCCGCGCAATTCGCCGATCATCGCATGCGCCTCTTCGAGGCCGAACGGCGCGATGCGGAAGGTCACGTCGCGCAGCACCTCGACAAAGATGCCGCCGAGACCCAAGAGCACGGTCGGGCCGAACACGCCGTCATGCTGGACGCCAAGGATCATCTCGGTGCCGTCGGTCAGCATCGGCGAGATCAGCACGCCTTCGAGATTGGCGTGCGGCGCGCGGGCGGCGACGCGGGCCATCAGCTCGCCATAGGCGGCGCTGGCGGCGTTGGCGGCGACATTGAGCATGACGCCGCCGACCTCGGTCTTATGGGTGATCTCGGGCGAGACGATCTTCAGGACGAGCTTCTCGCCAAGATCGGCGCAGGCCTTGGCCTCGGCCTCGCTGGTGACGAGCCGCTCCTCGAGGATCGGGATGCCGGCGGCGGCGAGGATGGATTTTGCCTCGTGCTCGCTGAGCGCGTGGCTCGGCAGCTTCGCGATGCCCTTTGGCACCGGCGGGATCGGATGCGGCGGGGTGGCGATGCGCTCGGCGCAACGCGTCGCCGCGGCCACCGCCTCGACCGCGCGCCACGGGTCTTCGTAGACGCCGATGCCGGCGGCCTCGTAGCGGCGCTGCATCTCGGGCGCGGCGATGGCGGACAAGGCGATGTAGCTGTCGGGATAGCGCTCGGCGGCGCCGGTCAGCGATTTGTAGAGCGGCTCGGCCATTTGCGGCGATGACGCCCAGGTGGTGAAGAAGCCGACCATCGACGGAAATTTCTCCTTGCCGAGGATCAGATCGAAGCTCTTGTCGAGGATCGAGGGGTCGTTGAGCGCCTGCGCGGTCACATCCACCGGGTTGCGCGGCGCGGCGAACGGCACCCATTCGAGCACCGTCTTCTGCGACTCGGGCGCGAGCGGGGCAAGGTCGAGCCCCTGCTCCTCGGCGGCATCGGCCATCAAGACGCCGGCGCCGCCCGACATCGTCATCACCGCCAGCTTACGCGAGCGCGGCAGGCGGCCGCGGGTGCAGGCATAGGCGATCTCGACGAGGTCTTCCGGCGTCTTGGCGCGCTCGACCCCGAGCTGGCGCAGCGCCGCGTCATAGATCGCGTCGGAGCCGGCGAGCGACGCGGTATGCGAGGCGGCCGCCGCGGCGCCGATCTCCGAGCCGCCGACCTTCATCGCAATGACGGGCTTGCCGTTTTCCCGCGCGCGCTTGACCGCGGCCGCGAAACGCTCGCCGTCCTGGATCGCCTCCATGTAGCAGGCGATCGCCTGGGTCTCGGGGTCGTCGGCGAGAAAGGAGATGCCGTCGGCGACCTGAACCTCGGCTTCGTTGCCGGTCGACATCCAGACGCCGACCGAGATGCCGCGCCGCGCCGTCAGCGCCAGGAGATGCGTGCCGAATGCGCCCGACTGCGTGACCATGCCGAGCGGGCCGGATTGCGGCGGGCCTTCCTCGAGGAAGGACGAGAAGGTCGGTGTGTGGCCGATCCGCATGTTGAACAGGCCGAGACAATTGGGGCCGCACAGCCGGATGCCGCTGTCGAGCGCGATCTTGGTGATACGCTCCTGCATCGCGCGGCCCTCGGCACCAATCTCGGCGAACCCGGCGGTGAACATCACGACGCCGCGCACGCCCTTCGCGACACAGGCCTCCATCGCCTCGACCGCGAGATTGGCCGGCACCGCGATCAGGCCGAAATCCACCTCGCCTGGCACCGAGGCAAGATCGGGATAGGCCTTGAGGCCCTGCACCGTGTCGCGCGTCGGGTTGATCGGGTAGAGCCCGCCCTGGTAGCCGGCCTCGCGGAAATACCTGAGCGAGCGGCCGCTGATCCGGGTCGGGTCGTTCGACGCGCCAAAAATCGCCACAGAACGCGGCGCCAGCAAAGGTGCGAGAGGGTGCAGGTCGGTCATCGGGGGCCACTTACGCTGTCACAAAACGGGAATGCGCATCCTTTGGGCAAACGCGCGCCGGTGCAAGCTTCAGTGGCGCATAGCCGGGTGGGGGTCGGCAGGCGGCTTACTTCGGATAGATGTGCTCCCAGCCGCTGGGGAAGGGCAGATCGTTTTCGGTCTTGTAGGTCAGGTAGACGAGGTGCCAGTCACCGTTGTCGATCTGCCACAGGAAGCGCACATAGGCGAATGCCTTGTCGAAATCGATCTTGTAGATGATGTCTTTTTCTTTGGTGCCATAGTCGCGCGAATACACGAGTTCGGTGTATTGCGAATTGCCGAGATTCTTGATCGAGGCGAAACTGTTGGCGATCCGCCCGGCGACGTCCTCGCCCATGTATTTCTTTGTCTTCGCGGCGAGAGCGTCGAGGTCGGTCTTGGCGAGGTCGGCGACGATCTGATCGCTGACCTTGGCCGGCATGGCCGAGTCGGGGTCGGCCAGCGCCGGCGCCGCAGCGGCCAGCGATACGAAAATTGACAAGGTCAGCGACAATAGCCGTGTTCGCATGTCGATCCTCCCGGTTGCGGCGAGGAGACCAGCGCGCCACCTGGGCGTCAACCGCGATCTATCCCTCGGTGAGGCCGGCCAGCGCGCCCAACGTGACCGGCTTATAGGGCGCGCGCGGGCGGTAGGCGCCCACTTCGGCGACGGGTTTGCCGAGCGTGTCGGCCATGACCTGGCTGACGATCGAGCCGCAGATGCGGCCCTGGCAGGGGCCCATGCCGCAGCGGGTGAAGGCCTTCGCCTGGTTCGGCCCCTGCGCGCCGAGCCGCGCGGCGCGGCGAATTTGCGCCACCGTCACCTCCTCGCAGCGGCAAGCGATGGTGTCGTCTTCCGGCAGCAGCAGAGCGCGCGAGGGGCGGTAGAGCCGGTCGAGGAAGGGACGGATCGCCAGCTCGCCCCTCAGCGCGCGGCGCAGCGGACGGGCGCGGCGGTCGCGCTCGGCGGGGTCGATCTTGTCGAGAAACGACGCGGCGTCGAGCGCCGCGAGCCGGCCCTGCAGCGCCGCGGCCTCGGCCCCGGCAATGCCGCCGCCATCACCGGCGATCGAGATCGTGGAGAGCGCGGTCGCGCCCCACTCGTCGACCGCCGGGCGCCAGCACAATTGCGCCGCATCCCAGCGATGATCGAGCTGTAACGCCAGCGATATCTGTGTGTTGGGGATCACGCCTTCATGCAACAGCAGAAGATCGGCGGGGATTTCGCCACCATTCCAGGCGACGCGTTCCACGTGATCGCCGCCGACGGCGCGCAGTCCGGTGGCGCGACGGACGATGGGGATGCCGGCGCGCCTGACCTCGCGGATGAGGCCGAGCCCCTTGGCGAGCGCGCGGCGCGCGGGCCAGGCGACACGCGGCAGCAGATGCGCGGCGAGATGATAATTCGACAGCGACGCCGTCTCGAGGATCAGCGCCGGCGGCGCGCCCGCGCGCAGGAGCTGCGCGGCGGCGAGCCAGATCAGCGGCCCCTGCCCGGCCAGCACCGCGCGCCCCGCCGGCACGAGCCCAGCGGTCTTGAGCGCGATCTGCGCCGCGCCGGCGGTCATCACGCCGGGGAGCGTCCAGCCGGGGATCGGCACCGGGCGCTCGATGGCGCCGGTGGCGATGAGGATGCGGCGGGCGCGGATGGTGCGGCTGACGCCGTCCGCCAGCAGCGATACGGTGCCGTCGGGGTCGACATGCCAGACCGCCGCGCCCGGCAGATATTGCGCGGCGCTACGGCGCAACGCGGCGGCGAGCGGGATGCCGGCGAAATATTCGGCGCCCAGCCCGGTGCCAGGCTGGGCGCGCTCGACGCCGCGGTAAATCTGGCCGCCGGGCACGTCCTGTTCGTCGATGACGAGGGTGTCGAGGCCGAGCTCGCCGGCGAGCGCCGCGGCCGCCATCCCCGCCGGCCCGGCGCCGATGACGAGGAAGTCGATCCTTTCCATCATCCCTCTCCGCCCATTGGGGGGAGAGGGTGGACGTCGCCCAGCGGCGGACGGGTGAGGTGGGCAGCCGCGAGCTTACCCCGGTTGACCCCCCTCACCCTGCCCTCTCCCCCCGGCCAGCGGGGGGCGAGGGGAAAAAAATGATCGCCGACAAAGATCATTTGGCAGCTGCTTCAACGTCGATGGTGCGCTTGCCGTGCTGGCGGCGGATGGTCATGCCGGGCGCGACGGTGACCATGCAGCTCTGGCGGTTGGCGACGCCATCGATCTCGGCGAGGCAGTCGAAGCAGACGCCCATCAGGCAATAGGGCGCGCGTGGGGCGCCGCTAATGCCTGTCTCGCGGATCGTCGAGAAGCCGGCGAGCAAGAACGCCGCCGCCGCGGAGGCGCCCTCGGGCACGCGGATGTCGCGGCCCTCGACCGTGACCATGACGGTCGCGGCGGGCCCCTCGGTCGAACCGGCCTCAGGCCGCCGCCGGAACATCAAAGCGCTTGGCGGAGAACGGCAGCATCTCGGGCGCGAGCGCGCCGGCGGCGACCATCGGCGCAAAAGCGTTGGCGTGCGCGCCGGCCAAGGTCACGCCGCTATGGCAATTGACGGTGAAGGCGCCGGGGAATTTCTCGCTCTCGTCGTAGATCGGTGTGCCGTCGGGCGGCATCACGCGCAGCGCCGCCCAAGCGCGCACCACCTGCAGCTCGGCGAGCCAGGGAAAGGACTTGACCGCGCGCTCCGCCATTATCGCCATCACATCAGGACGCTGCGTGGTGTCGAAGCCGACATCCTCCATGCTGTCGCCGATCATGATGCCGCCTTCGAGGGTCTGACGGACGGTGGTGGTCGGCATCTCGAACACCCGGCCGGCGCGCTCGGTGACGAGGATCTGGCCGCGCTGCGGCCGCACCGGCGTTGAGAGGCCAAAGAGCGGCGCCAGCGCCGCGTTGCCGAGCCCGGCGGCGAGCACGATCTTGGGCGCCGAAATTTCCTCGGCACCGCTGCCGAGGCGGAAATCATGTGGTTGCGCCGCGGCGTAGTCGACGGTGCGGTTGGGGAGATAGACCCCGCCGCGCTCGACAAAGCCCTTGTGCAGCGCGTGCAGCAAAAAGAGCGAGTTGGCATGGCCGTCATACGGGGTCCACGATGCGCCGACGACGGCCGGACCGATACCCGGCAACATGTCGCGCAGCTCGCCGGGGCCGAGCATCTTGTATTCAAAGCCGAAATTGCCGGCCTCAACGCGCATCTGCTCCATGCGGGCGCGGCGCTCCTCGAACTCCTGGTCGCTCAGGCAAAGATGCACGCCACCAGGGCGCTCATGGCCGACATCGACGCCGGTGCGGGTCTTGAGCTCGGCCGCGAGCTTGGGCCATTCCTCGGATGAGAGGCGCGTCCAGCGCTGGTAATGCGGCGCGCCGAGGCCCTTCGACTGCACCCAGACAAGGCCGAAATTGCCGCGCGAGGCGCGGAACGCGACATCGCCTTCGTCGACCAGAGCGGTCTTGAGGCCGGCGCGCTGAAGCCCATAAGCGACCGCCGAGCCAACTAGGCCGCCGCCGATGACGATCGCGTCGTAAAGCTGCATATGGGGATCATAGCGTCGTCATCGCGAGCGCAGCGAAGCAATCTCGCGTAAATACCCACCCCGCGTGAGATTGCCGCGGCGGCCTTTGGCCGCCTCGCAATGACGAATGTGGAGTGGTCCTCCCCCGCTGCGGGGGGGTATTACTATATCTGCGAAAAAGGGCCACTCGCCCAGTAGGCCACCGGCCGGGGTAGAACCTCAACCAAATTGGGATGGGCCCGAAATCGCGTCTGTTTCAGCGGGTTAGCGTGCTGCCGTGCACTGTGTGGCATATTGCTGATGCTGGATTGGCGCCGACTGGGCGCTGCGATTTCGATCTGTGCCGTGCAAAAAGGGGTAAAATTATCCCGGCGAAACAGGGCCAATCGTGGGGGATTCAGTGGAGTTTTTTGATCCCAAAGCGACCATCTCTTTGCACCAAGGCTCGGCGACGGGTGATGCCCCTCAGCCGCCGTTCGACGCTCTAGGGCGGCTATCAAAATCGGGCACAGCGCGGGGCGGCAATCGTCACGCCAAAAGCGCTCCGTAGAATTGAGGCCTTGGCGAATGGCGCGTGCGGTCTGGATTCAACACGTCTACTCTCATGATTCGCCGAGCCACGTGTGGATGGGCAGATGCGCGTTCGCTTCTGGGGTACTCGTGGGACTGCCGCAACGTCCTGGTCCATGGCATCGCGATACGGGGGGAACACCTCATGCGTCGAGGTGCGGTCGAATGCTGAGACTTTTGTCATTCTAGATTGCGGAACCGGGCTCATGGGCCTTGCCAGCCATCTGATGGCGAATAACGAGGGTCCTTTGCGCGGCAATTTGCTGATCAGCCATACTCACTGGGACCATATCGAGGGGATTCCGTTCTTCGCGCCACTTTTCATGCCGGGGAACGAATGGGATATTTATGCACCCCACGGATTTCAGTCTGGGATAGGCGAGGCGCTATCGAGCCAACTTCAGCACACCTACTTTCCCGCCGAATTGGAACAGCTTGGCGCTGCTATTCGGTACCACGACCTTACCGAGGGTACATTTTCTGTCGGCGACATTTCGATAAGTGCACGATACCTTAATCACCCCGCATTGACTCTTGGCTTCCGCCTGGAAGCCGACGGAGTAGCCATCGTTTATTGCTGCGATCACGAGCCGCACTCGTATGCCCTTGCGCAAGGCTCGGGCGAAATAGGCGGCCAGGACCGTGAATACGTAGAGTTCCTAGCGGATGCCGATCTGTTGATCCACGACGCGCAATACCGCGCTACCGAATATGATGGAAAGAGAGGCTGGGGCCATAGCACGCTGGAATACGCGGTGGCAGTCGCCAAGCTAGGCGGGGTCAAAGCCCTCGCTCTCACGCACCACGATCCCGCCCGTGACGACGAGGCGATTGACGATGAAATAACTGCGCTTCGGGCACAGTTGGCAGCGGAGGGCAGCGCGTTGCGCGTGTACGGTGCTTTTGAAGGGCAAACTTTAGAATTTTAACTGCAATTGGCAGCGGTTGCGCGATTCCGCGGGCCGAGGACGTTGGCGCACAGACGAGGCACTATGGCCGGCATCTTCATGAGTTACACGAGCAGTGATCGCGAGTGGGCTATGTGGATCGCCACCGAACTCAAGGCGCTCGGCCACGTGCCTTTCGTTCACGAATGGGAAATTGAGAGTGGCGGTGACATCTACGCCTGGATGGAAGCCCGGCACGATGCCGCCGACCACGTGCTCTGCGTCGTTTCGGACGACTATCTGAGGGCTCCTTACTCGACCCTGGAGCGCAACGCTGCAGCTTGGAAGGCTGCGACAAGCCGTCCCGGGTTCGTCCTGATGGTCCTCGTCAAACCATGCCGGCTTCCGACGCTCTCAGACCATATGCGCCGTTGCGAGTTGTTCGGTCTTCCTGAGGCCGGCGCACGGCAGCGTCTCCGCGATTTTATGGCCGAGCGCGCTGCACCAACCCACTCGGCCTTTCCTGGCAGCGTGGTCGCGGTCTCGAATATCCCAATCAGAGTTCCTGAGCATTTTATGGGACGCGAGACAACGCTTCACGACATCGAAAGAGCGCTGGGTCGCTTCGAGGGTCGGGTGGCGATCACCGCCCTACACGGCTTGCGCGGTGTCGGGAAGACGACCCTGGCCGCAGCCTATGCCGAGCGGCATCGGGCTGACTACCGCGCCACTTGGTGGGTGCGGGCGCAGACGGAAGCCGGGATACGTGCGGACCTGGTCGCTCTCGGGGCTCGCCTCGGCTGGCTGCTGGGGGATGAACTCGAAGATCGGGCGCTTGATGCCGTAGTGGAGCGATTGCGGCACGAAGGCGAGGGAATCCTCCTAATTTATGACAACGCGATCGAGAGTAGGGCGCTTAACCGATACCTACCGCGTGGGGGCTCGGCGCATGTGCTTGTCACATCGAATGCGCACGCTTGGCGCGGGGTCGCTGAACCAGTGGAAATTCGATTATGGCCCAAACAAATTGGTGCTGATTATTTGGTCGCTCGCACCGGGCGCGAAAGCGAACGTGCCGATGCGGAGGCATTGACCGAAGCACTGGGCGGGTTACCGCTGGCACATGAGCAAGCAGCTGCATACTGCGAGCGGCTTGAACTGCCCCTCGATACCTATCGACGACGCTTTGAGAGCGCTCCGGTGCGGATGCTTGACACCGAACGGGATGCGCCGACCGAGTTTCATGATCGTCTAACCGTGGCCAAAGCGTTCGCCCTTGCGATCGATGAGGCTGCAAAAGTTCATCCCGCAGCGGCGCCGTTGATCGTCCACGCCGCTTTGCTCGCGCCCGAGCCGATCCCGCTCTCCTTCTTTGAAGAGGCGGCCAGCCAGCTGGGTGAACCGCTTGCCTCTATGCTGGCAGAAGAGGGCCTCGACGAGGCTATTGCGGCCCTTCGAGCGTTTGCTCTGTTAGATCGCGAAACGATCGTTGACGAGATAGATCCGTCACTCTTTACCGATACGATCCGTCTCCATCGCCTCGTACGCGAGGTGGCTGCATCGCGAAGTCTCGGTCCGGCACGGGACACGATGCGCCACAACCTTACCCAAGCGATGGCTACGGTATATCCAGCGACGATCTCGGAAAGCCCTGCGAGTTGGCCACGGGCACGTCGGCTTTACGCGATTGCTCTTGCCCAAGTCGACGACATTGAAGAGGCCAACTCGGATGCGTCAGTACGTGGGATCGTCCCGGTTCGACGTATGGGGGGTTACAATCAGAGCGGCGAAAGCGTCCAGCCACAAATGCCGTTCCAAGCATCGATCAGCGACTTGATGGATCGCCTCGGGCTGTATTGTCAGTATGCGCTGACCGCCTACGCTCACGCACGGCCCTTGTTCGAGCGCGCGTTGGCAATTCGTGAGCAAGCCCTCGGAGCCGACCATCCGTCGACGGCGGGTAGCCTCGACAACCTTGCCGGGCTCCTGGCGGTTCAAGGCGATCTCCACGAAGCCGAACTGCTGCTCGACCGAGCACTGGCTATCCGTCAGAGGGCCTTTGGTGGAAAACACCCCGAAATTGCAGCAAGCCTGAACAGTTTAGGCCGGCTGCATCGTGCAAAAGGCAAAGCCGCGGCGGCACTATCCTGCTTCGAGCGGGCGCGTGCCATCCAGGAAGAGGTACTAGGCGCAGACCATTACGAAACTGCATCAACACTCGACAACCTAGCGCGTCTTCGACAGGTGTCTGACATCCATGCGGCGCGGCTATTGCTCGAACGCGTCCTATCGATCCGAGAACAAACCCTCGGCCCCAGGCATTTCCAGACGGCTGCGAGTCTGCACAATCTAGCCCGGCTGCTCTGGGCTTTAGGCGATCGCAGTGCTGCTAAGCCACTGTTTGAGCGCGCGCTGTCGATCTATGAGGCAACAATCGGACCTGAACACCCTTCGGTGGCGACGATCCTCAATAACCTTGCCCATCTCCTTCAGGCTGAGGGTGACCTGGACGCGGCACTGCCGCTCCTGGAACGCGCCGTAGCAATACGCGAGAAAAAGCTCGGTCCAGAGAATTTCCAGACGGCCGTTAGTCTGGCCAATCTCGCGTATCTCTTGCAAGCTCAAGGTAACATTGAAGGGGCGCGGCCTCTGATCGAGCGTGCGTTAGCGATCTCGCAAAAAATCCACCTGCCTCCGGCAGAGTCTCACCAGTACCGCAATGACGCGACGATGTCGCGCCCATGAAGGGCCGTTATCGGCGCAACTCGGTCAGCTCATGCTGCAATCTGAATGACGGCTTGCAAATTTGAAGCAGTCATTGTCATTGCCATCGCCAGCAATCCTACGACGTTCCGCGCCAGCTGCGGATTGAGCCGGCATACACCGTCGTGCCGCAGAGTCACATCGCCGTCAGAAAACATGTGCTGCTGCACGAAACCGAGCACGGCCCGATCAACAACCGGCCGCATCGGCTCCATCAGGTCGAGCACAAGGGCCTGCCGCTCACGCCATTGGGTATGGAAATAGCCGAGATACGGATCGAGCCCCGAAGCCGTTACGTCTAGCCTGACCTGGCTTTCAAGCACGGCGTACCCGTAATTGAGCATCGCATTGACCGGATGCGTGGCGTCCCGATTTGTCCCGCTCTTCGGGGAAACCCGTGGGCCGATGTGTCGCCATTCGTCGGGTACCGGCTTTCGGCCGAACCATTTGAGCTCGATCGGTCGCCAAGAGCGAAAGTAAGCCTGCGCAACACGGCCTTCGATCCCGCGTAGGGCGGATGTGTCCTCCGGCGGCGTCTTGCGCATCTGTCGGAGCGACGAGGCGGCTTCTTGCAAAGCGATCTCGCGACCGGGGCTTGCCGGGATAGCTTGCTCCAGCGTACCCAGCGTTGCGGCGAACTTCTCCGTAACCAGTCGGCAGCAGATTGCCAACCGGCGGGCCTCATTCGCATGTGTGGCCTTCTGGGCCTGCGCAATCTTGGGATCGGCGACATAGCCGTTAGCACCAGCGACGACAATAGCGTCACCCTGCCAGTTTACTTGGATCAGCGGGATTGCTTGTGTCGAAAGCCAGGCGAGCACGTCGAACGTCACGCTGCCATCGGCGTCGACCACGACAATCCGCGATGGCATATCAGGGTGGCCGGGAAAAAAGCGCCATTCCTCCCGCTTTTGCGGGTAGTGCGTAAATCCGTTCTGCACCAGCAGCGAACCACGATCGATGCGCAGGCGAACACCGTGACCACCGAGGATTAGCGGGTTGCGGTGTTTTCGCTTCTGATGCGCACGACGGGGACGCCAGACCGATTGCTGTTCCCAATGGGCACTACGGTCAGCCCAATCGAGATCGTCACCGCTTTCTTGCTCGGGACATCCGGCTGGCGTGGAGCTTGCGAAAATGGAGCCCGAGCTATTTTTATGGTGCTGAGCATCATGTAAATGCAGGCGGGAAATCTTCTCCACCGATGGCCAACCTCCTCGAAATTTGGATGAACGCGCTACCGCTCCACGAAGCATGGTGGCTGATGGGTCCTGATGAACAGAAAAATCAATACCGCGATGCCGGAGGTAATTTAGGACTGACCAAGACGGTGGAGAAATATCTGCACGATGATCTCATATACCGAATTTATCAGCGAGAATTATTAGCGATTGGAATCAAAATATCACCGCCCGGAGGCAGCGAACTAGAGCTGATCCCGAGTTATTATTTTTCGAGTCCAATTATCGACTGGGACACGGCCAAGGTAACCGTATTTGGGGTTGTCTACGAGGATGTCAGAGTCCTCTCAGCCGGAGCTGGTGCAGACCTTTTAGCGATCCGTGGGAAGGCAGTTTCTGGCAGTGAACCGACTGCTCGGGGGCGCCCACCTGAAAAGATGACAGCGCTTCTCGACCTTGTTGATCGATTGGCGTCTGCCGGGCAGCTGAACGGGCTATTGCGGAAGCAGCAGGTCATCCTTCTCCAAGCAAAAGCGCAAGAGGAAATGCCGGATCTGTTTATAAAATCTCCTGATCGTAAAACAGCCCTTAAAGCATTGAATAAAATAAGATCTTTGGCCCCGCTCAAGAGTCCAAAAAATCCAAGAAGTCCGTAAAGTCCATTGGACTTTTTGAGGGGTCGCCGGATACTCGCTCGCCTGGCCTGATTGTCGTGTCGTCAACAAGACTCGTGCAACCAGCCGACATGGCGTTCCGAGATCACAAGGCCGAATATGAGCGGCGCAAGGCTTTTGGTCTTGCCCGTGGCCTAAGCCTTTCTCAGTCTCGCGGTCACCCGCGTGCCGGTGAGCGTCCGATCAGCGCTCCGGCTACTAGCTACGACCGGACGCTGGAGACTGGGCTCAAAGCGCTCCGACAGGGCAAGGGCCTCACTGGTACAGCGAAGACGCTCGGCGTTTCACCTGAACGTCTTCGCCGTTACGTGAAGGATCTGCCTTTCGTCGAAAAACGTGGTGGCCGCTTTGTGGTCGGTACCGACCTACGGCAACGGCAAGTCCAGTTTTATGCCGGCGGGCGTTATGTACGCACCATCGTCCAGGGATACGAACCCGCTGTTCTCGCCGGCGCCTACTGGGACGCCGTTCACCGTGACTTTCTGGCCACCAACGACACCGCCTATCTGACGCCATTTGTCGGCGCGCAAATCACGGACGTTCACGGCAAATCCTATACGCTCGAAACGAGTCCAAACGTTGTTTATCGGCTTGCGCACGCGGAACACGAGACATTTGAGCAGATTTATCAAATTATTGCAGACTGAGGAAAAAATGACCGACCGCGAATATAAAAAAGAAAAAAGGAAACAAAATCAATTAGCGCGCTTGCAGAGCAACAATCCCAAATGTGCATTCTGCCCAGAAAATGATTCTTGTTATGTAGACTGGCACCATCCTCTCCACAAAACGCATTTCCAGCAAATCCAATTTAGAACGTGCAGCAATCATCACCGAAAATTACACGATTTAGAACGAGACCATGACAAATTGCCTGAATTAGACGAAATGCGGACAACATCAATATTGTTACTCAGGCTATTCGCCGACTGTTTCAGAATTTTGCAACCTGACGCAGAGGAATTTATCGAATTTATCGAACAAATCGCAGGCTGCTTATCCAAGGAACCCCATCAATGAACGGTCAGGCGGGTGATACGCCCACCGATCACATACCGATTGCGGTGCGGGCTTATGTACCGCTGAAAGCGGCAGAAAAGCCCCGACGTTCCCGCCGAAACCCCGAACCGTCCGAATGGGCACTCGTGCTCGACACGGAAACATCCGTGACCCCGATGCAGCACTTACGGTTCGGTACCTTTCAGTGGCGGCGCTCCGGAGTACTGGAGCGCCACGGCCTTTTTTACGATAACGCAGCTCTCAGCAAGCGCGATCAGCAGGTCCTCGCAGGCTACGCGACAAAACATGGCCTCGAGTTGCTGAGCGTTCGCGACTTTGTCGAAAATATCTTCTTCAAAATGGCATACGAATTTCGTGCCAGTTTCATTTTCTTCAATGCTCCGTTTGACCTTTCGCGCCTGGCGATCGGTCATAATTCGGCGCGTCGTCGTCCCATGCGAGGCGGCTTTAGCTTTCAGCTGTCCGAGCATCCTTGGCGGCCACACATTCAAATCAAACATCTGACGCGTCGTGCCTCGATCATCCGCTTTACCGCGCCGCGGCAGCAGAAGACTCCGCGAGGGATGCGCAAGCGGTCGAAGGTGCCGATCCGCCGTGGGTTTTTCGTCGACGTGAAGACCATTGGCGTAGCGCTGACGAGCCGCTCGGACACACTGGCTTCTCTGGCCGAGTTTCTCGCCGTACCAACCCGCAAGATGGCGACGGAAGAGCACGGCAAGGCACTGACTGAGGACTACATCGCCTATGCCGTCAACGATACGCAGACCACCTGGGAGTGTTACTGCGAGTTGAGCCGGCGTTATACGCAACATCAGCTGACACGCACACCGCTTTATCGGATCACCAGCGAAGCCGGCATTGGCAAAGCCTATCTGTCTGAGATGGGAATAGAGCCCTGGCGGCTCGTTCAACCGGATTTTTCGCCGGAAATCACCAACGTCATCATGCAGAGCTATTTTGGCGGGCGTTCCGAGGTGCATTTGCGGCGCGTGATAACGCAGGTTGCCTATCTCGACTACCTAAGTACCTACCCGACCTGCTGCGCTCTCATGGGGTTATGGCAGTGGATCATCGCCAAGGGCGTCACCTATCGCGATAGTACGGATGATACGCGAGCATTATTGGCAGGTATTACCGACGCGGACCTGCAAAGGCCTCTTCGCTGGCGTGATCTTGCAACGCTTGTCCAGATCGATCCCGCTGATGATCTGTTGCCCGTTCGGGCGCCCTATGACGGAGGATCGCAGTACACGATCGGCCTGAACTTCCTCACCAGCGAGCAACCACGTTGGTACACCCTGGCTGATTGCATCAATTCAAAAGGTGCCACCGGCCGGTCGCCGAGCGTGCTCAAGGCACTTACCTTCACCCCGCGCGATTTTCAATTGCGCCTCAAGCCAATCGACATAGCGGGCAATCCGGAATTTCGCGTTGATCCGCGGCGGGACGATTTCTTCAAGCGCGTGATTGAACTGAGGGCATCAATCCGCGCCCGTATGAAGATCTGTTCGCCCGGGGAATGGGAGTCCCTCGATAGTCAGCAGCTCGCACTGAAGATCCTCGCCAACGCCACAAGCTACGGCATCTTCATGGAGATGAATGTCGAGGAGTTGGCCAAGCGCGAAGCCGGACTTCGCTATCGCGACGATGGGCAATCGACGGAAATATCACTCGATCAGATGGAGGTGCTCGGCCGGTATTTTCACCCGCTCCTCGGGACGCTGATCACCGGCGCCGCACGATTAATGTTGGGCCTCGCGGAGCGGCAAGCACTCGCACGCGGGCTCGATTGGGCCTTCACTGACACAGATTCAATGGCCTTCGCCAAACCCATCCGCATGAGCGACGGCGAATTTTATCGTCACGTCTTTGCGATTCAGGACTGGTTTGATGTGCTCAATCCATTCGCAGACGCCGGCCGGCTGTTCAAGCTGGAAGACACCAATTTTTTGCTGCGAGATGGCCAGCCAACCGGCGAACTATGGCCGCTCTATCTCTTCGCCGTGTCCTCGAAACGCTACGCCATGTTCAACAGTGGCACCGACGGCAGACCGGTCTTGCGGAAAGCGTCAGCCCATGGGCTTGGCCATTTGATGCCGCCCTACGCTGAAGACCATGCCCCGGCTTCGATTCCGGCACCAATAATCCCGCTCGAGAAAATCGGTATTGACCGCTGGCAGCACGATGTCTGGTACCGCATCGTAGAGGCTGCTCTGCACGGCCACCCCGATCAATGCAACCTCGTCGATTTACCCGGCTTTGATCGGCCAGCGGCAAGCCGTTACGGAGCGACAACACCCGCCCTGTTACGATGGTACGACGCCTGGAATGAGGGAAAGGCCTACAAGGACCAAGTCCGGCCCTTCAATTTCCTGACCGCCTTCCAAGCGACGCAAGCCCTGCCGGATGAACCTGACGACCAACCAGCAACGCTCACGAAGCGACGCGGCAAACGTTCTGACCTTCCGCGACCCGTCGCGCCGTTTGATGCAAATCCAGGACGCGCGGCCCAACAGTGTTTTGACCGAGTGATGGGAACTCCCATTCCAGCCGGTCAGCTGAAAACCTATGCCCAAGTGTTTGCTCAATACCACCTCCATCCGGAGGCTAAATTCCGCAATGGCGACTATCTTGACCACGGTCTAACCGAACGCCGTCACGTGGTCGCCACGGGCGTGCGGTACATCGGTAAAGAGGCCAACCGCTGGGAGGAGCAGTTCTATCTCGGCTACGATCCGGAAACGCAGATCGAATACGGGACAGATGAAGAAAGCATCGCTGCCATCCGGGCGCGCATCTGCGAGGCGGCTAGAGCCCATGGGCAGCGCAGGCTTGCAGAGACCGCTAGCGTGCCTCGCGAGCGGCTGCGGTTATTTATTGCCGGTAGGGCGAAGCTGCGGGCGAAGACGGTGGCTCGGTTACTCGGGGCAACTCGGTTTCTCGACGAAGGCAACAGAGCGCGGAGTTGATGATTTCGAAGGGCGTGCATGCCGCCGCTTGGACAATCGATTATTCGCGGTGACCGGGGACTAGCCCTTGATCGCGTTGCTTCTCGAGGTCTCGTAGTTGAATAAGAAACTGCTGAGTCTGAAAGTTGAGTTGACTTTCTGTTAGCTGCCCTGCATCTGTTTTTTGTGCCAATTCAAGCCTGTTTTTCATCCAAGCAAAGATCAAGTCCATATATCGATAGCCGATATTCCCATAGGCCGAGATGACTCTTGGATTTGAGCACTCGACTGAGCCCGCATAGGTTTTGATTTCCCCAGACAGCCTCTTGTTCCGACACTCCATCATCGCCGCATTTGCGATTGCGTTGGCTTGCTTTTCTAAAGCATCGGCGGAGCCCTTTGAGATCACCGGGGCTCGCGGTGGCGCTGGGGCGACCGGCTGCACTGGCTGAAGCGACGTCCCGAAAGTCGCGCCGGATGCGGTCGAGGCGCTAACGGTTGCAGGATGGGAAGGAGAATGCGCTGCAAGCAATCCGGCACCCACCACGATCCAAATGGACGGCGATACGACGACGCCCCAAAAGGTCAACGCCCCTGCTAGCAACGAGCAGCCAATCCCTGCGGCGCTTTTCCCAGTAATGCCACGGACCAGCGCCACGAGGGTGCAAATTGCCGCGAGGGGTACAAATATCAGACCCCATGTAAAAATTCCGAAGACCGCGAGCACGCTACCGACAATGCCTGCGACAACGCCCTGGTTAGAGCTGTGTTTGACCACAATGGTCGGCGTCGTGATTGTCATCATTGATGCCAGTCAAAACAATCGATCGGAGGCGAATAGCACTTTTAGCGGGTAGTTTCCACGCCGTAAGTTTTCGCGCCTCCTACGGTTATGCAACTTAGGATGTTCGCGATCCGTTGCGTCTGGTGCGGGCGACCGTTCACGCCACGGCGCACCGGCGGGTCGGCACAGAAATTCTGCTCGACCGGGCACCACCAAGCGTTCTGGGTCGCGGCGCGCCGCTGGACGATACGGGCGATCGAGACGGGCCTTCTATCGGTCGAGTGTCTGAAGACGCCTCAGACCAGCATGCACGCTGATAGAGGCACGTCGCACGGCGGATAGTAGCTCCAAGCTTGCTGCGACGTAGCTGCCGGACGTGAGGCATCGGGGGTCGAGGTCTGCAAATAAGGGATATCCGTCCTTCGGCGAGATGCACCTCAATGACCGAGTTGCGCCGTTACCGGCCATTCGCCGGGGCGCGAGCAGACGCCCGGGCAGCCTCTCCAGGGAGACGTTATAGCTTTGACGCCAGGACAGTGAGCTGACCGTCGACGCGGGAGACCTTGTCAACGGCCGCTAGGACGATCTTGTCCTCGAAGGCGAATGCGATTTCCCCGGCCAGGTCGATCAAATAGCCCTTATGTAGGGTCACATCGACCATGCCGAGGTCGCGGTGATTGAGATCGATCCCGCGCTTTAACCACAGATGCACCCGGTAGGAGTGGGTCCATGAACGGACACCCGCTGGCTGCCCGTCCAATGACGCCTTAGCGCCGTGAGCAGGCCTTTCGGAGGTCGTGGCCTCCTTTCGTGTTGCTTGGGGGTCGGTCTCTCACCTAGACCGCAGCTAGACCTGGCGATCGGCGAGCCACTTGGTAATAACATCTGCGAGCGGCTGCTCGTTGCCGTCGAAAGAATGTCCCTGCAGGCTCATCGGCTGTGCATCGGGCAAAAGCACATAATCGATGGTGGGCACTAGCGAGCCTTCGCCGTGGGCGGCGGCCAGCAGCATGTAGGGTTCGAACGCTAGGACAAGTTCGTCGGACTGATCACGAACGAGGAGGATCGGCACCGGGATGCGGTGAATCCAGAAGGTGCCGTCCGCGACGCTGGTCTTGTCCCACCGATAAGTCAGAAAATGCTGGCCGGTGACGGGAACGTCTTGACCAGTAAAATAAGGCATCTTGACTGGGAGTATTTTGTCGAGAGTGCCGTCACGCAGCGACAGCATCGCGGCCTCAATAAGACCCCTGAAGCTATCTTCGTTCTGAACCAGAATGGAGCGCGTCTTCCACGGCAGGTTGCCGAAGGCGCCGAGCAACATCACCGCTTTGATGTCTCGATCCCAATTGGTTGCAACATAAAACTGTACCTGAATGTTGCCAAGGCTATGACCCTGCAAGACTAAAATCCTGTAACCCAGCGCGCGACCGGTTTGAACGGCGGCTTCGATGTCGCGGCGTACATCGAAAAAGTTATCGGTGTTGATGGCCGCGTCGTGTTGGCGGGTATTGATCGCCAAAGCGGCATATCCTTTTGACGCGAGCCGTGCGCCAAGCGCACTTTGCGGCGCACGTTGGTAGCTACCGCCGCTGCCATGCACCATCACGACAAGCGTCGTGTCCGACGGCGGCTTGCGATCCGGCTGCCAAAGAGCGGCGTCTATTTGAAATCCATCGATTGCCTTAATCGCGAGGTATCGCAGGGAAATTCCCTCTCGCGGCTGGAAATCAACAGAAAGGCCGGCTGGGGGTTGGATGAAATCGTATTGGATGCTTGCAGCGATCACTTTAAGCCGTCCTCACCTTCAGCATGCTGGGCCTCGGTGCCGTCGGGTTGAGTTCGTCCGATGAACAACTCGCTCAGCCATTCCTCCAATAGGTAATTCTGGCGATCTCACAACTCGGCAGCGGCTACGAAGAGCTACAGCACACGTTCTTGGCGCGTAGGGTCAACGTCGGCGTCGTCTCGAATGTCTCAAAAGCGTCGAACAGCGAACGCTCGTGGCGGCCCGCCCCGATGACACCTTGGCGCCGACAGCAGCCATTCGCTGGCCCCCATCGAACCGCTGAGTTCGAACAAAAGCTGCCCTTTATGCTCCGCCGCCATGGTCAGGTCGGCCGGTTGCGCGCGATAAGGATATGCTACGGAGTTGCGCCGAGGCGCTTCAGACCGTCCGCCGCCGGTTGAAGGTGGGGGTCAAGCACCAGCGCCGCCTGATAGTCGGTGACGGCCTTGTCGTGTTGGCCGAGCTTCTCATAGATTTCCGCCCTGGTCTCGATGCTATTGGCATCCGCTCGTGCGAGTGCAACGGCCTTCTCAGCATCGGGTAGGCCCTCGCCATCTTCACCCTTCAGGTGGTGCGCCCAGGCTCGGTCGTTGTAGGCGTTGGCGAAATCGGGTTTGAGCGCGATCGCTTGGGTGTAATCGGCAATGGCCTCGTCATATAAGCCCTCCTTGCGATAGGCGTTGCCGCGATTGTAGTACGCGTTGGCTGCATCGGGCCGACGCGCGATCACCCTAGTGAAATCGGCGATGGCTTGGTCGTAGAGCCCCTCTTGGTCAAGGTCCGAGCCGCGATAGCGGTAGGCCTCAGTGTAATCGGGGTTTAAATCAATCGCCTTGGTGAAATCGGCGACGGCTTTCTCGTGCAAGCCCTTGCCATCATAGGCTAAGCCGCGATAACCGTAGGCGAGGGCGCGATTGCCGTAGGCGGTAGCGTAATCGGGGTTTAACTCGATCGCCCTGGTTAAATCGGCGATGGCCTCGTCGTAGAGGCCCTTTCTGCGATAGGCGTTGCCGCGATTGCCGTAGGCGATGGCATAATCGGGCTTGAGCGCGATCGCCCTGGTGCAATCGGCGATTTCCTGGTCGTAGGCGCTCTTCTGGCCATAGGCAAAGCCGCGATAGGCATAGATCTCAGCGTGATCGGGGTTGATCTCGATCGCCTTGGTGAGATCGGCGATGGCCTCATCGTAGTGGCCCTTCCGGCCATACTCGGCACCGCGATTGGTATAGGCGATGGCGAAATCGGGCTTGAGCGCGATCGCCCTGGTGCAATCGGCGATGGCCTGATCGTAAAGGCCCTCGTGTCTATAGGCGAGGCAGCGATTGTTGTATGCCTCGGCTAATTTGGGGTCGAGAGCTATCGCTTTGGTCAAATCGGCGACGGCCTGGTCGTAGAGGCCCTTGCTGTCATAAGCGTAGCCGCGATTGCTATAGGGGAGCGCGAGATCGGGGTCGAGCGCTATCACTTTGGTGTAATCGGCAATTGCCTCGTCGTACAGGCCCTTGCTCTGATAGGTCATACCGCGATTGTTATAGGCCCGGGCGAAATCGGGTTTGAGCGCGATCGCTTGGGTGTAATCGGCGACGGCCTCGTCGTAGAGGCCTTTGGTATTATAGGCGATGCCGCGATTGTAATACGCAATGGCCAAGTCCGCCGTGGCCTGCTGGCCCGACTGGATCAGAGCGGCACATCCGTTGATAGCGGCGTCGGGATCGTTGCTCGCGCACTTCGTCGAATTTTCCGCTTGGGTCTGTGCCCAGGACGGCGACGCGGCCAGCATGAACGCCAATCCGATCAAAATCGTACGCACGCGCGTCCTTTACGTGGTCCGCGCCAAAGCTAACGGCCGGTCGGGTGAGAATGGCTTGGCAGGGTTAATTTTCCAGAAAGCCGGTATCGGATATCGAGATCAGCGGAGGTGTAGCGGGAGCGGCAAGGCGCGGAAATGTTCAGTGTCACACCGAGGCCAGCTTCTCCTCTTCTGACCCGTTCGGACTAGGCAAAGCCAACGGCAACTTTGGACCAGGAAGAGCTATCTAACTGCTGAGTGACGGAGAAGCGCCGTAAGCAGCCAGAATAGCTCAGGCCGTAAAGGTGAAGCTGCTGCCGGTCCCGCACAGAACCAATTTCTCGGGCATTTCTTTTGCAGCCAGATCAACGAAATTCTGTCCGCTGCAATGCATCGGCATCACGTGATCGAGGTCGAACTTCTTCAGCTCCGCCATAACAGCCTGCAGATAATCGTCGGGCGCCGGCGCGAGATGGAAGCCGCCGACCAAAGCATAAATCTTCTCGACGCCGCTGACCTCCTGCGCACGCCTGAGCGTGTTAACGATGCCGGCGTGACCGCATGAGCTGACGACGACCAACCCACGATTGCCGACGCTAAAGCACGTCGCGTGTTCTGACCAATGCTGGTCCGGTTGCGGCTTGCCGGACAACTCCTCCGCGGTGAAATGATGGTTGTGAATGGCAGCGGCATCGCAACCAACACCATCCTTCACGCCATACTCGACAAAGGTGTTAGGCAACACGTGCTCGATACTGGCGCGCGGCACCACCCCGGTTGTAAACGCGTGGCCTTCGATGATGACCGGTGCCTCGGATAGAATCGGCTCGACGTTCAGCGCTTTGAGCTTGTTTCGGTCGAGCGTTCCGAATTCGGTGAACGTGCCATCGGGACTGCGCCCGAAGCGGTGGCAATAATCCTCCTCACCGCCAGTATAGAGGCGCAAATCTTTGCGCATCACGGATCGACGGGCTTCGAGAAAGCCGATCAGCCCTCCCCAGTGGTCGAAATGCCCATGGCTAAGGATCATCGCATCGACCGTGGCCGGGTCGATCTTCATCAGGTCAAGGTTGTTCAGATAGACATCAGTGGTGAAGCCGTAATCGAGCAGATAGCGCTTCGATTCGCCGCCCTTTGTCGACTCGATATGGAGCGCGAGGCCCCATTCGCTTTCGAGCGTCTTGCCCTGCGACGCGGCGGGAAAACCGGTGCGGGTGACGCTCAGTCCGGGCGCCGTCACCGGCTTCAGGAAAATGTTGTGCTGATTGTCGGTGATCTCACGAATGACGATCCGATCGACCACCGGTACCTCGTCGAGAAGCGCTTTGGCGTTGGCCGTTCCGCCGATGCCGGTTGCCAACAGCGAGCCGCCGAGCGCGGCCGAGCCTTGCAAAAACCGCCGCCTATCCCACGGGTGCATGTACGCCTCCAGCGTCGTCGAATTCGTCTGATCTGCAATTGCGGCGGGCATCGTCGCGCTCGCAGTAGGGTTGCACAACGAGAAACTTCGGGCGACCTAGAGAGTAGAGGGTCAGCTTTGGGGCATCAGCCGCCGCCGGGCCTTAGTGCGAGAGATGACCGCTTTGGGATCGGAAAATAGCCACTGGGTCCACGCGATTGGCCCACTTTGGCCGGGATAATTTTACCCCTTTTGGCACGGATAGGGACGCGGTTTTGGCCACGCGACCGACGCTGCTCTAGCGGCCTCCATCGCTCATGGTGTGCACGCGGCACGCTAAGCGGCTGAAACGGAACCCGTTTGCGACCCGCCTCAAGTCGGTTGCGGTTCCACCCCAGCCAGTGGCCTACTGCGCGAGTGGCCCTTTTTCGCAGATATAGTAATACCCCCCCCGCTGCGGGGGAGGGGAACCATGCGAGGCATGGTGGAGGGGGCATGGACAATGCCGTTGCCCCCTCCGGCTCCCACCGGATCAAGTCCGGTGGTTCGCCACCTCCCCCGCTCCGCAGGGGAGGAACCCTTCGCCGTCTGCTCTAGTAAAACACCAGCGTGCGGACTTCGATGCTTTCGCGCGGGGGGGCGTTTTCCGGGGTGCTGGGGTCGTCGAACGCGCCATGCGCCGAGAAGCGCGCGGCCTGCCCGCGGGACGAGTCGTAGCAGCTGATGAGGATCGCCTCCTCGGGCTGCATCTTGGGGAAATAGTACCAGCGCTGGTGGGGGTTGTAGGTGACTGCATAGGTCTCGCCGGTGCGGTCGGGATAGCGCAAATCGGACGGCAACAGATTGTCGTAATCGAGGGTCTGCGAGTCGCAGAGCACGAGCGGCGAGCGCAGTAGCGGCCCGGCGATCGGCCGCCAGACATTGTTGACCGCGAAGCGATGCTTCAGGAGCTCGGTCGCCTCGTCGCCCATCAGGTCGCGCACGCGCTGCGGCGCCGACCAGGCGGTGTAGTCGTTATGGACGCGGCCCGCCGGGAGCTTGACGAGGCTGCCCGCGCCGGACTTGGCGGCGTTGCGCACGATGTGGTCGAAGGCGATGACCTTCTTGGCGCCGGTCGCCTTTTTCATCAGCTCGCAGCATTCGGGGTAGTAAACCGACTTGATGATCTCTTCGTTGTAGAGATCGGCGGCGGCGGTCTGGTGATGCACCAGCGCGAAGCCCTCGCGGTCGAGCGTAAGGTCGATACCGCGCCCGTCATAGACGGTGAGCGTATGCAGCTCCTCGGTGGTGTTGCGCAACGGAACGCCAGGGCCGGGATCGTAATTGTAGGAATAGGGCTTCTCATCCATCGGCGCGGTGAAATTCACCGGCGCTTGAATGCCCTTGAGGTTAGGAATGACCGACCCGTCCATGATATCCTCCAAAGTCGAGGTGCTGCGCGTTGGCGGTGACAGTAGAGTAAAATAGGCTGCGGCGCACCCGCATCACATCGTTGTCAGCGCGATAATTTCTCACCGCATGGATGAGATTTTCTAATGACTCGCGCCTTGGTGCTAGGCCGCCGCCTGCGCGACGGTGGGCGCGTCGCCGGCGAGGGTGGTGCGGCGCACGTTGCGCGCTTCATCGGGGCGGGGAACGGGCGGCCGCGATGCATGAAGATGTCAGCACAGGGGCTTAAGTATGGATGACAAACTGGACCTAAAGAAAGCCGTTGAGATTGCCGAGGGCTGCCTTGAAGGCCGGCTCACCCCTCTGCAAACTGCGCGGAGCATTCTCGGTTACGTAGGAGTTGGTCACGCTGCCTGGGATGCCATGGACGGCGGGTACGGGCCGCTTTCGTCATTCTATGTCGCGGCCGACGAAGCCGATCGATGCTACTTCCTGGGCGAGGACGTCGAGCGGTGGCACCCCGACGTGAGAGAACGCAAGCGCGCTGAATTAGCGGAAGCCGAGTCAAAAATGGCTCCCATCGTGCAGGCTGCCTGTCGCGCCCTTATCGAATACGCTAATCAGCAGGCTACTTGGTCTTAGGCCGCCACTGCCTGCGCGACGGTGGGCGCGTCGCCGGCGAGGGTGGTGCGGCGCACATCGCGCGCTTCCTCGGGCGGGAACGGGCGGCCGCGATGCATGGTCTGGCGGTTGTCCCACATCACCAGATCGCCGACCGCCCATTTGTGCGAATAGACAAACTGGCGCTGGGTCGCATGCTCGATGAGGTCACGCAAGAAGGCGCGCGCCTCGGGAATCGGCCAGCCGACGATCGAGCCGGCATGCGAGGCGAGGTAGAGCGATTTGCGGCCGGTCACCGGGTGGGTGCGCACCAGCACCTGGCGCACCGGCTTGAAGCGCTCGCGCTCCTCGTCGGTGATGTCGAAAAAGCCGATCTGCTGGCGCGAGTAGATCTGGCTGTGCTCGCAGACGAGCCCTTCGCATTGCGCCTGGATTTCGGGGTCGAGCGCGTCCCAGGCGGCGCGCATATCGGCGAACTCGGTCTCGCCGCCCTTTGACGGGATTTTGCGGGCGTGCAGCAGCGAGTATTTCGCCGGGGTCGCCTTGAACGAGCTGTCGGAATGCCACAGCCGGTTGCCGAGGCTAAACAGGCGGCGGCGGTCGTCGCGCGCCATCGGCCTGTGGTTCTGGTCGAGGTTGGAGACGTCGGCGAAGGTCGGCGGCAGGCGGTATTCGTTTTCCGCGCGCAAGCCGGTGTTCAGGGTCAGCTCGATCTCGCCGAGCGAGCGGGTGAAGGCGAGCTGCTGCTCGTCGTCGATATCCTGGTTGTGGAAGACGAGGACCGCGTATTTGTCCATGCCGGCATGGACCGCCGCGACTTCTTCTTGGCTCAGCGGCTTTCGCATGTCGATGCCGGAGACCTCGCCGGCAAGGCATGGGCCGATCTGGCGGATGGTGGCGGTCATGGTTTATCCTCCGATTCTGGCCGATGTTACGGGGGCCTCGGCCGGTTGTCAGCATCCAGCCGTGTCGGAGGCAGCGAAACTCGCTGGAGGCCGGCCGATTTGCATGGCGGTTGCGGCCGGTCGGCCAATATGGCTTGCTGGCGAAAAGCCGACCTTTGAGGAGCTTGTCGATGGCTCAAAAGAGCTGGAACGCATTTCTTCGCCTGTCTCTGATCTCCTGCCCGATCAGCCTGGCGCTGGCGACGCCGGAATCCGATCAGACCAATCACGAGCACGAGGCGTTCGAGGCGATGGCGTCGAAGATCATCGAACTCGACCACTTTGTTCCCCGGGCCGAGATCGATCCTCTGTACCTGAACTCTTCCTACTATGTCCGGACCGACAACGAACTGGCCGCGGTGTCGCTGCGCGTCATCGCCGAGAAGATGACGGCCAAGGGCCTCGCGGGGATCGGTCGCGTGACCCTCCATAACCGCAAGCGCCTCGTCATGTTCGAGCCGCGCGGCGAGGGGATGGTGATGTACACGCTGCACAACGCCGACGAGGTGGACGGCGCCGGGTTCGATACCAAGCGGCAGGAAAATATCGACCCCGAAATGCTGGAACTCACCGATACGGTCGTCGACCGCCGCACGACGACATTCGATCCGGCCAGTCTGCTCGCGAAACCCTGATCCGCGAACGCGGATCATCATCGTTAGGGGACCGGATCATGGCGGTTCAGCTCGTGGCCAAGGGCAATTCCATTCGCGACCAGGTGAGCGCCGCGGAGTGGGCGGCGCGCGTCGAGCTCGCCGCCGGGCACCGGGTGCTGGCGCATTACGGCGTCAACGACCTGACCTACAACCATTTCGGGCTGCGCGTGCCGGGCGAGCCCGGCCACATGCTGATCAAGCGCACCGACTGGATGTTCAGCGAGGTGACGGCCTCGTCGCTGCTCAAGGTCGATTTCGCCGGCAATGTCGTGACCGAGACGGATGTGCGCATCATCAAGGGCGGCGCGCTGATCATCCACGCCGGGCTGTTAAAGGCGCGGCCCGACCTCAACGCGACCTTGCACACGCATACGGTCGCCGGGATGGGCGTGGCGGCGCATAAATTTGGCCTGCTGCCGATCAACCAGCACGCGCTCAGGTTTTATGGCGAGATCAAGTACCACGCGTTCGAGGGCCTCGAATTCGACCACGAGATGGCGCCGAGACTGGTGCGCGACCTCGAGGGTGGGTCGTATGCGATCCTGCGCAACCACGGCGTGCTGGTCTGCGGCAACGGCGTCGCCGCCTGCGTGGTCAACCACCACTTCCTCGAGATGGCCTGCCAGGGCCAGATCGCCGCGCTGTCGGCGGGTGACGGGAATTACACCGTGCCGAGCCCGGAGGCCTGCGAATACGCGCACAGCCAGTTCATGGAGGGCGGCAGCTTTTTGAGCGGCGGCAAGGATTGGGCCGCCTGCCTACGCCTCGCCGAGCGGCTCGACCCGTCGTTCAAGGATTGAGGGGCCGACTACGGGCGCGGGCCCGAGTATGGCCCCATGTGACGGCGCTTATGCTCGATCGCGAAGATGTGGCTGTAGAGGGTCGCGGTCCATTGCCGCCCCTCCATCGTCATTTCGAGATAGCGCAGCCCATCGCCGATATAGCGCTCCACCTTGCCCCAGTAGAATTGCGGGTAGCGATCAGCCATATCGGCCGGGTTCGCGTAGCCGAGCTTTTCGTGCGCGCCGGTCTCGACAAATTCCTGGAAGAGCGCATTGAGCTTGCACGGATAGCGCGGGTCCGCGAGCTGACCGATGAGATCGCCCGCGCGCACCAGGCCGGCGTCGGTATCGGTCTCGGCGTGATCGGCGTCATCCGGCACCGGGAAGCGGGTGAGCTCGATCGCGCGGGCGATCCGCTGCTCGTCGATGAAGGAGACGGACGTAAAACGCTCGAGAACCTTAATCTTGCCGCGCTCCACATGATATGGCGTGAGAAACGCGTCCGAGGCGCCGCGCGGCGGCGTCACGGTATTGCCGGCCGCGTCGGTGATAAAATTGTAGTCCGTATCGCCAGCGCAGATGCCGCGCACATAGCCGATATCGTGGTTCAGCGCCGCCAGGATCATGTGGCCCCAATCGCTCGGCGAGACGGTCTGCGCCATGCGGCGGCCGCGCAAAATATCCTGGACGCACAGCGTGACGAGCACGGTGTGTTCGCAATCGTGGTAGGCCGCGTCGCTGCAGCCGATGCGCTCGATGACGAGCCGCGCCGATTCGTCGATGGCGGACGCCATCAGCGGCTCCCGGTCGCCATAGATGCGCCGGAAGGTGCCACTCAGATTTTGCGCCAATGCGTCGGCCAGAAGGCTCGTCGCGTTCAGCATCGTCGCCTCCCCGAATTGCTGCGCCATGTTAACCGAGCCTCGACGGGGACGGACATCAATCTTGCACAATCATGTCAAATATGACCCGCCGTTGACGTGGAGGGTGTGGCCGGTGACGAACCCGGCCTGGTCGGAGGCGAGGAACACCGCGGCGCGGGCGATGTCCTCCGGCGCGGCGATGCGGCCGAGCGGGTTGGCCGCGCCCATCGCGGCGATCTCGTTCTCGGTGCTGCCGTAGCGCGGCTGCGCGGTGTCGGTGAGGCCCGGTGCGATCGCGTTGACGCGGATTTTGTGCGGCGCCAGCTCCAACGCCATCTGCCGCGTCATCGAGACGATGCCGCCCTTGCTCGCGACGTAATGCACGCCGCGCGGCGAGCCGCGAAACGCGGCGCCGGAGGTGATGTTGATGATGGCCCCGGCGCGGCCAGCGGCGACCATTGCTTGCGCCGCGGCCTGGGCGCAGAACACCGCACCCTTGAGGTTTACGTCGTGCACGAAGTCCCAGTCGCTTTCCCGCATCGTCAGGAAATCGACGCGCGGGAAGACGCCGGCATTGTTGACGAGGATGTCGATGCCGCCGAACTCGGCGACCACGGCGGCGACCATCTCGCGCACCTCGTCGAGCTTGGCCATGTCGGCCTGGATGGTGACGGCGCGGCGATTGTGCGTGGTGACGGATGTCGCCACGGCGCGGGCCGCCGCTTCGTCATCGAGCCAGTTGATCGCAACATCGGAGCCAGCCTCGGCGAAGGCGAGCGCGATCGCCCGGCCGATCCCCTGTTGCGCGCCCGTCACTAACGCGACCCTGCCAGCGAGCTGCATCGACCCCTCCCCTCGTAATGCCGCAGACAATAATGCGCACGTTTCGCCAACATTGGCAGGTTCGCGTAACACGCGAATTGATAATTTACATCAGCGGCAAATGGTTACTGTCTTTAGTGTAGAAAAACTGCGCGCAACCATAGAGGAATGTGTATATTCGTTTCCTGGGGCGTGGAATGATTGGCAGAGCCTCACTGCCGATCCGGCCACGAGACCGCTGGAGCGTGGCCCCGACGGTCGGAGACTTTCCAATGATTTCGGGGACTTGGCGGGGAATGCTCGGCGGCAGCTTGGCGCTGTCGCTGCTGGTTGCGCCGATAGTAATGGCGCACGCGGAAACCTCACCCGCGACACCCGCAACGAGTTCCTCGAGCGCCGCTACCAACCCCGGCAAACCCGCCGCGAAGTCGGGCGCCGACACCGCGAACGCAGCCAAACCCACGGCGAAACCGGCGAAGATCGCGACCAAGCCCGCCGCGCCACATCCGGCGACAAAACTTGCCGACGCCAAGAAAACGCCGGAGCCAGCCAAGAAGATCGTCGCCGCGAAAAAGCCGGAGACCGCAAAGAGCGAGCCAACAAAGACCGCCACCGCCGAGGCCAAACCCGCGCCGGCGTCCTACACGATCACCAGCACGCGTGGCGGCGTCACCACCACGACGACCCGGGTTGTGCCATCGGCACCGGCAATGACGACGGCCGCTGTTCCGGCAGCGCCGGCTTCACCGGTTGAGACGAAGCCGGCGGCGGCGGCGGCGAAGCCGCAGGCTCCGGTCGTACCCGTTTCACCGGTAGAGACGAAACCGGCAACAGCGGCAGCGGCAAAGCCGGAGGCTCCGGCTGCACCCGTTTCACCGATTGAAACGAAGCCAGCAACAGTGGCGGCGGCAAAGCCGGAGGCTCCGGCCGCGACCCAGGTCGCGTCAGCGGCGCCGGCCAAGCCGGCATCCTTCGCGGCGGTCGCCGCGACGGCCGTGGCGCCCGCCTCGGCAAAGCTGGAGGCGCCGGCGGTGCATCTCATGCCGTCCGATCCGAAAGCGGCGGCGGCGTTTGTCTCGAATTTCCTTGTCGAGGCGTTCCACCTCGCCAAAGCCAACGGCACCTCGCTGCAGCGCCGCGCCCAGTTGGCCGATCTGTTCGCCGGCAAGATGGATATGCCGCGCATCGCTGTCTACACCACCGCCGACGAGCTCAACGGCGCGTCGTCGGATATCCAGCAGCAGTTCCGCACCATTCTCGTCAGCTATCTGGTCGAGACCTATTACCCGCAGCTCGAGCTGGCGTCCGACCCGTCGGTCAAGGTCGAGACCGTCGCGGCCGAGCCGCTCAATGACGGCACGGCGGTGGTGTGGACGACCTTCACCAAGGATGGCTGGGGGTCGCAATCAGTGAAGTGGCACCTGCAGAACGAGGACGGCCACTACCGCATCGTCGACATCTTCACCGCCGGCGCGAGCCTGGTGCAGATGGAGCGCGACACGTTCCAGTCGGTGATGCGCAATGGCGGGCTCAACGAGCTGATGGCGAAGCTCGACGCGCGCACCAAGCAGCTGGCGACCGCGGCCACCGAGTGAAAGCCCCTCTCCCGCGTGCGGGAGAGGGTGGCGAGCGCCGCGGGCGCGAGACGGGTGAGGGTTTGCGCGCTCCGACCCTCACCCTCCCAGCCCTGCGGGCTGGGCCCCTCCCTCTCCCGCAAGCGGGAGAGGGGTTTCTCAAGCCGGCTTGTTGCTCTCTGCTCGTTCGATCAGAACGTCTCGACCCAGGGGCGCATCTCGACCTCGAGCGACCAGGCGCTGCGCGGCTGGCGTAGGATATCGACATAGGTCTGCGCGATGTCGTCGGGGTTGAGCGTGCTGTCGGGGCGGTCAGGTGGGTCGAGCCGCCCGCGAGCCGCGCTGCGCACCCCGCCGTCGATGATGAAATGCGCGACGTGAATGCCCTTTGGCCCCAGTTCGCGCGCGGTGCTCTGCGCCAGACCGCGCAGCGCGAATTTGCCCATCGCGAAGGCGGCGGACAGCTTGTAGCCCTTGATGCTGGCGCTGGCGCCGGTCAAGAGGATCGCGCCCTTGCCGCGCGGGATCATGCGTTTAGCCGCCTGCTGCACGACGAGAAAGGCGCCGAAGGCAGAAATCTCCATTGCCTTGCGCACCGCTTCCGGGTCGATCTCGGCGACCGAGCCGGGGGCGCGGGCGCTCGGGTTGTAGAGCACGACATCCGGCTCGCCGATACGGGCGTCGGCGGTCTCGAAGAGATGCGCGACCGCCGCCGGATCGGTGGCGTCGACCGCGAAGCGCTCGGCGCCGATCTCGCCGGCGAGGGGGCCAAGCTTGTCGATGTTGCGCGCGGCGAGGCCCACCTTGAGGCCCGCCGCCGCGAGGGCGCGGGCGACTGAGGCGCTGATGCCAGCTCCAGCGCCGACGACGAGGGCGGTGCGATAGGGAATGGCGGCCATGGTGTTCTCCTTTTCGGGGGTGAAGAGGTCAGTGCGCGTCGGCGGGCGGGGTCGCGGGCGGCGCGACCTTGCGAAGCAGTGGTACGAACGCGGTCGCGACGATAAACGCGACCATGATCGCCTGGAAGGCGTCGGCGTAGGCGAGCGTCGAGGCCTCGCGGTAGGCGAGCGCCCAAAGCTGCTTCAGCGCGGCGAGATGACCGGGATCGGCGGCGCCGATCGAGGCGGTGTAGCGCTGCGACATATCCTGGACGTACGTGGTCATCGCGTGGTTTGACGGGGTAAGGCGCGAGGCGATGTCGTTGAAATGCTCGTTGGTGCGGATGTTGAGGATCGCGCCGCACGCCGCGATGCCGACCGCGCCCCCCATGTTGCGCATCATGTTGAAGAGGCCGCTGGCGTATTTGAGCCGCGCCATCGGCAGGCTGCCGAGGCCCAGGCTCACCGACGGCCCGACCGCGAAGACCTGCGGGAAGCCGCGCAGCACCTGCGGGATAAACAGCTGGTCCGAGCCCCAATCATGGGTGATGAAGCTGAAGTACCACATCGAGATGCCAAAGCTGGCGAGGCCGAACATCATCAGCCAGCGCAGATCGACTCCTTTGCGGCCGAGCGTCACGTAAACCGGCACGCCGATCAGCGAAGCCGCGCCGGTCGAGAAGATCGCGAGGCCCGTCTGCCAGGCGCTGAAGCCGCGCACATAGCCAAGGAACAGCGGCGTCAGATAGATCGTCGAGAAGATGCCAATGCCCGTTACGAACGAGAGGAAACAGCCGACCGCGAAATTGCGGTTGGTGAAGGCGCGCAGATCGACGACCGGGTTCTCATAAGTGAGGCTGCGGGCGATAAAGAGCGCACCGGAAATGCCGGCGATCCAGGCGCATTGGGTGATGGTGCGGTCGTCGAACCAGTTCCAGCGCGCGCCTTCCTCGAGGAAATATTCGAGATTGCCGAGGCAGATCGCCATCAGCACCATGCCGGCATAGTCGGCGCCCTTGAGCAGCGACCGGTCTGGCTCGTCGATATTGACGAGGAACGGCACCGCGATCGCCACCGCCGTCCCCGGCACGAGGTTGATGTAGAACAGCCAGTGCCAGTCGAGCGTGTCGGTGATCCAGCCGCCGACGACGGGCCCCAAGGTCGGCGCTATCGAGGCGATTGTGCCAACCACCGCCGCGGCGTAGATGCGCTTCTGACCCTGGAAATAATGAAAGGACGAGGTGAAGACGGTCGGGATCATCGACGCGCCGAGCATCCCTTGCAGCGCGCGGAAGACGATCATGCTGTCGATGTTCCAGGCGATGCCGCAGAGCATGCTGGCGACCGTGAAGCCGGCGGCCGAGGCGGCGAACAGCCAGCGCGTCGAGAACACGCGGGTGAGCCAGCCGGACAGGGGAATGACGATGATCTCGGCGATAAGATAGGCGGTCTGCACCCAGCTGATGTCATCCTGCGCCGCCGAGAGACCGCCGCCGATCTGCTGTAACGAGGCGGCGACGATCTGGATGTCGAGCAGCGCCACGAACATCCCGACGCACATCACCGCGAACGGCAGCACCGATCGGGTGGCGGCGCTCATTTGATCTGTCCCGCTTCCTGGCCGGCCGACCCGGCATCGCGGGTGTCGACCGTGGCGGTTACCGACAGGCCGGGGCGCAGCAGGCCAAGCGTGCCGGCACCGTCCTCGACCGCGACACGCACCGGCACACGCTGCACGATCTTGGTGAAGTTGCCGGTGGCGTTCTCGGGCGGGATCACCGCGAAGGTCGAGCCGGTCGCCGGGGCGAGGCTGACGACATGGCCGGTGAAGCTGCGTCCAGGGAGCACGTCGGCGACGATCGTCACCTTTTGCCCGGCGCGCATCTTCGCGAGCTGGTCTTCCTTGAAATTCGCGTCGACCCACAGCCCGTGCGCCGGGACGATCGACAGGAGGTTGGTGCCGGTCGTGACATAGGCGCCGATCTGCGCGCCGCGGTCGCCGACATAGCCGTCGACCGGTGCGCGGATCTCGGTGTAGCCGAGGTTGAGCTGGGCGGTCTTCTCGTCGGCCTCGGCCTGGGCGAGATCGGCCTTCGCCTCGGCGATCTGCGTGTCGATGACGGCGAGCTTTTGCTGAGCTGCCGTGAGCGCCGCCGCGGCGGCCGCGACATCGGCCTGGGCGCGCTGATCTCCCGCCTCGGCCTTCTGCCTGTTCTGCTCCGAGCCGTAAGTGGTCGCGGCCAGCGTGCGGTAGCGCACCGCCTCCTGGCCGGTCCACACCGCATTGGCTTTGACCGAAGCCAGATTGGCGTCGGCCTGGGCGATCATCGATTGCTGCAGATCGTATTGCGCATGCAAATTGGCTAGCGTCGCCTTCTGCTTGTCGACCGTAGCCTCGGCATGGGCGAGCGCGGCCTTGTAGTCGCGATCGTCAAGGGAGACGAGGAGCTGGCCGGCGGTGACATACTGGTTGTCGGCGACGAGGATTTGCGACACGAAGCCCGGCACATGGGGCGCCATCGCGGTGACATTGCCGCCGACATAGGCGTCGTCGGTCGACTCGACAAAGCGGCCGGTTGTCCACCAATAGCGGCCGAAACCGGCGGCGCCGACGACGATCAGCAGCGCCAGCGCGGCCAGCAGCAATTGCTTGCGGCTGAGCCGGAGACGAACGCGGCCCGGCAAGGCGACCGCTTCGCGCGGTTCGGCGATATCAGCCATCGGGCTAGACATTTGCGGGCTCCTTCGAGGCCGGCGCCGCCACTGACGAGCGCGCCGCCGACGTCGCGAGGCGGCGACGCGTGCGCTCGTCGGCCGCGGGACCGGCGACGGTGCGATAGGGGTACTCAGTGACGGAGCGGCCAGTGACCGGATCGACGAGGACGGGATCGACCTCGCGGCCGGTCTCGCCGTCGATCAGCAGGACGCTCTTGCCTTCCGGGGCGTAATGCCGATTACCCCAGGCCAGCATCGCCAGCACCACCGAGCGGAAATCACGGCCCTTTTCAGTGAGCACGTATTCTTCGCGAGGCGGATGATCGCTGTAGCGGCGGCGCTCCATGAGCCCGTCCTCGACCAACGCCGCAAGCCGGCGCGACAGGATGTTGGGGGCGATATCCAGGCTTTTCTGGAACTCGTCAAAGCGAGTCAGGCCGTGAAAGGCATCGCGCAGGATGAGGATCGTCCACCAGTCGCCGACCCGCTCCAACGTGCGGGCCACAGGACACCTCATCTCGCCAAAGCTCTTGTGCTGCATGACCGTCGCCTTCGTAACTTGCAATACGCAAGTAACTATCTTCATGCAAGTCGTCAAGGGCGAGGCGGGAAAATTTCAGCCGGCTCGCAGGCGCGGCCGAGCCGTGGCGGCGGAATCAAAGCGCAAGAAGCGGATATCGACCGGGACGAGCCGGGCGTAGAGACGCGACCCGCAAGGCGATGACGCCTTCAGCGCCGCGGATCAAGGAGGATCAAGATGTCACGTGAAAGCGACAACAAGGCCACTGTCGGCCGCTGGTTCGAAGGGTTCTGGGGCAACCCGTGGAACCCCGGCATCATCGACGAACTCGCCGCGCCGGACATGCTGCTGCAGTATTCGCTGCATGCGCCGCGTCGCGGGCGCGACGATGTGCGCGCCTTTATGGAGGGGTTCCGCGCGGCGTTCCCCGACCTCAATTTCTGGGGCGCGGCCGACCTCATCGCCGAGGGCGATTATGTCGTCGGGCGCTGGGAAGGCGGCGGTACGCATACCGGGCCGGAATTTGACGATTTCCTTGTCGGCGCGCTGCCGGCCGGATCCGGCCGCAAGATGCGGTTCACCGGGACGACGGTGCTGCGCGTCGAGAGTGGCATGATCGCCGAGGAGATCGGTCTCGACGACGGCGTCACGGCGCTGCAGCAGCTGGGTATTTTGAAGGCTGCTTGAGCGATGTCCCTCGCCGTCAGAGCACCCCCTATTCCCTGGGCCGGACTTGATGCGGCCATCCACGAACAAAGCTGAAAGTATTCGCCTCCTCTGGTAAAGCCGGGGGAGGCGAAAATTATTGCCCGCCGATCGACCCCGAAACTCGATACAACTTTACCGCTTGCACGTTTTGGTTGCTTCCTGCAAGATCGACAAAACCATATTGACGAAACGAGGCTCGGGGGAAACATGCCCAGCACCATCGTTCGCGCGGAAATTTTGGTCTTTCTGATTTGCGCCGCGGCGATCGTCGGCTGGAAGTTGCTAACCGGCGAAATCAATACGAGCGGCCTGTTCGACACCAAAAGCGGCAGCGGCAATAGCCCGGCGCGCATGCAAATGCTGCTCGCGACGCTAGCGGGTGCCGGCTGGTATCTGGGCCTCGTCGTTAGCGACACCGATCCGACGCGATTGCCGGATGTACCGGACACGCTTCTGCTGTTGTTGGGCGGCAGCCACCTAACCTTTCTCGGCGCCAAGGGCGCAGACCAGCTCGGCTGGTTCACCTCATTATTTAGTGGAAGCAAAAACAGCTAAGGGGGAAAGAGATGACGGATCGTTGGACAGCTTGCTGCTGGCAGTCGGGGGTCGCGATCGTTCTGATTGTCGTTTTGACCGGCGCGCTCCTGTGGGCCGAGGGAGGTACGCCCGACGTCAACAAGGTCCTGACCGCGCTCATCACAGTCATTCTCGGCCTCTTCGCGGCCGTCGTGCTGGCCAAGATGTTTTGCGGCCCGATCGATCTGAAGTTGCTGGTTTCGGAGGACAACGGCAGCGCGAGCATGTCGCGGTTTCAGTTTCTGATCTTCACCTTTGTCATCGCAGGGAGCTATTTGGCGCTTACTTTCGCCGCCGGCAAGTTTGTCGACATCCCGGGCAGTGTCCTTGGCCTGCTCGGGATCAGCGGGGGCAGCTACGTCGGCTCGAAGGTCGTGCAAAAGGCGGCGGAAACCTCCCAAGCCAATGCCGCGACGAATCCAGCTCCTCAGGCTCCGGCCGCCGCTCCGGCGAATCCGGCGCCAGTCTGATCGCCAAAGAAACTCAGGGCCGGCCTATGCAGCGCGGCCCTGAGTTCGCCGGCTGGAAAGGGTAGCCGCCGCTAAAAGCCCTCGATCCCCATGATCTTGTGCAGCGTGCCGCCGAGGATGGCGATCTTGTCGGCGTCGGTGATGTCGGGGATCGACAGGATGTGGTCGACCGGCGCGGTGTTCCACGGGAACGGGTAGTCGGTGCCCATCACCACGTTCTCGACACCCATCTGGTTGATCAGGTGCTTTGTCGCCTCGCCGGTGAACATGATCGTGTCGGCGAGGATCTGGCCGTTGCGCAGATAGTGCGTCGGCTTGTGCTTTGGCGGCGTGCCGACGCGGTTGGGGAAGACGTTGAGCACCGCGTCCGAGCGGTTGGCGTAGCTGGCGAGGAAGCCGGCGCCATGCGCGGCGCAGATCTTGAGGCCGGGGAAGCGGTCGAGCGTGCCCTCGAAGATCAGATGCGACAGCGCGATCGTCGTTTCGAGCGGGTTGCCGATCGTGTTGGTGAGGAGGCCGTTGCCGCCGAGCCGGCCGCTCGGCTCAAGCTCGCGGGTGCCCAGCGGGTGCATGAAGACGAGCACGCCGAGCTCTTCGCATTTCTGCCAGAACGGGTGGAATTTCGGGTCGGCGAGGTCTTGGCTCGCACACGAGCCGGCGACGCCGACGCCTTTCATGCCGAGGCGCTTGACCGCGTGCTCGATCTGTTGCGCGGCGAGGTCGGGGAATTGCAGCGCCGCGGTCGCAAACGCGACAAAGCGGTCGGGGTGGCTCGCGCAAAAGCCGGCGAGCTGCTCGTTCTGAATCTTGATGAGCTCTTCGGCGGCGTCGCGCTCGGCGCGATACCAGAAGGGGTTGATGCTGAGCGCCTCGACATCGACACCCGAATGATCCATGTGCGCGAGCCGCGTGCCGACATCGGTCCACAGCAAGGCCGGCGCCTCGAGCGGGTGGTTGATGACTTTGGCGGCGTCGGGAACGATGCAATGCGCGTGGACATCGACGGTCTTGATGCGCTTGCCGGCGATCACGACCTCCCAGCGCTTATGCGCGTGGGCGTGGCCCGGCGCATGGCCCGAGCCCCCGCCGGCGCTCGCGGCGCCGCCACCGCTAATCTCGCAGCCGGTGAAGAAAAGGCCGCCGGAAAGATCTGGACTGACTGACATGACATCCCTCCCCTTGTTGGACTGAACCCGCGTCGGCGCGGAACCTACTACGGCCCGATTTCAGAATCCCGCTTCTTTCTTGGCGATGCCTGTCATGCGCAATCACGCTTTGGCGATGGGCGGCGCGGCGGTCGATCATGGTGCACAGAAGCCCGTAACGGGCCGCGACGGTCGTCGGACCAGCAGAGAAACGCCATGTTGGAGCTGCTCGAAAGCCAGACGCGGCTGACCCGCAACCAGAAGAAGATCATCGCCGCCGCGGTGATCGGCGACATGCTCGATTATTTCGACTTCGGGCTGATCGGCTACGCACTGGCCTTTATCGTCGGGCCGTGGCACCTGACGTATGGCCAGTCGGCGCTGATCCTGCTGACCTCGGGCCTCGGCGGCGTGCCGGGCGCGCTGTTCTACGGCTGGCTCGCCGACAAGATCGGTCGGCGCACCGTGTTTATCGTCACCGCGCTCAACTTCTCGATCGCCACCGGGATCATGGCGCTGACGCCGGACAATGGCGGGTGGATTTTTCTCAGCGTCTGCCGGTTTTTTGTCGGGTTCGGCGTGGCCGGGCTGTTCACGGTCGACCTGCCGCTGACCCAGGAATTCGTGCCGACCTCGCGGCGCGGTTTTGTCGGCGGACTGGTGACCTCGCTGCTGCCGGTGGGCTCGATGATGGGGGCGCTGCTCGGGGCGTTCGCGACGCCCTATATCGGCTGGCGCGGGCTGTTCGCGATCGGGCTGCTGCCGGCCTTTATCACGCTGCTGATCCGCGCGTGGGTGCCGGAATCGCCACGCTGGCTGATGCGCATGGGGCGGATCGACGAGGCGCGCCGCTCGCTCGCCTGGGCGCTGGAAATCGACCCGGCGGGCATCGAGCTGCCGCCGAGCCTGCCCGAGGCGCCGCGGACAAAATGGAGCGAGCTCTTCGCCTATCCGCGCAGCGCGGTGCTTTCGTGCCTGACTAATTTCGCGACGCAATGCGGCTCGATCGGCATCGGGCTGTGGAGCACGACGCTGCTGGTGCTCCTGCTGAAAGTGTCGCCAGCGCAAGCCTCGTATCTGCTGTTCTGGCCAGCCTTCGCCGGGCTGGCGGGTCGTTTCACGTTCTCCTGGCTGTCGGATGCGATCGGTCGCAAGCCGTCCGGGGTGCTGCTCGGGGTGGGAGCCGCGGCCTCGCTCGCCGCCGCCGGCCACTGGAACGACGTCGCGCTCGGCGGGTTTTCGATGTTCTACCTGATGCTGTTCTTCCAGCGCTTTTTTGGCGATGGCGGCTACGCCGTGGTCGGCCCCTATACGGCCGAGGTTTGGCCCGCCGGGTTGCGGGCGAGCGGCATGGGCTTCGGGTTTGGGATCGGCAATTTCGGCAAGATCGTTGGGCCGCTCGGGCTCGCGCTGATCGTCGGCTCGTCCGATGTCGTCGCACCCAAGGCAACGCTGGCGGCGATCGAGCCGGCAATGCTCTACCTCGCCGGCTGGTACGCGATCGCCGGTCTGGCCTTCCTGGTGCTGGGCATCGAGACCAAAGGCCGCTCGTTCGAGGAGCTCGACGGCGCGTTCGAGACACCGGTGGCCGCGGCCGAGCGGAAATCGCTCGAACCGCTCGGCCAGCGCTAGGAATCTGCTACTCTCAGGCGCGAACAGATAATCCCAGATTCAACCGCAAGCCAGTTTCAACCGGAGAAGGGGACGCAAGATGGCTTTCCAGATCGGACATGTGCACCTGAAGAGCACCGACCCACAAAAGACCGCCGCTTATTACATCGACAATTTCGGCGGCAAGCTCAAGACAGAGATCCCGGGGCGCGGCGTGCAGGTCGATTTGCACGGGCTGCAGCTCAACATCACGGTCAAGATCGACAGCCAGAACCATCCGCAATTCCTCGGCATCGAGCACCTCGCGGTGCAGACCGACGACTATGCCGGCACCATGGCGAAGGCGCGCAAGAACGGGATCAAGGTGCTCGAAGAGCTCAACAATAACGGCCGCCACGTAGCCTTTCTCGAAGCCCCCGACGGCGCGCAGTTCGAGCTGATCGAGAAGGTCTAGCGCCGCAAGAAGGCGAGCAGCAGCTCGGTCACCTTTTTGGACTGCTCCTGCTGCACCCAATGGCCGGCGCCATCGAGCAGATGGACGCCGGTCATGGCGGTGCAGGCGGTTCCGTTCATCTTCTCGACCGCGCCGGGGTTCTGGTAGACGCCCCAATCGGACGAGCCGGAAATAAAGATCGACGGGATGTCGACGGTCTTGCCGGCGAAAAGCTGCAGCTCGGCTTCCCAGGTGCCGCTGGTGCGCGAGCGGTACCAGTTGAGCCCGCCCTGAAACCCGTTGCGGGTGTATTCGCCGGCATAGACCGCGAGCTCATTGTCGGGCAGCCATTTATTGGCGGCGATCTCCGCCGGCGACGGCATTTCCTTTGCCACCGTGGTCGGCATGTCCTCGGCCAGATCCATGATGTAGTAGGTCGGGATCTTGGCCAGTTCGGTCGCGGTCCAGCCGGCGCGCTTGTGCGGCTTGTTGGCCTTCCAGTCGGCGCTTTTGTGGTGGTAATAGGCGCGCAGGAAGTCATGGACGCCCTGCTTGCAATGCCACATCGCGGCATTCGCCGGCCGCGTCGAGTACCACCAGTGATAATGCTTGCGCGGGCGCTGCAAGGCGGCCAGCGCCTCGTGGATCGTCGGGCTTTCCGGCACGCCGGGCGGCTTGCCGTCGGTCGCGAACGGCAGGGCCGGCGGCCCGCCGAAGGGCGCGCTCATCAGCGCTAGCGAGCCGAAGAAATCGGGCCGCGCCAGCGCGCACCACGCCGCGACCGAGGCACCGAAATCATGGCCGATCACCGCTGTCGTGCCGCGATGACCGAGCGCCGAAACGAGACCCATTGCATCGCGCACCGCGTTTAAGAGGCGGAAGGGCCGCTGGTCGTCGTCGTAGACCGCGCTCCACCCTGTCGTGCGGCCGTAACCGCGCAGATCGGGCGCGACGACATGGAAGCCCGCCGCGGCAAGCGGCACCATGATCTTGCGCCAGGAATAGGCGAGCTCGGGAAAGCCGTGCAGCAACAACAGGCACGGCCGGTCGGGCTCTCCGGCTTCGAGGATGTGGACGCGCAGGCCGTTCACGCGCTCGACAAAGCGCGAGCTTATACCGGCGGGCAGGACGGCGGGGTCAAGCGGCTGCGGTAGGGTCATCAGCGGCCTCAGCGATACCAGTCTTCGGACATGATCAGCGGCACCTCTTTGTTCTCGACCGAGTCGCCGCGCATCTCGCTGCCGTCGGGATGGATGCGGCCATGCCGGTCGATGCCGTCGAATGCCGCGGCGCCGATGCGCACCATGACCAGCGGCTCGTCGCCCTTGGCCTTGAACCAGTAGAAGGTGCCGTGCGGCAGCAGTACGCCTTCATTCCTGCCGATGATCTTCTCTTCGTCGTTCGGGCCATAGAAGATCGCCTCGCCCTGCAGCACGACAAAAGTGTGGTCTTCGTTCGGGTGGGCGTGGAGGCCGTTTTCACCGTCGGCCGCGTAGGTCTTCAGCACCACCCACATCTTGTCGGAGGCGGCGACCGGCGTATCGGTGCGGCCCTGCTTTGGCAGCTGCGCCTCAAGCCGGAAAAAGGACGGCTTCGCATCGGCCACCTGCGCCCTGACCTTGGCGCGCAAATCCTCGGGGCTCTGGGCGATAGTCCCTGGGGCGATGACGGGCGAACCGTCGGGCATGGCGACCTCCTGCGAATGGCGCCTGAGGCTACGGCGACGCTTCGCGCCCTGTCAAACACCGCTCCGTCAAGGTCTGCAAATAGCGATCACGCCAAAAAGATACCCTCCGCCCGGCAAGCCGGACGGAGGGTTTGTCGTGTCTGCCCGATTGCTCAGGCGATGACGAGGTCGGACACCATTTCCACGCCCTTGGTCTCCGGCCCGACCAGTAGCGCAGCGGTGAAGTTCACCAGCCCGAACATCGCGCCGATCAGCATCGGAATCGCGAAACCGAGGTTCCAGGCCGGGGACGTCGCGAAGTAGGTCAGGATCGGCGGCACCAGCCCGCCGGCGATCGCACCGACATGGTAGCTGAACGCCGATGCCGTCGCCCGCACCTCGGTCGGATAGCGCTCGTTGAGATAGGCCGGGATCTGGCCGTACATCCCGCCGCCGGCGAAGAGGCCGATCGCCACAAAGCCGCCGACGATCACCAGCGTGTTCGAGGACAAGAGGTAGATCGGCAGGATACCCATCGAGATCACGGCGGGGATGATCATCGCCCAGCGCCGGCCAAAGCGATCGGAGAAGATCCCCCAACTCGAGCTGGCGAGGAACACCAGGACGTTGGCCAGCATGATCGGGGTCGCGATCAGCGCTGTCGTGAGGCCCAGATCCTTTTGCAGATGGGTCGCGAACAGCGAGTTGATCGAGTAGTAGGCGACGAACCCGGCGCACTGGAACCAGCACGCGTTGAGCACGTTGCCGATGATCCCGCGGCGGAAGATCGCGGCGAGCGGCGCCTTGACGACGCGGTTTTCCGCCTTTTGCAGGCGATTGTTCTCGACCCAGACCTCCGGTTCCTTGACGAAAAAGCGGACATAGACGATCGCCAGCGCCGGCAAGATGCCGATCCACAGGCAGCCGCGCCAGCCGAACTTGTCGAACAGCATCCAGTAGCACGCGCTCGACAGCAGGAAGCCAAGACCCCATGAACCCTGCAGCACGCCCGACATAAAGCCGCGCGAGCGGATCGGCCACTGCTCCATCGCCAGCGCCGCGCCGCACGGCCATTCGGCGCCCATGCCGATGCCGA
>Ga0210398_10000426_pt1 | contig 48847 bp, 40 predicted proteins | sample IncBWC4OmetaG_FD_161047 | JGI IMG/M metagenome (GOLD analysis project Ga0210398, IMG submission 161047) | Forest soil microbial communities from Barre Woods Harvard Forest LTER site, Petersham, Massachusetts, United States - Inc-BW-C-4-O | ecosystem: Environmental > Terrestrial > Soil >...
CGATAGATGTTCATGGCCTGCGTCACCCCGTCGATGACCGTCGCAGGCATGAGGACATGGTCTACCTTGCCGCCCGCGATGATCGTGGCGCCTTTTGCCGTGGCATCATCAATCAGACGATTCACGTGTTGCACCGTCTTTTGATCAACCACTGCACCCAATGGGGTCTTGCCCTCGCGGGGATCTCCCGTCGCAAGGGACTTGGCTTTTGCCGCAAAGCGCTTGACGAAGTCCGCTGCCACCGCGTCGAGCACAATGATGCGCTCGGTGGACATGCAAATCTGTCCTTGATTCATGAAGGCGCCAAAGGCGGCCGCCTTCACCGCCTCGTCGAGGTCGGCGTCTTCGAGCACGATCAAAGGCGCCTTGCCGCCGAGTTCGAGCAGGCAGGGCTTCAAGTGCTCCGCGGCGCGTTTTGCAATGATTCGGCCGACGGCGGTCGAGCCGGTGAAGTTGATGCGCCGGACAGCAGGGTGGTCGATCAGGGCGCCGACCACGTCTCCCGCATCCTTCGGTGCGTTGGTAACGATGTTGACGACGCCCGCGGGAAATCCCGCGCCGGCGAAGGCCTCGACAATGATCTCGTGCGTGCGCGGGCAGAGTTCCGAGGCCTTCAAAATGACGGCGTTGCCGCAGGCGAGCGGAACGGCAATGGCGCGGACGCCGAGAATAATGGGTGCATTCCACGGCGCGATACCGAGAATGACGCCGACCGGTTCGCGCAGCGTCAATGCCAGGCATCCGGGCTTATCCGACGGGATGACTTCACCGCCGATTTGCGTGGTCAATGCGGCCGCTTCACGAACCATGCCGACTGCAAGCATCAAATTGAACGCCGCCCAGCCGGCGGTCGCGCCCACCTCGGTCATCATGGCGCGCACGAAGTCGTCCTTGCGCGCCTCGAGCCCGGTGGCGGCATTCATGAGCAGCGCGCGTCGTGCGTTGGGTCCGAGCGTCGACCAACCTGGAAACGCACTCGCCGCGCGATCCGCGACGGCGCGCGCGTCGCCTGGAGACATTGCGATGGCCCTGCTGGCCGGTCCCTGGGTCAGCGGATTGATGCGTTCGAATTCCATTGCGGTGGTTCCCCGGTCTATGTTGTGCTGGATGTCGGCTCGCGATAGCTATATTATATAGCAATCAAGTTTAATCAAGTACTCAGGCGAGAATGGGGGGCGCCTTCTTCATGATCGATCCCATGAGCGACTACCCGGCATACTTGCTGCGGCGCGCCTCAGCGATGGCCATGGGGCGGCTCGCGGCGCATTTGAAGGCACTGCGGTTGAATCCCACCGATGCCACGGTACTCAACGTGATCGACGCGAACCCCAACTTAAAACAGAGCGAGATTGGGCGCATGCTGGATATCGCGCGCGCTAATATGGCGCCCTTGATTTCGAGATTGGCGGAGCGCGATCTGATCGAGCGTCAACCCGTAGACGGACGATCCCACGGACTCATTCTCAGCCGTGCGGGGCGGGCGTTGATCCCTCGAATCAAGAGCGCATTCACGGAACACGAGGACGAGCTGATGAAAGATATTCCAGCGTCGCAGCGTCGTGCGTTCGTCGCGGCACTGCGCGCGATGTTGAGGGGTGCGGAACCGGCCCGGCGACAAGGTTAACCTACCATGGCCATTCTTGAGGGGCTCCGTATGCGTCTCCTAACTCACCTGCTTGCCGTGGGCGCCGCTGTCGCGCCGGGCGTCGTACTCGCCGCGGGCAATGATTTTGCGCGGTCGAATCCCTCGGATCTCAATCCCGAGCCGCTAGTGTCCTTGGAACAGGCCATCGCACACGGCGATTACCCTGATACCACCAGCGTTCTCATCGTGCGGAACGGTGAATTGGCGTATGAGCGCTATTTCGGCGAAGGCGGCTTGGAGTTTCTCAACAACACGCGCTCGGCCACCAAATTCATGACAACTCTCGCGCTGGGCGCCGCCATCAGCGATGGAGCGATCCTGTCGGAACACTCTCCAGCTTTCGCGTTCCTAAAGGACCTCAAGCCTTTCAAAAATGACACGCCGAGCAAAGAGGCGATCACGTTGCAGGACATGCTCAGCATGTCCTCCGCGCTCGCTTGCGATGACGGCGACGATGACAGCCCCGGCAATGAAGACAACATGCACCCGCAGCGGAACTGGACGCGATGGGCGGTCGATTTGCCGACCATGCAAGGGTATGCGCGCGATACGGCGGGTTTTGGCCCGTTTCGCTACTGCACCACCAATGCCTTTTTGACCGGCCAAATCATTCAGCGGGCGACCCATGCGCAGGTGGATCACTACACGGAGGAGAAGATTCTGCGACCGCTTGGCATTTTTCGTTGGCACTGGTCGTATTCACCATCGAAAGAAGCGATGACGGGAGGCGGCTTGGAGTTGCGCTCACGTGATTTGGCGAAGATAGCCTGGATGGTCGCGAGCGATGGACGTTGGCGAGCCAGACAGATCGTGCCGAAGAGCTGGATTGATGCGGCACTCACCGTGAGGCGCGCGTCGCGGCCGGATCAAAACTATGGTTATTTCATTTTCGAGGGCGAGTATAAAACTGCCTGCGGACGGATTCCGGTCTGGTATATGGCGGGCACAGGGGGCAGCCAGATCCTCGTGTTGCGCGATCTGCATACGGCGGTGGTGGTGACGCGCATGGCTTATAAGCTGCGTGGAACATCCATGCAGACCGTGGATATGCTGGAGAAATACATTTTGGCGGCATTGCCCTGCGCGAAGAATTAGAATGACGCGCATCGAAGCGGGAGCAGCCAGATGAGAGTAAATTCCGAAGCCGCCGGCAGAGGTGTGCGCGTGAGGTCAATCCTCCAAGCCTTAGCCCTAGCCACGGTCGGCGGCGGCCTCGCTTTGCCCGCTGTGGGGGCACCGACGACGGTTCAGCACGATACCGTCATTCGACATGGCCTTATTTATGACGGCTCGGGCAAGCCGCCCTATGTCGGGGATGTCGCAATTGACAAAGATCGGATCACCTATGTGGGCCCGCACGCATCGGGCACGGGCCGCTCGGAGATCGATGCGCGCGGCAAGTCGGTATCGCCCGGGTTCATCAATATGCTCGCTCATCCGGAGGAGTCGCTACTCGTGGATAAGCGTGCGCTCAGCGACATCACGCAAGGCGTGACGCTCGAGGTCATGGGCGAGGATTCCATGGGGCCGTTGACGCCCGCCATGAAGACAGAAATGAAGAGCCACCAGGGCGACCTTCAGTACGACATCGACTGGAGCACGCTCGGCGAATATCTCGAGAAGCTGCAGAGCAAGGGTATTGCACCCAATGTCGCCGCATTCGTGGGCGCGGGCACGTTGCGCATCAATGTGCTCGGCGAAGATGACGTGCAACCGACTCCGGCGCAGCTTTCGCAAATGCGCGCATTGGTCCGGCAGGCGATGCAAGAAGGCGCGCTGGGCGTGACCACCGCGCTGATTTACAACCCGAACACCTATGCCAAAACGCCGGAACTGATTGCGCTGGCGAGTGAATCGGCACTTTGCGGCGGGATGTACATCGCGCATATGCGCAGCGAAGGAGATCGCATCGTCGAGGCAGTGCAGGAAACGATTGATATCGCGAAAGGATCCGGCGCTCCGGCGGAGATCTATCATTTGAAAGTCGCGGGCCAGGTCAATTGGCCCAAGCTCGATCAGGTCATCGGGCAGGTGCAGGCGGCGCGCGCCTCGGGAACCAGGATCACGGCGGATATGTATGTGTACACGGCCGGTGCAACAGGCCTGGATGTGTCGATGCCGGCTTGGGTCCAGGAGGGCGGCCTCGACAAGTGGATCGCGAGGCTAAAGGATCCGGCAATTCGCGCACGGGTGCTCGCCGAGATGCGCGATCCATCGCCCACCTGGGAAAACTTGCTGCAGCGTGCCGGGCCGAAAGGCGCGTTGCTGCTTGAATTCAAGAATCCGGCCCTGAAACCGCTCACCGGGAAGACGCTCGACGAAGTGGCCACCCTGCGCGGCGTCAGCGCCGAGGAGGCCGCGATGCAGCTGGTGGTGGAGGATGGCTCGCGCGTCGGCACGGCGTACTTCCTTATGTCCGAGGACAACGTTCGACGCGAAGTGGCTCTGCCCTGGGTCAGTTTTGGTTCCGACGCGAGTGCGCCGGCACCCGAGGGCGTATTTCTTCAGTCAAACGAGCATCCGCGCGCCTATGGAAATTTTGTGCGCGTACTCGCGAAATACGTGCGCGACGAAAAGGTCATTTCGCTGCAGGAGGCCATTCGCAAACTGAGCGCGCTGCCTGCGCAAAATCTGTCATTGCAGGATCGCGGCATGCTTCGCAACGGGTACTATGCGGACGTGGTCATCTTTGATCCTCGCACCGTGCAAGATCACGCGACCTACGAACGCCCCCACCAACTTTCGACCGGCGTGGAGGAGGTTTGGATCAACGGAATGCAAGCTTTGCACAATGGCAATGCCACCGGGGCGCCGAGCGGGCGCTTTGTCCGGGGTCGTGCCTGGACCGGCTACCCCGGCGGCGGCTGCCGCGCCACCAGCCAGCAATGGACCTGGAACAAATAGCCGGGTCTATCAAGTTTATTCAGAACGATTCAGGGAGAGTTCAGGACTTTGGGGCACCTGAAGCGGCAAGGTAACCCTTTTTCCGTCACCCAAGGAGTTCTTCACATGATTCATCGCCTCTCTTTCGTTGCGGCGGCGCTGCTCGCCGCTGCGCCCCTGCAAGCCGCGACCTACACGTTTGAGCCGGAACACACCCAGGGTGTGCTCCGGTGGAACCATTTGGGGTTCGCGAATCCGACGGCCCAATTCAACAACGTGAAAGGCGCACTCGAATTCGATCCGGCCGATCCGACGCGCTCGTCCGTGACGGTAACCATACCGCTGACTTCCATGAGCACCGGGGTGGCGGATCTTAACGACGATTTCCGGTCGAGCGACTTTTTTGACTTCGCTAAATTCCCGGCGGCGACATTCAAAAGCAGCAAAGTGGAGAAGGGGGCGACACCCCAGACCCTCAGGGTCGTCGGCGATTTGAGCTTGCACGGTATCACCAAGCCGGTGACGCTCGAGGTCACCATCAATAAAATCGGCACAAACCCCAGGAATCAAGTGCCAACCGTCGGTTTCGAAGCGATGGCCACGCTCAAGCGCTCCGATTTCGGCCTAGGCTTGTATGTGCCCCAGGTCAGCGACGAGATCCAGATACACATCACGGCCGAGGCCGCTGAGAAGAGTGCCTATGAGCAGTATCTCAAAGCGCAGGCGGCGCGGGCGAGGGCAAAATGAACTATCATCATGAACGCTCGTTCATCAAGCATAGGAATAAAATATGCAGGCGATTCGTTTCCATCGATGCCTCGTCGCCGTTCTCCTGACCCTCGCTCTGCCTAAGTTGACTTGCGCGGAAATCAGCACCGCATCGATTGTTCAAGACATGCAGTGGCGCCTCGTGGGCCCCTTTCGGGGAGGCCGCACGCGCGCAGTCACCGGCGTGCCGGGACAGCCGCACACGTTTCTGACCGGTGCGGTCAACGGCGGCGTGTGGAAGACCGATGACGATGGGCGCACGTGGATACCGATTTTTGATTCGCAACCCACCCAGTCGATCGGCGCGATCGCCGTGGCGCTTTCAGATCCAAAGATCATCTACGTGGCATCGGGCGAAGGGCTGCATCGCCCGGACCTATCGGTGGGCAACGGCATCTACCGCTCGTCCGACGGCGGCAAGTCCTGGGTTCATCTATCGCTCGATGATTCGCAACAGATTCCAAGCATCGCGGTCGACCCGCATGATGCCAACTGCCTCTACGCCGCGGTGCTGGGCCACCCCTACGGCCCGAGCGCGCAGCGCGGCTTGTACCGATCATTGGACGGCGGTGCCACGTGGTCCAAACTGCTCGACCAAGGGGAGAATACGGGCGCCTCTTTCATCAGGATCGATCCCTTCGATGCCCATACTCTGTATGCGGGCTTCTGGAATGCGCGTTCCGGGCCGTGGGAGGACAAGACCATGTACAACGGGCCGCACGGCGGCTTGTTCAAATCGACCGACGGCGGCGATCATTGGCGGCCGCTGACGGACGGGTTGCCACAGGGCCTGTCGCAGATCGATGTCGCGGTCGCGCCGAGCGCACGCGGTCGACTGTATGCGACGGTCGCGACCAGCTCTAATCCGGCGGCGCAAGGCGGCGCGGCACCGAGTACTGGCGTTTACCGTTCCGATGATGGCGGCGAGCACTGGCACGTGGCCACCACCGATCCGCGGCCGGGACTGCGCATCGGCGGCGGCGATTTGTCCATTCTCGCGGTTGATCCTAAGAATGCGGACGTGGTGTACAGCGCATCGATTGTGACGATGAAGTCCACCGACGGCGGTTCGCACTGGATGTCCTTTAAAGGCGCTCCCGGGGGCGATGACTACCAGGCGATATGGATCAGCCCGGACGATTCGCAGCACATCGCTTTGGTGGGTGATCAAGGCAGTCTGATCACGGTCAATGGCGGCAGGACATGGAGCACCTGGTATAACCAGCCGACCGCACAGCTGTATCACGTCAGTGTCACGCCGACCTATCCGTATCGGCTCTGCTCCGGGCAGCAGGAAAGCGGTTCAGTGTGCGTCTCGAATCGCGGCAACGACGGCATCATCACCTTTCGCGAGTGGCATCCGGTGGGTGTGATCGAGTACGGCTATGTCGCGCCGGATCCGCTCGATCCCGACGTGATCTTTGGCGCCGGACGCAATGTCGTGACCAAAACGCATTTGTCGACCGGTCAGGTGCAGAACATTTCGCCGATTCCGCTGCCGTCGCCCGACGTGCGCACCGATCGCACTGAGCCGATTCTGTTCTCGCCGCAAGATCCGCATCGGATGTATTACGCGGCCAATCGACTTTATGCGACCAGCGACGGCGGGACGTCCTGGCAGACGATCAGCGATGACCTGACGCGGCCGAGCGGCGGATCGCCGCCATCGGTCGGGGATATGCACGCGGACAAAGCTGAATTGCAGCGCGGCGTGATTTATGCCGTCTCCGCCTCGCCCGTGACGAAGGGGCTGCTGTGGGCAGGAACGGATGACGGCTTGATTTGGTTGACCCACAATGAAGGCGGTGCGTGGAGCAACGTGACACCACCCGAACTGGGACCCTGGAGCAAGGTGACGCAGATCGAAGCGTCGCACTTCGATGCCAATGCAGCCTATGCGTCGGTCAGCCGGTTTCGCTTGGATGACTTGAGGCCCTATGTCTACCGCACACGCGACGGCGGGAAGAGTTGGCAGTCGATCACCGCCGGACTACCGGAGGATGCACCCGTCAATGCCGTGCGCGAGGATCCCGTGCGGCGCGGACTGCTGTTCGCTGCCACCGAAAGGGCGGTATGGATGTCCTTCGACGACGGCGATCACTGGCAGTCGCTGCAGCTAAATCTGCCGCACACCTCAATGCGCGACCTGGTCATTCACAATCAGGATCTAATTGTCGCCACACACGGCCGTTCGTTCTGGGTGCTCGATGATATCGGTCCGTTGCGCGAGACCATCGGCGCCACTGCGGTGACGTTGCTCAAGCCCTCGGCGGCGATACGAGCGCGGCGCAGTACCGGCACCGACACGCCGATTCCCCCGGACGAGCCTTCGGGCCGCAACCCGCATAACGGCGCTGTCATTGACTACTATCTGCCGCAAGCCGCCAAGGGCACGGTCGCCATCGAAGTGTTGGATTCGAACGGTGCCGTCGTGCGCCGTATGTCGAGCAGCGATCCTGTTGGCTTCAGCGCTACGGAGCGCGAGAAAGAATTGATCCCTCAATACTGGATTCGCCAGCCCAAGGCGCTGGCGACGACCGCGGGAATGCACCGCTTCGTCTGGGATCTGCACGGCACGACCCCGCGCGCGGTAAGGCGCGGCTTTCCGATTTCCGCCGTTCCCGATGACACACCGCAGGAGCCCTTGGGGCCACCGGTGGTTCCTGGGGTTTACCGTGTGCGACTCGAGATCGCCGGCCACAAATGGGAACAGCCTCTTACCGTGATGCCGGATCCTCGCGTCAACATTGCTCAGCAGGATTACGCGGCTCAGTTTGCTCTGGCCAAAGGCCTGGCCGAGGCACTGGATGCCAGCACCGCGAAGGCGCAGGAAGTAAAGACTCTGCGCGCGCAGCTTAAGAAACTGGGTACGGCACAAGGAGCCGCACGAGGAGCAGCCATTGCGGCGCAGGCAAAAGAGCTCGACGAGCATTTCGAATCGCTCATGGGTGCGGAGGTGCAACCGGGCGGCGCGCACCGCGGGCTCGAGCGCGTCAATGGGGAGATCTTGAGCTTATATACTCAGGCGCTCGAAGCGGATGCCGCGCCCACCCGCGCGCAGCAGGCGGCGGCCGATTCCTTGTTCAAGGAATGGCAGTCGCTTGCCGCCGCGTCGGCGAAGATTTGGCAGGACGAACTTGCGCCTCTCAATCAAGCGCTGACGCGCGCAAAATTACCGGCGCTACGCAGCGATGCGGCCGCCCCGGAAGAGGGCGAGTCAACCGATGAGGAATAAGCTACTTCGGGTTTAGTCCTTTCCACAGGGTGAGCTGCGCCTGCAGCTTCTCGTGCAGCGAGCTGTACAACGCTTGCTGTTGAGTCGTGGGCGGCGTATCGGCGTCCTCGAGCGAGCCTGCGAATGCCGCGAGTTGCTCGTTGAGCATGCCCGGAAACGCGAGGTTGGCTTCGGAGCCGTTCATGTTCACTTGCATGAGCGCTTCCTCGATGCGCGCCAGTTTGGCGTCGAGGCCCGTGGAGGCGCGGTCGGTTTTCAGCCCTTTGCGCCGGGCGCGGATGTCATTGACGGCGCGGTGCAGGGTGTCGATGTCATGGTAGGTCGCCAGCGCCAGGGCGGTCTTCGCCGCGATGGCCGCGTCGCTGTTGGACACGCGCGGATCGGCGACGACGGTGAGCGTTGCCGTGCGGGTTTGGTCGCCCAATTTGAGGCGCAATTGATACTGGCCGGGCGGCACAATGGGTCCGCGCGGCGCTTCACCCTCGTAGAACGCGCCGGGAATTTGCACCGGATCGTCGTAACGCAGATCCCATACCAGGCGATTCATGCCGCCCTTCGCGGGGATCAGATCGCTCGCCACGATTTGATCCGGCCACTCGGGCGGCTGCACTTCTTTGTTGGTTTTCGTGCTGGAGAGATGTCGAATCAGCGTGCCCTTGGCATCGAGGATATCCACGGTGAGTTCTGTCGAGGCATCGGCGGGCAGCACGTAGTCGATGACGGCGCCTGCCGGCGGATTCGCGCCCACGGGGCGGCGAGAATTTACCTGGTCCGGATAGTACAGCCGCAGTGCAGTCTCCGGTGAATACAGTACGAGCTCATCGCTGATTGCCTTTGCCTGGCGCAGCGGTGTGAGGTCATCCAAGATCCAAAATCCGCGTCCATGCGTTGCGGCCACCAGGTCAGCACCGTGCACAGCCAGGTCGTGGATCGGCGTCACAGGTAAGCCGTGCTGCAGCGGCGACCAATGATCGCCGTCATCGAAGGACAGGAATACGCCGAGCTCAGTGCCGGCGTACAGCAGGCCGCGACGCACCGGATCTTCTCGTACGACGTGTACGACGGCGCCTGAGGGCAGACCGGCGGCGATCGAGATCCAGGTTTTGCCGGAGTCCGTCGTCTTCCACGCATACGGTGCGATGTCGTCGAGCCGGTGCCGGTCCACGGCAATATAGGCGATCGCCGGGTCGAAATGCGACGGCTCCGTCATGCTGACGGTGCTCCACATCGGCATGGCGTTCGGCGTCACGTTGTGCCAATGCGCGCCGTCATCCTCGGTCATTTGCACCAGGCCATCATCCGTTCCAATCCAGAGGTCGCCTCTGCGCAGCGGCGACTCGGCCAGCGCAAAGATCGTATCGTAATACTCGACGCTCGTGATGTCCTTGGTCAGCGGTCCACCCGACGCGGTCTGTTTGGTCTTGTCGTTTCTGGTGAGATCCGGGCTGATGATTTTCCAGCTCATGCCGCGATCGGTGGATTTCCACAGCACTTCGGATGCGGCGTAGATCGCGTCGGGATCGTGCTGCGAGATCATGAGCGGCGAGGTCCAATTGAAGCGGTGCGTGAGCTCGCTCGCGGGATGGCCGGAATTGTCGATCGGATCCGGGCTGATGTTCTGAGATTGCTGCGAATGAACGTCGAAGCGCGCGTATTGATTCTCTGCGTCGCTGTAAATGATATTGGGATTGCGCGGGTCGGGGACCACGAAGCCTGATTCACCGCCGCCGGCTGGGTACCAATCGCGCGGCCCGATCACACCCTCATCGCTGAAGCTGGCGACGGCAAGGTTCGAATTGTCCTGCTGCGCGCCGTAAATGTAGTACGGAAACCGGTTATCGGTGGCGACGTGGTAGAACTGACCGGTGGGCTGATTGTCCTGGGTGGACCAGGTGTTGCCGCCGTCAAGGGAAATGCTCGCGCCGCCGTCGTTGGCGTTGATCAAGCTCTTGGAGTTACTGGGATCGATCCACAGTGCATGATGATCGCCATGCGTCGCGGAGACGAGGTTGAACGTCTTGCCGCCATCGACGGAGCGCAGCATGCCGGTATTGAGCGCATACACCGTATCGATGGCGCTCGGGTCGGCGTAAATTTTCGAGAAATACCAGGCGCGTTGGCGAATGCGTCCGTCATCGCTCACCCGATGCCACTGCGTTCCGCCATCGTCCGAGCGGTAGAGGCCGCCTTCCTTCGCTTCGATCATGGCGTAGATGCGGTTCGAGTCGACCGCGGAAATCGCGACGTCAATGCGGCCTAAGATTCCCTCGGGCAGCCCATGTCCGTTGAGCTGCGACCAAGTCACACCGCCGTCCATGGAGCGATACAGGCCGCTGCCGGGTCCGCCGCTCGAAAAATTCCAGGGCTGGCGCCGTACTTGCCAGAGCGCGGCATAGATAATCTTTGAATTGTGAGGGTCGGCTGCGAGGTCGATGGCACCGGTCAGCTCATTTTTGTAGAGCACACGATTCCACGTCTTGCCGCCGTCGGTGCTGCGAAAAACCCCGCGCTGCGTGTTGGGGCCGAAGGCATGTCCCACGGCGGCCACCAACACGATATTGGGATCGGTCGGATCCACGATGATCGCACCGATTTGCCGGGTATCGGTCAGCCCTAAATCGGTCCAGGTTTTGCCGGCATCGGTGGATTTGAACACCCCACCACCCCAGGTCACATTGCCGCGCATGTTCGCTTCGCCCGTGCCGACATAGATGATGTCGGGATTGCTGCGAGCTACCGCGATGGCGCCGATGGAGGAGATTTTCTCCGCATCGAATATCGGCTTCCAGGTGGCACCGGCGTCAATGGTCTTCCAGACCCCGCCCGCGGCCGCGCCAAAATAGAACACATTCGGGGAACCCGGCACGCCCGTCACGGCGACCGCTCTGCCGCCGCGGAATGGGCCGATTTCTCTCCATTGCAAAGCGCCGTAGGCGCTCTCGGGGGGCGCCGCGCTCAATGCGACGGAGGACGAAAACAACAATAGGCTGGGTAACAGAAATTTGCTGAAGCTTAAGATCACTCGGAAAACTCCTCGAATGGCGATGTGCGATCTTACCCGCTGAAGGGAACACGCGCGTCAATAATGCGCGAGGCAGGGAAATCCCGACATGTCTCGAGCGCGAACGCCTGATGGATTGGCAGTTACCGGCCCGCGAAAAATGACTTGGTCGCCGCAAAGCAGATCGGGGCTACCAACATCGCATGATAGGCCTCGGCGACCGCCAGCGCGCCGCCGTCGGTCGCGCCTTGCGAAACGGCGGTCGCGGCAACGAGCGCTTTGGCGATCGCGAAATCCTGTTTCAAATTGGCATAGGGATCGTTAGGAATTGCCGCGGCTTCCAAATCGAGCACGTTAACCTGCGCCGAGGGCGCTAGAGCCGCCCAATAATTTTGCATCAGTTGCGTGTTGAAGAAGAAAACGAGTGGGTCGACATCGCCGCCACATAGAAGGACCGGGGCCGTGGGAACCCAGTTTCGCAAGTCATTTACTTGCAGCGCCTGCCGCCAGGGAAGACTTGGGGCCATCGCCGTAATGCCGGTGGTGACAGTGGGAAAGCCACCATCGGGATGCGCCTGTGCATCCTCGAGGTAGGCGAGGCGATAGCTATTTTGCAGCAGATTGCCGGTGCCGAAACCGAGCGCAAACACTTCGGCGAGGTTCGAAGGGCTTGTCGGCGGTGTCATCGAGGCGAATTGAGACGCGGGAGGCGTGGGACTGAACAGCGCAAATTCGGGAAGCTTGCCCTGCGCATAGAGTTGGCTGCGCGGGGTGGTGCTCGGCAGCAGAGTCTGAATCCCGCTCGCGTATTGCGACTCGAATACATCGGTGGCGTTCGCATAGATATTGCCATACACGGTCTGATAGGCACCGAGCAGCAAGGCGGAGGAGACGGTGGCATCGCCATTGACCTCGCCATAAAACACCGCGTCGACGAAGGCGGCTAGAGCATACGGCCCCGACATCGGCGCCGAGGCGGTGACCTTCATGCCGGCCGCCTGCATGGCGCGATGCGTGGCCATGGCCACATAGCCGCCCTGAGAGTAACCGGTGATGAATAACTGACCGTTATCCTGGACCGTCGTAAGAGAGGCCAGCGGCAGCGCGGTGCGCGCCGCCGTCAGCGCGTCGATCATGTCCTTGGATTGTTGATCCGCGATGAGATACGGATGATACGGCAGGGTCGACGTGTCATAACCCGCGTAGTTCGGCGCCACCACGATGTAGCCCTGCGATGCGAACAATGCCGCCAGAGAAACCGTTTCGGCATTCTGCAAATTCGCCATGTTGAAGTCGCGATCGGTGCTGGTGCCGTGAGCGTACAAAACGATAGGGCGTGCGCCGCTGCAGCTCGCGCCCAGTCCGGTTGGAATCATGAGCACAGCGGATGCGGTGGTGGCTTCGCCGGCGCCGCCGACCGTGGCGTACTGGATGTGGTAGAAAACCACATCGCAAAGCGGCGCGCTGCTCACCGACAGCAGCAACTGGTTGACGGGCAGTTCGACTTCGGTGAGCAGCGCCGAAATCGTCAATGTCGACAGCAGATCGGGAGGAGTCTGCAACAGCGTACCCCTGGCAGGGGGCGCATTCGGAGTGGAGCCGGGCGCGCCACCGCCCGCGCCACCCCCGCAAGCGGTAAGCGCGAGTGCGGCGATAAATGACAAATAATGTGGTTTCATGGGTTGTATGGGATTGGGCCCGAAACTATCGCCTAAGTTCAAACTGGCGGCAATTTCGCAGGTTAAGCCCATTGACTTAGGTCGGCGCTGTCCCCATAGGGTGCAGCATCATGGATGCGGTGCCTGTGTCCGCCGTGGTTTTTCGCGGCTCCAAATTTCTCTGTCGTGAGTACAGCTTAGTGCTCGAGGCCCGAGGCATCGAACATGAAACAGCGGAGGAGGAGAGTTCCTGGGTATTGAGTGTGCCGGCCGGCATGCGTCATCGGGCGTACGAGGAATTAAGCCGCTATTCCGTTGAGCGCGGCGTTCCGCGCAGCGTTCCGGAACTCGTCCCGCCGCACTCGGGCGCCGCTATCGGCGTGTTTGCGTATGTCGTGATTCTTCTGTTGGTCGCTTATTGCGCCGGTAACGCAAGCTTCGGCGCGGACTGGCTATCCTTGGGTTCGCTCGATGCCGGTGCGCGAGGCGAATGGTGGCGAGCCGTGACGGCGCTGACGTTGCATTTGGACCAGGAACACTTGCTCGGCAATGTGCTGTTTGGGGCCGTCGCGGGCATTGCGGCGAGTCGGCTGCTGGGGCCCGGGGTCGCATGGGCTGGCATCCTCGGCGCGGCCGTGCTGGCAAACTATGCCGAGATTCTCATCACGCCCATTACGCATCGCGCGGTGGGCGCCTCCACGGCCGTATTTGCTGCCCTGGGGATGCTCTCGGGCATGGCTTGGCGGCAGCGGCTTACACAGCGAGAACGCTTGTGGTATCGCTGGGCACCGCTCATTGCGGGAATTTGCCTCTTGACGCTGCTGGGCGCCGGGAGCGCGCATGTGGATGTGCTGGGACACGCGCTGGGATTCGTTTTCGGGCTGGGCGTAGGGTGGGTTTATGTTCGAAGCGGGGTTCCCGGCAATCGAGGTTCACGCGTGCAGGTCTTAACGGGTCTCGGTGCGGTCTTGCTCGTATGCGCAGCTTGGACTTTTGCGTTATGGCCCGTGATTACGGCGATTATTAAGTAAAAACCGCTCGCCAGGCAGGGGCGATGGCGCGGCCCCAGGGCAACAATGTATGAATCCTGGGTCGAAATGGCGATCGCTGGATCGTCGTCATGTAGGACAGTGAACTGGGAGGGCGATATGAGAGTCATGGTACTGGTCAAGGCGACCAAAGACAGCGAAGCGGGGATTTTGCCGACCCAAACCCTGCTCGCCGAGATGGGCAAATTCAACGAGGAGCTCGTCAAGGCAGGCGTCATGCTCGCCGGCGAGGGGCTGCGTCCTACTGCTCAAGGAAAGCGCGTGCAATTTTCGGGACGCACCCGCACCGTGAATGATGGGCCGTTTACGGAAACCAAGGAACTCGTTGCGGGTTTTTGGCTTTGGCAGGTGCGTTCGATCGAGGAGGCCGTGGAATGGGTGAAGCGCTGTCCCAATCCCATGCCGGGGGACTCGGAAATCGAGATTCGTCCGCTATACGAGATGGAAGACCTCACATGACGTCAGTTCAATCCGAGGCTGTGCGATGAGTTACATGTTGTTGATCGTCGAACCTAAGGGTCTGCGTCGGACGCGCACCGAGGCCGAGGGCCGCGCGCTGTACGACAGTATGGTGAACTTCAGTGAGTCGCTGAAGGCCCGGGGACTGCTCACCTTGAGCCAATCGCTGACGGAAGATTCGCGCGGCGCACGCGTCAAAGTGCGTGGCGGCACAAAGAGCGTCGTTGACGGTCCTTTTGCCGAAGCCAAAGAAGTGATCGGCGGCATCTTTTTGTTGACCTGCAAGACGCGCGAGCAGGCGATCGCGATCGCCGCGGAGTGTCCGGCGGCGAGTTCAACGACCATCGAAGTCCGCGAACTCGGGCCTTGTTTCGAATGAGGCCTCGGAGCAGTCGCGCCCATCATGCTTAAGTCCAACATCCGAAACACCGTCGAGGCAGTGTGGCGCATGGAATCGGCCAAGATCATTGCAAAACTCGCGCGCATGTTGCGCGATGTTGGCCTCGCCGAGGAGCTGGCGCAGGATGCCTTGGTGACGGCCCTCGAGCAATGGCCCGTGTCTGGTGTTCCGAACAACCCGGGAGCCTGGCTGATGGTAACCGCCAAGAACCGCGCGCTGGATCAGTTGCGTCGTTTCAAGCTTTTGCAGCGCAAGCACGAGACGATCGCAAACGACGCGGAGTTGCTGCTGCCGACGACCCCGTCACCGGAGGAAGAATCCGACAAGGACGTCGACGATGATTTGCTTCGGCTCGTATTCATAGCGTGCCACCCGGTCCTGTCAACGGAAGCCCGAGTCGCGCTCACGTTGCGTCTGCTGGGCGGACTCAACACCGCGGAAATCGCACGCGCGTTTCTGGTGCAGGAACCGACCATTGCGCAGCGAATCGTGCGTGCCAAACGTGCGCTGTCCGAAGCTCATGTTCCTTTCGAAATGCCGCGCAGCGAAGAACTCGCAACCCGGCTCGCATCCGTGCTTGAAGTGATCTACCTGATTTTCAACGAGGGTTACGCGGCGACCGCAGGCGAGGAATGGATGCGCCCGGCGCTGTGCGAGGAGGCGCTGCGCCTGGGTCGCATTCTCGCCGAGCTCGCGCCTCGTGAACCGGAGGTACACGGCCTGATCGCGCTGATGGAAATTCAAGCATCGCGCGCGGGTGCGCGAGTCGGCCCAACGGGGCAGCCCATCCTGTTGCTCGAGCAAGACCGCGGGCGCTGGAATCAGTTGTTAATTCGTCGCGGACTCGCGGCGCTGGAGCGCTCGGCGGCGCTCGGCGGCTCATTGGGTCCCTATGCGCTGCAAGCGGCTGTCGCGGCATGTCACGCGCGGGCGCGCAGCGTCGCAGAAACGGACTGGGTACGCATCGTTGCGCTTTACGATGCATTGGCGCAGCTCGCCCCATCGCCCGTCGTCGATCTGAATCGCGCCGTGGCGGTATCGATGGCCTTCGGACCCGGCGCCGGACTGGAAATTGTCGATGAATTGAATTCGGATTCCCGGCTCAGCACTTACCACCTGTTGCCGAGCGTGCGAGGCGACCTGCTGGAGAAGCTCGGCCGCTTCGAGGAAGCCCGCACCGAGTTTACCCGCGCGGCAGCGCTGGCACAGAACGCGCGCGAAAGGGCGCTGTTGCTGGGACGCGCCGCCTCATGCGGCGTCACCGCTCACTAGGGTGACGACAAAGCAGCTGCGGCCGTCTTCCATGGACATGCAGCGGGCATCGCCTCCGTGACGGCGCGCTATTTGCCGCACCAAGGACAGCCCCAGCCCGTTGCCGGTACTATTTTGGCTGCCGCGGCGGCGATAGAAGGGCGTGAACACGTGTTCGAACTCTGCCGGCGCAGGGCCCGGGCCGTTGTCCCAAACCTTCAACACCACCATCTTGCCGTCGCCGCGCTGCAATCTCACTTGAGTCGGCGGCACGCCATGGCGCCTGGCATTCTCCAATAGATTGCGTAGCAGCCGACGCAAGAGTCGCGGGTCGCCCTGAACATTTACGTGCTCGCCTTCGAGCTGAACCTCGTCGTAGCGCGCCGACTCCTCCGCAGCCAGGGCAAGCAAATCGATTTCCTCGTGTGCGTCGTTTTGCGCCACCGTGTCCAACCTGCTCGCCAGCAGTATTTCATCAACCAAGCCGTCCAACTCAGCGATGTCCTGCTCCAAGCCGGCTTTGGTTTTCGGATCCGCGGATTGCTTCAACATTTCCACCGCGAGCCGAATACGCGCCAGCGGGGTCCGCAATTCGTGCGAGGCATTGGCCAGGAGGGAGCGATTCGCGCCGATGAGCTGCTCAATCTGGCTTGCCGCACGATTGAAGCTCTCCGCCAAGCCGGCGATTTCATCGCGCCCTTCGACAGCGACCCGCGCGCCAAGGTCGCCGGCGCCGAGCGAGTCGACGGCGCGCTGCAGCCGCTCGAGACGTCCGCTGATTTGCCGGACGATGGGAAAGGCGGCGAGGCCTATGGATAAAACCGCGAAAAGCACCAATAGGTGAAAATTCGCGCGTGTAACGCCGGAAGCGATGGGCACGCTGGCGACGAGCAGTCGGCCATCGGCCAAGCGCACGCTTGAAAGCGCGCCGCCGCCCGGCCAATGCGCAAAACTCAACAGGTGAGAGTGCATCGCGCTCGGCATCGGCAGTGGACGCCCGATGGCGGCAATGATGGTTCCATCCTCCGCAAACAGAGTGACATTGGCCTTGAGCCCGGCGGCTACTCGTTGCAGCGCCTCCTGCTGTTCCGAGGCGGGCGCCTGCGCGGGCGGCAGGATATTTTGGGCCAGTCGTCCGACGGTGACCCCAACTTGTTCCATTGGGCCGCCGGCGAAATGCACCAGCACCGAAGCAGCCAGACCCAAGAGCGCGAGGCTGACCAGGAGTGCGATATAGAAGCGCAGGTAAAGGCGCAACATCAGTCTTGCGCCTTGGCGAATACGTAGCCCGCGGCACGCACGGTGATAATGCGCCGCGGCTTCTTCGGATTGTCTTCAATGACGGCTCGAATGCGCGAGATGTGCACGTCGATGGAGCGGTCGAAGGATTCGAATTCCTCGCCTTTCACCAGGTCCATCAGGACCTCGCGGGACAAGACGCGGCCCGCGTTCTTCGCCAGCGCCACCAACAGATCGAATTGGTATCCCGTCAGTTCGCAGGGCTTCCCGTCCAAGCGAACGGCCCTCGCGGCGGTATCGATCTCCAGGCGACCGAAGTGTGAGGATTTCTCCTCCGTCGTTCCTCGTACTCGGCGTCGCATGATGGCGCGCAGCCGCGCGACCAGTTCCCGCGGCTCAAAGGGTTTCGGCAAATAGTCGTCGGCACCCAGTTCCAATCCGACGATTCGATCGACCGCATCGCCTCTCGCGGTCAGCATCAACACCGGTGTGTCGTACTTTGCGCGCAACTGACGGCATACGTTTAGGCCGTCCATGTCGGGAAGCATCAGATCGAGCACAACCGCGTCGAAGTCCGCGTCTGACAGTTTCTCGAGCGCAGTGGCGCCTAAAGGCGCAACCGTAACGCCGAAACCCGCTTGACCGAGATACTCGAGGAGCATGTCGGCCAAGCGGGCGTCGTCTTCGACCAAGAGAATTCGCTCAACCATTGATCGGCGACTCTAAAGAGAGCGAGCCGTCAACGCCAGCGCATTATGACTTGGCGTGCATTTGTTTCAGGTGAGCGGCCAGCGCGGTGCGCTGGGCCGGCGTCAGCACGTCATCGACATCCGCGAGCAGCTGCGTCAAGCGCTTGGAGGCCTGGTCGGCGAGCTGCAGATGCGCGACGCGCGCAGCTTCCAGTGCAGCCCGATCGACGGTGCTTCCCGTCAGTGCCTGAACTGCTTGCGCATGGGCGGCTTGCAGCTGCGCGTGCATCGGCAGTAGATCGTTCACGGCTTGCTTCACCAAGGGTGTGATTTGCGCCTGTTGTGCATCCGTGGCGTCAATCTCAACGTACAAGTGCTTCAGCACATGATCGACATGGGCTGAGACATCGGCGGCGCTGTGGGGACCGCCCATCATGCCGTGATGAAAGCCGCAGGCGCCCATTCCGGTCGCGGCCACCGCCACGATGCTGCCGGCGAGAGTTGCTCCGGCGACAAAGGCGATTAAGGTCATGCGGCTGAAGACGGATCGACGCGGCGGCGTGGCGTTTCCAGGCGTGGTGTTTCCAGGTTCGCAGGGAGTATTCATCGGGGGCCCCTTTAAGTTACGACACGATGAACAGTCTGCGCGCCCACTGTTAGCGGTCTTTGCAGGGGAGGTAAAGATTTGTAAAGCTTTCCCTAAGTGGGGGGCGGAAAGCGCGGTGCTTCCTTCTCGGGCTGCAGCGCCAGCGCATTGGTAAGAATGCACACCTGCCGGTACTTGCCGATCAGGAGCAGCAACTCGAGCAACGCCATCTCGGTAAACTCCATGCGCAACTCTGTCCAGAACTTCTCGGCAATGTCGCATCGGTCCTGCAGCGCTTCGCATAGGCGGACGACCAAGGCGTCGCGCCCGCTCCATCTTGCCGCGGAAAACGGCTGCAACGTCGCAGCAATTTCCGCCTCGCTGAAGCCAACCTTTCCGGCGAAAAAATGCACGTGAACGCCCCACTCATATTCGGACCGGCAACGTGCGCATACCGTGAGAATGGCCAACTCACGCTCTCGGAGCGACAGATGTCCCCGATCCAGGAAACCTCCGTCGACGAAGCGCGCAAACAAGCGCTCATCGCGAGCGAGCACTCTGAATAATCGCAGGGGAGCGAGCTTTTGGAATCGTACCTGAATGGATTCAGGCCAGGGCGCCTCGGCGGGCGCGATTCGGGATTCTTTTGCGGACGTCATAAAATCCAATCTCCAGTGCTTGGGACTATGCTAACCGGGTGAGTCGAATTGCTCATGTCGGACTAACCGGGAGTGTATCGATGCGCCGTAACGTCTTTCTGGGTGTGTCTATGTGTTTTTCCCTGCTGCTGAGCGGCGGGGTGTTGGCGGATGGCGCGCCTGCCGCCGTGAAACCGCTCATGAGCAAGGATCTGGTCGCTGCTACGGGCAAGGAAGTTCTCATGTCGACGGTGACGTATCCGCCCGGCGGGGCGTCACCGCCGCATCGGCATGATGCCCAGGTGTTCGTTTATGTGCTGGAGGGAGAGCTGACAATGCAGGTGCAGGGCGGTCCCAAAGTCACCCTTAAGCCGGGGGACACATTCTATGAAAGTCCCAGCGACGTGCATGCCGTGTCCGCGAATGCCAGCCAGACGGCGCCGGCCAAATTCTTAGTGTTCATCATCAAGGACCAGGGCTCGCCAACAACCCGTGCGGCCAACCCGTAACACCCTAGGTACGGCCCAGTAGTCGACGGCTCATGGCCGGCTTGCCGGAATTGTTTTCATCGTCAATCACGTGGTGTGCCTTGATCATGCAAGCCGCCACGCGAGTAACCCACATGGCGCAATTCGTACGGCAATCGCCGGTAGGCGGCGGCCACCTCCGGTATCACGATATAACTCTCAACAAATACCCGCGGGAACCGGCATGGCTTGCCGGTATCGAGATTGAGACAAAAATACTCAATTTCTGCGTCTGCGACCCGTTTTCCGTCGCCCAGACGCACAATCTCGAATCGACGCGTACAGCGCAGACGTCCGTCACAGGCGACCAGCCAGGTCGCGAGCAGCAGCGTGTCGCCGACCAACGCCGCTTCCAAATAGTCGATGCGCGTGTGCCGGACGGCCATGCCGCGGCGCATCGCCAAACAGCTCGCGAGCGGCGTGCCTAGTTTTGCAGCATGCGTCCAGGCGATGCGGTCCAGCCATTGCAAATAGACCGCATTGTTGACGTGCGCATATTCGTCGATTTCGTCAGGCACTACTTCGTGAGTGCTGGTGAAGGCCAGCGGCAAGCGCAACGGCGGATTGCTCAATATCTAGCTCCGTGATGACCCGGGCGTACGCAGGCAGAATGAAAGGGCCCGTCAGCATTCTCGGACCTCTTCGGCATAACAGCAAATGCTGTGCGGTTACGGCGACGGCCCAAATTTTCTGACCCTCTATAGCGCCTTTGTCTGACGGATTTTCATCCAGGCTTGATCGACTATTTCGCCCCTGCGGTGCGCGTCGATCAAACCTCTCCGGGGCAATCTATGGACAAACTCTATTTTGGCTTGGGCGCAGCCTTCTACCTGTTGTTCGTGGTTTGGTGCATCAGCACGCCGCAGAAATAGCGACCTGGAGACCTGCGAGACTCGTATGATCGCGAGGTGACTCAGATCTTTTCGCACCGATTCAGTCTCTTACCGCTGCTTGCCGGCATCTGCGCGATGTCTGCGTTTTCTTTGGATCTTTCCCAATTGACGAACCAGGATGCTGCCCGAGGCATCAAGGGAGCGCTCAGTACGGGCGTTTCCTCTGCCATCGGCAAGCTCGGCGTGCCTGGAGGGTTTCTCAATAACCCGAAAGTCAGGATTCCGCTGCCTCCGGCGCTGGATGAGATTGCCAAGGGAATGCGCATGCTGGGACGAGGGAAAGACGCGGACGAGCTCGTCGGAAGAACGCGCCATCCGGCAGAATCCCGTGCAGGCGGGTAGTGCCATCGTTGCAAAGGTATTTGGCGCGCTGAAGTAATGCGCTGGGCCGAGTCAGTCTTTCTGTGCGGGTGCGATCCAGAGGCGCTGATGCACCAAATCCATCGTCACGATCCAGCCCGAAATAATGGGCGCGCCGACATTGCCGTCAAAGATGATGTCTTTAACATACGCGGATCCTCGAAGTGCGACCGCGCCGACCAGGGAGGCATCCAAAGGCTGCGCCCCCTTCTTTTGTGAATCCAGGCCCATCGCGCCGGCAATATGACTGCCGATCGTAATGGGCGCATCGTCGCCGCTGTCCAAGTGCATCCAAATACGCCCCTTGGGGGTGTCTAGCGCGGCAGCGATGGTCGTGGAATAGCCCTCGGCTTCTTTGATGAATTGGACCGGTACTTCCTTCGCAGCCGCGATGCGCGCCTTCAGGCTCTTCGGCGTCTCGATCACCAGCTGGCGATTGCCGATATCGAGCGTAATGACGCGGCCCGCGAATGCGTCGAGTCCTACATTCCCTGCAATCGGTGCCGCGTCCTTCGGCATCATCTTGCTGAAGTCCCAAATGCCGGTGGTCGGAAGACGCAGCAGGATGCCGCCGGCATCGATCTCTACATTGTCGCAGCGTTTCATATCCACTCGATCGCCGCGCATGCGAAATCCGGTGAGTTGACCCCAGGATTCACAGCCAATTTCCGCCGCCGCTTCGGGCGACACGGCGGTCAGACCACCGCCGGTGTCCATGAGGAACAGTTCCTCGTGCCCTTTGATCCTCGCCTTGAAGGTCCAGTGGTTTTCCACATACGGCTCGAGGTGAATCACCGCAGGTGCACCGCGAGGGTTCATGCCGTGCGCCGGGACAGCCAAGCAAAGGAGCGGCGCAGCGCTCCAGAGCGTGAACAAATTGACGATAGTGCTCATGCGGTTTGCAAATCTTGGCCGAATGGGCGGCCGCCGGTCAAATGCTGGAATCGCTGTTGCCAGTCGCGCAGGTCGATTTTTCGGGAGGCAACCCAGGAATCATCGTAGATCGTGTCCGCATACCGATCGCCTGCATCGCATGCCAGCGTGGCAATGCTTCCGGATTCACCATGAGATTGCATTTCCGCCGCAAGCGCGAGGGCACCGACAATATTGGTGCCGGTTGAGGGGCCAAAGCGACGGGCTAACCGGCTCTCAAGCCAGCGAGCGCCGGCGATTGAGGCTGCATCCGGCACGGCCATCATCCGGTCGACCACATTTCGCATGAATGAGGGCTCCACTCTAGCCCGGCCGATGCCCTCGATGATCCCGCCGCAGCCGCCGCAGACGGTGGGATCGCCCGCTTCGAAGTAAGGGAAGAATGCGGAACCCTCAGGATCCACCACGCAGAGCCGGGTCGCATTGAGTTCGGGTCGATATCGAACGTAGCGGCCTATCGTCGCGCTCGTGCCGCCCGTGCCGGCTCCTACGACGATCCACGCAGGATTAGGGTCTGTCTGCTCAGCCAGTTGCGCGAACAAGCTTTCAGCAATGTTATTGTTGCCGCGCCAATCTGTGGCTCGCTCGGCAAACGTAAATTGATCCATGAAGTGACCCTTCATCTCGCAAGCGACTCGCGCCGCCACCGCGGAGATCTCATCGTGAGGCTCGACTAGATGAATGCGCGCCCCGGCGCGCGCGATGGCTTCGCGCTTTGCCGGAGCGGTTCCGCGCGGAACGACCGCAATGAAGGGCAGGCCGAGCAAGTTCGCGAAATAGGCTTCCGAGATTGCCGTTGAGCCCGAAGAGGCCTCCACCACGGTCGTGTGCTCCCGAATATCCCCGTTGCAAATGGCGTGCAGGAACAACGAACGGGCGAGACGATGCTTCAAACTTCCGGTCGGGTGCGCTGTTTCATCTTTTATGTAGATCCGACACCCCGGCAGCTCGGGCAATCCAAGAGCCAGCAATGGCGTGTCGACTTCTCGGCGTCGATCCTCATCGAGCTTTGCAATTGCCTTTGCTATCCAGGAACGATTGGCATCGACCGCGCTAGCCATTCGTCATGATACCTGGGTCGAAAAGAGTATGCTGTGATCGCCTAAAGAAGGGAGGTTTTGCTGAAGACATGCCCTCATCGGCCGCCATGCCCCGGCTGCCCAAGGTTCGGTGAGTCGGGCATCGCGCCGAGCGCGAGCAGCGCGCTGAATGAGTTGGCGCGCATTCATGGCTTGCCGCAGGTGCAACCCGTCTGCGGACAAACTGTCGGTTTTCGCCACCGCGCTCGGCTCGCGATCCGCGGCCGCTTGGGCACTCCGAAGCTCGGCTTGTTTGAATTGGGGACCCATCGCGTGGTCCATATTCCGAACTGCAGCGTTCACCATCCGCTCATCAACCATGTGGCAAATGTGGTCCGGCGCGCTCTCGTTGATGCGAAGGTGACCTCCTTTTCGGACGCCGCCCACCTGGGCGTTGCGCGCTATCTGCAAGTGGTCGTGGAACGCAGCTCGCAAACTGCTCAGGTCGTCATCGTCGCCAACAGCGCGACACCGGACCCCTTGGCCGAGTGCGCGAGTCTCATCCGCGAACGCTTGGGGAAGGATCTGCACAGCCTGTGGTTCAACGCGAATCTCGAGCGCTCCAATACCATACTGGGTCCGGATTTCCATCCATGGTGCGGGCCGGAAAGTGTCGTCGAACGATTTGGCGGAGCAGCGGTGCACTATCCGCCGGGGGCGTTTGGACAAAACAACCTGGAGATCGCACAGCTCATCATCGAGCATGTGCGCGGGCAGATCCCGCCCGGTTCGCGTGTCGCTGAATTCTACGCGGGCGTTGGCGCCATCGGCTTGTCGGTTCTGGGGCAAGTCGGCGAGATCGTCCTGAATGAGCTCAGCCCGAGCTCGCTGCACGGGCTTGAGCTTGGGCTCGCGCAACTCGATTCGGCGGAGCGGACCAAAATCTCTCTCATCCCAGGTGAGGCGGCGGCTGCTCGATTGGCCGCATCCGACTACCAGACTGTGATTGCCGACCCGCCACGCAAGGGCTTGGATTGGGAGCTGACGGAGAGCTGGAGCAACTATCCGCCTGAAGGACTGATCTATGTCAGCTGCGGAATCGAATCGCTGCTTCGTGATGCGGCGCAACTAACCTCGCGCGGCAGGCTGCGCCTCGTATCGCTCGCGGCGTTCAATCTCATGCCCTTCACGGAACATGTGGAGAGCGTCGCTTGCTTCGGGCGAGGTTGATGCGGGGGGCCGCCCCGATGTCCGCCATGCGCTCAGTGCTCATTAAATCGGCGGATTTGCCTTGAATTATGGTCACACCACCACTAGACAACCGTCACGCCTAGGAATATAGCTAGGTTTAGGAAATGCCTTGGATCAGGAGAGCGTTATGACCGCTTACATGCGAATCGCAGTTGTTATTCTCACCGGAGCCGTCCTGTTCGGCTGCGCGACCACGACCGAGAATGCGAAACCAAAATCGGCAGCCACCACCGCGGACAAGAACCCGGCTTGCCTGACTGATACGGGCGACCGGCTGGCCGGGAGTTCGAATTGCCGGGGATATGGGCGCTCGTATTCAAGCAGCGATATCGACAGGACCGGCAAGACCGATGCGGGAAGTGCGCTGTCGCTTTTGGACCCTTCGGTTACCGTGCATCATTGAGCGGCGCGCGCTTCGATTAACCGCGTAGGTCCTCGAGGGTCATTTGTGCGCCTTTCTCTGCGATCATCGCCGTCGGGGTGTTCGTATTGCCAGAGGTGATCGTCGGCATGATGGAGGCATCGATCACTCGAAGATGCTCAATGCCATAAACGCGCAATCGAGCGTCGACTACGGAGTCTGCGTCCGTTGACGGTCCCATCTTGGCGGTTCCGACCGGATGGAAAATCGTGGTGCCGATATTTCCTGCCGCGACGATCAGCGAGGATGCGTCATCACCGACGCTGCGACCGGGCAGCCACTCTATCGGGTCAAAATCTTGGACTGCGGGCTGCGCCATGAGGCGCCTAGTCGCACGTATGGCGTCCGCGGCGACCGCGCAATCAACGGCCGTGGACAAGTAGTTCGGCGCGATGATCGGCGGCACCAGCGGATCGGCGGATCGAGGTTTCACGCTGCCGCGCGAAGTTGGGCGCAGATTGCAGGCGCTCAAGGTGATCGCTGGAAATCTGTGCAAAGGATCCCCAAATTTGTCGAGCGATAGGGGCTGCACGTGAAATTCGATGTTCGCTCTCGGCTGCTTTGGATCCGAGCGCATGAAAATACCGAGCTGTGAGGGTGCCATGGTCAAGGGTCCGCGCCGTCTCAAGGCATAATCGAGACCCATCCAGGCGCGCCCCCATATCGAGTGATAGGCCTCGTTGAGCGTGTCCACATTGCTGACCTTGTAAATCATTCGCTGCTGCAAATGGTCTTGCAGATTCGAACCGACGCCGCGTCGCTCCAGAATCGTCTCGATGCCGAGGGGCGCAAGCCACTCGGGCCGGCCAATTCCCGACAAGCTCAGAAGTTGCGGTGAGCCGATGGCTCCCGCCGATAGAATGACCTCCCCCTGAGTGCGGACCTCAAACTTTTGACCGTCGCGTCGAAACTGCACGCCGCAGGCGCGGCCCTTCTCGATGATCAGCCGCTCCGCCACGACATTGAGCTCAATTCGCAAATTGCAGCGCGTGCGCGCGGGCTCAAGAAAGCCGCGCGCGGCCGACCAACGGCGTCCACGCTTCTGGTTGACGTGGAAGTAAGCGACGCCTTCGTTGTCGCCGCAATTGAAGTCATCGATTGCCGGCACGCCAAGCTGAACGGCGGCCTCGCGCACGGCATCGAGTACTCGCCAGCTGACACGCGGTGCTTCAACGCGAAACCCACCCCCGGCCCCATGGTGTTCGCTCTCTCCCAGGAAGTGATCTTCAAGGCGTTTGAATAGCGGCAACACGTCGCGCCATGCCCAGCCTGTAAGGCCGAGGGAGCGCCAGCCATCGTAGTCTGCCGCCTGGCCGCGCATGCTGATCATGGCGTTGATCGCCGAGGAACCGCCGATGACTTTGCCGCGCGGGTAGGCGAGTGAGCGGCCATTCAGGCCCGGTTCGCTTTCAGTCCGCAACATCCAATCCGAGCGGGGATTGCCGATGGCAAACAGATATCCGACCGGGATGTGATACCAAATCCATTTATCGGAACCGCCCGCCTCGAGCAGCAGAACGCGACGACCGGCGTCGGCGGACAGACGGTTGGCCAGAATGCATCCCGCGGTCCCGGCGCCCACGATGATGCAGTCATAATCTCCCGCCAAGCGCATCACGGCGGCCATCTAACCATACGCTGGATAGGTGATGTAGCCCTCCGGCCCTGGTGAGTACCAGGTTTTTTGATCGTCCGCATTCAGCGGCAAATCGTTTGCGAAGCGATAGGGAAGATCTGGATTCGCCAGGAACTTTCTTCCGAAGGTGATGGCATCCGCGGCCCCGCCGGCCAATGCGGCCTGCCCACGTGCGAGGTCGTAATCCGAATTCAGCACCAAGATTCCCTTGAATGCTTTTCGGACCAGCGGCGCCACCGGCGGCCGATCCGACCGGCCAAATGTACCGTCGGGTCCGGGTTCGCGCAGTTCCAGGAATACGATGCCGAGCCGATCCAATGCCGCGGCCGCTGCCGGAAACAGTTCCGACTGATTGCTATCATCAACACCCTGCGATTCACCATTTGGAGATAGGCGTACGGCGGTGCGGTCCTGACCGACGGCATCGATGAGTGCCTGCACGACTTCGCGCAGCAAGCGCACGCGATTCTCGATTGGGCCGCCGTAGACGTCGGTGCGCTTGTTGCTGCCGTCCCGCAAGAATTGATCGATGAGGTAGCCATTGGCTGCATGCAGTTGCACGCCATCGAAGCCGGCTGCGAGGGCATTGTTCGCGGCCGTGACATAGTCGCCGACCAGGCGTGGAATCTCTTCGATCAGCAGCGGCCGCGCCTCGGCGTATGGCTGTCTGCCGTCATAGGTGTGGGCCTTGCCCGGCGCGGTGGTGGCACTGGCTGATACCGGCTGAACACCGTGCAAGGAGGGGTGAACGAGTCGACCCATGTGCCAGAGCTGGGCGAATATATGACCCCCTGCCGCGTGCACCGCAGCGGTGACTTTTTTCCAGTTGGCCACGTGGTCGGTGCGCCACAAGCCGCCTGCGAAGGGCCAACCGCTGCCTTCCAGGCTGATGTGAGTTGCTTCCGTGATGATCAGCCCCGCCGATGCCCGCTGCGAATAATACGTGGCCATGAGGTCGGTCGGAACATGCTCGCGGGTGCCGCGTCCACGGGTCAGAGGTGCCATCCAGATCCGGTTAGGGCAGGTAAGTCGGCCAACTTTTATCGGGTCAAACAGTGTCGTCATGAAATCCCTGATGGGTAGTTGAGGGGGCGGATGGCATGCTAGCAGAGCTCCAAGTACGGTCGATCGCGTTGATCGCGTACAATGCTTCAGCACGCGTCGATACGATAAAAGCTAAAACCTGGGACTGACACACATGAGTCGAATCATTGTTCTCATCGGCTTCCTCGGCGTGGCGCTGCATGTTAGCGCAACCGATTCAAGCGTTACCGGCCGGTTCACGGTGGGCCGCTACCTTGATCTGCAGTCGGCCAGCGCGCCGCAAATTTCCCCTGACGGCTCGCAGATTCTCTATACGAGAACCATGATCGACAAACAGGCGGACAAATACCAGACCGCGCTTTGGATCGTGAATGCCGACGGTTCGCATCACCGATTCTTGGCCAAGGGCGGCGGCGCAATCTGGTCCGCTGACGGTAAGAGCATCGCGTTCCTCGCCCAAGGCGAGCCGAAAGGCGCGCAGATCTTTGTCTTGCAACTGGGAATTCAAGGGCCGCCGACCCAGCTGACCTGGCTCACCGAAGAGCCCGCCAATTTGCGCTGGTCGCCTGACGGCAAATGGATTGGGTTCACGATGAGAGTTCCCGATGCCGAAAAATGGACCATCGACTTGCCGGCGGCGCCGGAGGGAGCGACATGGGCGAAGACCCCGCGCTATACCGAGCGATTGCACACGTTTCGCGACCAAGCCGGGTTCACCGAGCGCGGCTGGCGTCATCTTTTTCTAGTGGCAAGCGACGGCGGCGCGCCGCGACAGGTAACGAGCGGCAACTGGAGTGTTGGGGCCAGCGCATTTGAGGTAGCCACGAGCGTTGATTGGGGATTCACGCCCGACGGGCGCTCCGCAATCATCGAAGGCTATAAAGAAGGCGATCCGGACCGCAATGATCGCGAGGGCTACATCTACTCGGTTGATCTACAGAGCGGGGCGGTGAGCCGGCTGACGAAAACCACAGGAAGTTGGGCGCAGCCCGCGGTGTCTCCTGATGGCAAGACCGTGGCCTATGTGGGATACACCAAGACGGATACGAATCACGTCATGGACTTGTGGACGATGTCCGCGGACGGCAGCAATGCAACGCTGCAGTCGCAAGGCTTCGATCGCGAGCCAAGAGGGCTCAAGTGGGCGCCGGACGGCGGCGCGCTGTATTTTACGGCGGAAGATCGCGGCAGCATTCACCTGTATACCTGGTCGCGCGGCAAAGGCATTCGCCAACTCACCAACGGGCCCGAAGTCCTGCTGAGCCCGACGATCGGCAAAGGCGCGATCGCCGCCGTTCGCTCGTCTTTTCGCGAGCCCGGCAATGTGGTGCTATTGAATGAACGCAAGCCCGAGAGCGTGCAGCAGCTCACGCACCTGAACGATGAACTGCTGCGCGAAGTCACTCTCGCGAATGCCGAGGAGATTTGGTATGACTCCAGTGGCGGCGCGAAAATTCAGGGCTGGATCGTCAAGCCGCCGGATTTTGATCCCGCGCGCCACTATCCGCTGCTGCTCGAAATCCATGGTGGTCCGCAGGGCATGTATAACGTGGGGTTCAGCCCGCAATTCCAGAACTTTGCCGCCAACGGCTACGTCGTGCTCTTCACCAACCCGCGCGGATCGACGGGCTATGGGACCGCTTTCGGCGATGCCATTTTAAAGCACTATCCCGGTCCGGACTACGATGACCTGATGGCCGGGGTCGATGCCGTGCTCAAGAAGGGCATGGTGGATGAATCGCGCCTGTACGTCTCGGGTTGCAGCGGCGGAGGCGTGCTATCGAGTTGGATGATCACCCACACCAATCGTTTCGCCGCAGCCGCCGTTCGCTGTCCTGTGATCGATTGGATCAGCATGGCCGGAGAAACCGACGTACCCTTCTTCACCTATCGATTCTTCAAGAAGCCATTTTGGGAGGATCCGACCGACTGGCTCGAGGAATCATCCTTGATGCATGTCGGCAACGTGACGACACCGACGCTGATCATGACGGGGGAACTCGACCGGCGCACGCCCATTCCGCAAAGCGAGGAGTTCTACCAAGCGCTCAAATATCGCGGCGTTCCGTCGGCGATGCTGCGCTTCGATCAGGAGTACCACGGCACCGGCTCCAAGCCTTCGAATTGGATGCGCACGCAGCTCTATATGATGAGTTGGTTCTCGCGTTACAGCGGCAATCCGCCGCTGGCGGCGCCGCACTAGTTCTCCGGCATTGTGATTCTGAGCGGGCCCGCACGTATGGCCTCCAGGCCGTTCAAGCAGGACGCTCACCCTCCCTGACGAGCATTCAAGACCCGGCAAAATCACCAAGCCGAGATGCTAGGCGCCGAGCGGCAAATCACCCTGCGCCGCGGTGCGCCGTAGGACGGGTTTCTCGCCAGGCTTCCAAATCGGAGAGCGATAGCTGACCCGATAGCGCAGGGCTCCGCCATCCGCGGACAGTGCCCGCTCGATGGGCCGCGGTATGCAAACCAATTCCGCGTCGAGGAAGGATGCATGCGCGGCAATGACTACGTAGCCATGACCGCCGCAATCCATGAAATCGAGATTGGGTGCGACCTCGGGATTGGCGGCCGCGGCGATCGCGGCGGAATCCTCACCGCGCTGCATCGCCAGGCTGGCCTTTACCCCGCGGCGCGCGGTGAGATTGATGGTCGCGAGGCCCGGTTGGCCGGCCGTTGACGGCTGTCGATAGATCGCCGCCCAAGGTTTGTCGGGCGTCATTGAATGGTCAAAAGCCTCGGCGAGCGTGGGCGCGGAAATTGAGCCCGTCACATACTCGAGACCGACCGGTGCGAACGGTTTGGGCGGCAACGACGCGGCGAGCCAGCCCGCGTAAAAGGAATGACGATCGCCGGCAAGACTCACGAAGCCGGTTATTTGGTCATTGCGAATGTGATCCAAGATCTGCGCGCGTTCGAAGCGGTAGCCGCCCCAATCGTCATGCGCGAAGACGCCGTAACCGGCGCCCGGCCACTTGGGTCCTCCGCTTTCCGGGAGATTGTGCAGATCGGCCCGCACGTCGGTGGCGCCCACCGAGTTACCCCACAGCTTCCAGGTCGCGGTCGAACTGCTAAGTTGCTTCAGGAACCAGGCCTTTTGCTCCTTGCCGAGCATGGATTGCGGCGGTTCCTCGCTACGGAAATTGCGCAGTTGCTGACCGCCCAGAGAAATTTGCGCCGGGGGCCGCCCCTGGTTGTACGCCGAGCCGGCATCGAGAATGTCGAGGGCTTCTTCCGCAAACATCTGCGGAAAATCTTTGGAAAAAATCCCCGTCATCTCCGGCCGATTGGCGAGGTCGCGGGACCGATAGGTGCGATTGTCCGTCAAGATCAGATCGACGTTGCGGCCGAAGCGCAGCGCGCGGTACGTCGTCATACTGCTGATCGCCGCCAGATTGTCGGCCTGCAATCCTAGGCCGTGGTCATCAAACCTCTCGAGGGGCGCATCCTTCACGATCGGCGCCAGAAATTGATCCAACCTTCCCGAGGGTTGTTTCACACGGCTCGGCTGATACTCGAACCATGCTTGATTGGCGGCGACCTTGCGTGTTTGCGCGGGACGAAGACCGCCGAAGTCCTCTTGGCTCTGCCATCCTTTCCATGAGAACTCATGATTATCGCCCATGCAGACAAACGGCCAACGGGCGCGCGCGTCCTGGATATCGACATCATGCAAATAGGCGCGGTAGATCGTTCGGTAATCGGCCAGATCCGTCGGCACGTGAAAGTCCTCGATCTTCTCGCCGGTGGGATAGCGCAGAATGTCTCTGATTCGCCGATCGTACATTCCCTGCGGCCGATCCTCCGGATACCAGACGATTTCGTAAAAGTAATCCCCCAAGTGCATGACGAAGTCGAGGCGTTGATCCGGCGCCGCCCTCTCATCTTCAAAAATCATGCGGCAATACGCGTTTTGCGCACCGTCATTGCAATTCTGGCAGCTGACGAATGCGAAGCGCACCGTTCGAGTGTCATCCGTCGCAGGCGCGGTCATGGTGCGGCCGAGACGGCTGCCCTCGCCATTGGCATCAACAAAGCGGTACCAATATTCTCGCGCCGGTTTCAGGCCGCCCACCAACACCCGGCAAGTCCAGTCCGATTCCGCCGACATTTTCGTCCTTGCACGGGACACGAGGTGTTTGAATGCGGGGTCCTCCGCGACCTCAACGGTAACTTCCGGCATAGGGCGACCCGCTGTCGCCGGACAGCGAGTCCAGAGAATCACGCTGTCCGGGTGCGGATCACCGGAAGCGACGCCTTCGGGGAACCGCGTGCGCATCTCGGTCCAGGCGGCGGGCCGTAGTGAACGCGAACCGCCCCACGCGTAACTTGCACCGAGCGCGGCAGCGGAGGCAATAATTTGGCGTCGAGTGAGCGGCAACGGCGTCCTAGACGGGATCACGTCTCATTGGGCGATTGGCGTAGCATATCCGTCTGTGTGCATTTTTTGAACTTAGTCGGTAACAGGCGGTAAAGCGATGAAGAATTTATTGAGCCGGCGCGATCTGCTGGCGTTGGGACTGCTGGCAGCGGCGCCGTTTGAGCTGCTGGCAGAACCTGCCCGCAGGGCACCGACGGCCAATTCGAATGCGATGCGCACATTGGATCGTTTTATCGCAGGCTACTGTGCGGCCATGAATGCGCCAGGGTTGACGCTCGGGCTCGCGAACGCCGAAGGAACCATCCGCGCGGCCTCATACGGCTATGTCGATCTGGCCGCCAAACTGCCGGTTTCAACGTCGCATCTCTTTGAAATCGGGTCGATTTCGAAGTCGTTTGTGGGACTGACTATTTTGCAATTGCATGACGAGCAGGAAGTCGATTTGCAAGCGCCGATCCGCACCTATCTTCCCTGGCTGTCCATGGAGACCTCCTATGGGGAGATTCTGGTGCATCATTTGTTGACGCATTCCAGCGGCATGCCCGATGACGCACCCTTGATTCCCAGCTCGCCTGAGCGGCGCCCGCGCCAGGCGCTTAAACCCGGTTCCGAGTTCCACTACAGCAATTGGGGCTACGACGTCTTAGGGCGTTTGATCGAGGCAGTCGATGGCCGTCCCTGGCCGGCCGCCGTAGCGGGCCGCATCTTAGAGCCGGTCGGCATGACGGACACTTCGCCGACCATCACCAGCGCGTCACGCGCGCGAATTGCTCAGAGCTACGTTCCTTTGCACGATGATCGGCCTTATCCGCGGCACGGCGCGTTGGTGCCCGCCGGCAACCTAGCGGTGGAATTCGCCGCGGGGTCGATCGCGTCCACCCCCAAAGACATGTCGCTCTACATGCAAATGATTCTGAATCATGGCGAGATACGGGGCGGCCGCATCGTTTCCGAAGAAAGCTTTAAGCTGTTCTCGACACCGCACATCGCTGCGCCGCCGTTTGGTCCAACCGCAGGTTACGGCTACGGAATCGCGGTCGACAAACTCGACGGACATGTCCGGCTCAGGCACACCGGTGGCATGGTCTCGTTCATGTCCGCCATTCATATGGATCTGGACGCTAAGATCGGCGCGTTTGCGTCCATCAATGCACAGCTTGGCTATCGGCCCAATCCTGTTGCGCAGTTGGCGGTACAGCTGTTGCGTGCCGAGAAGGAGGGCAGCAAGCCGCCCGCCGCGCCTGAATTCGATGCCGCTGCCCTGGTCAAGTCCGCCGGCATCTATAGCGCGATCTATACGTCCCTGGCGGGCCGGCACATCGAGATTAAAAGCGCCGCCGACCGCCTCACTCTCATCGCCGATGGGCGCGCGATTCCGCTGCAGCAATCCGAAGAGGGAAACTTCATCGCGGACCAGGCGGGCTTCGATCTGTTTCCGATCATTTTTGAACGCGCGACGAATTCGCCGGACGCCGCCGATAGATCGAAGGCGCCCATCACTGCCTTGTCGTATGGAGCGGATTGGTATGCGCGCGAGGGATATGAAGGAGAGAAGGCGCTGGAACCCTCTGCGACCCTGATCAAATATGTTGGCGAGTACTATTCCGAGAATCCATGGTTCGGCACGATACGGGTGGTGCAGCGGCAGCGCCGGCTGTGGATGGGCGGCACGGATCCATTGGTGCCGATCGGCAATCACTTATTCAGGATAGGCACGGAAGCAACCAGTCCGGCCGTCGCGGAATTCTCGGAGCTGATCGACGGAAAACCAAGTTTGCTTTGGATCGAAGGTGTTCAATTTCGAAGAATTGAAGAGACGGCTTCTTGATACGTTACCGGGGGAGGCTTCCAATTCCCGCGCAGCGATTGTGACAGCGGCTCGCGCCCGGATCCAGAACATGCGGACTGACGTAGCAGGTTGCAGGGTGTCCTTTCGATACTTATGATCGGCTCTATGAAGCTTCTGCGTTATGGTCCGCCAAATCGCGAAAAGCCGGGTCTTTTGGACAGCGCCGGCGCAATCCGCGATCTGTCGGCGTATATCGATGACATTTCTCCCGGGACCGTCACGCCGCAGAGTCTGGCGCGCCTCGCCGCCTTGAACAGCATGGAACTCCCCTTGGTTGGCGGCGCGCCTCGATTGGGTGTGCCGGTCAAGGGGATCGGAAAGTTCATTGCAATCGGCTTGAACTATGCGGATCACGCGAAGGAGGCAAATTTTCCAATGCCCGCCGAACCCCCAATGTTCACCAAGGCCATCAGTTGTCTAAGCGGTCCCAGTGATGAGGTCATGTTGCCCAAGGACTCTGCGAAAGGGGATTGGGAGGTCGAATTGGGAGTCGTTCTCGGCTGCACCGCTCGCTATGTCAGCGAGGAACGGGCCCTCGATCTGGTCGCCGGCTACGTGATTGCCAATGATGTGTCGGAACGCGCGTTTCAATTGGAGCACGGTACTCAATGGGACAAAGGAAAGGGTTGCGACACTTTCGGACCGGTTGGTCCTTGGCTCGTCACGGCCGATGAAGTCGGCGATCCGCAAAATCTGGAGATGTTCTTGAACGTCAACGGTCGACGCATGCAAAGCGGCAATACGCAGCGAATGATTTTTACCGTGCGGCAGTTGATCGCTTATGTCAGCCGGTTCATGACGCTGTATCCGGGGGACTTGTTGATCACCGGCACGCCGCCCGGCGTCGGCATGGGTCACAAACCAAGTCCCATTTTTCTCAAGGCCGGCGATGAAATGCATCTCGGGATAGAGAAGCTCGGTGAGCAACGCCAGAAAGTTGTGGCCTGGCGCCACTTGGGCGATTGATTACTTCGCGTCGGTCGATTGCCTGCCGTCGATGGATTGCCGCAGCGCGTTGGTTACTTCGCCGGCGATGTCGTCCTGGATCTTCAAGATATCGTCCAAGCGGCGATCGTAGGTCTCCGACCAGACGACAAATCCATTGTCCGCGCGGACTAAGCGGGCGGCGATACGCAGCGTCGATCCGGACTTGCGTAAGCTTCCATCCAAGACATAGGCAACGCCCAAGGATTTTGCGATCTCGGCAATCGAGATCTTTTTGCCCTTAAAATAGAAAGAGGATGTCGGCGGGGGCACGCGCAGTTCCGGGATCTTGCTGAGTCGGTCGATGAGTTCCTCGGTCATCCCATCTGCAAAATACTCCTGATCCATCGACTCGCTGGTCAAGTCTAGGAATGGCAGCACGGCGATGGATGTTTGCGCCGGCACCGCAGGGGCTGCTCTCGAGTGCGCAGTGCTGCCGAATCTGCCGTAGACCAGGAACGCGGCGGCGAGGATCAAGGGAATAGCGACACCGGCGACGAGCAGAGGCCAACTTTTCGATCCCTGCTGCCTGGCGATGGCACCGCGCTCGGGGACTGGCGGCGCCAACGGCCCCTCCACCCACGGGCTGACGGTTGCCACCATGCGATACCCTAGGCGCGGCACCGTCGCGATGTAGCTGGGCTGCTTTGGGTCGTCGCCCAGGAGACGTCGCAGTGAGGTAATGGCCTGATAAACCGAATCCGGCGTGACGATGACACCGGTCCAAACCTGCCCGAGCAGGTCATCGATGCTGACGACTTGTCCGGCGTGCTCGGCGAGACACACCAGCAGGCGCATGGTTCGCGCTTCGACGCGCACGGTCTCCCCCTCGCGGGAGATCTGGCCGGAGCCTGGGTTCACACGCCAGGCGCCGATACGCAGCGAAGTTCCGGACGGTTGATCCATGCGCCGATTGTATCAATACCGGCGCCGCGAAAAGCCACACTGTGCCGGCGCCGGACCGGCGCGGGCACAGTGTGTAGGCCAATACTACTAATCTAGCCCAAAGTACTATCGGTTCTGCGCCACCAGCTTCGAGACTTCCGACCAGTGCTCAGATGCACGAGCTATGTTCCCGGAAATGTCCTTCTTCCAGTTTTTGCGCGATTCGAGATCGCTGAACATGTAGAGCTTGCCATCGACCAGGGCAAATACGCGCGGGTGAGCGCCAACCTTGCGCCCCTGCGAGACGCCGAAGGCGTCAAACCCGTCGTACTGCGGCGCGTATTTTTCCGGATCGCTTGCGAACGAGCGCAAGTGCGCAGGCGTGATGAAGTAGAACTTAGACCCCTTGTAGTCAAAGCTAAGTTCTTTATTGCCCAGGATCGGATCCGGCGAGGGCGTAAAATAGGACAGCGCATCGTAGCTGTTCAGCGCTACGCCTTTCTCCTCATAGAAATCGCCGGCAAAAACCTGCGCAGCTGATAGCGTCAAGATGGCAGCGGAAGTAAAACGAATGATTGATCGGTAGTTCACGGTAGTCTCCAAGGTGTTCACAAACAGCAAATAAAATCGGTGACCCAAATCACCGGCGCGCAACGCGCGCGGCCAATGCTCAACCCGCTTGAATTACCTGAGCCTGTGCCACGGCCGAGTCGTTGACCGCGATGACGGCAAAGGGAATCAGAGCAAGGATCATTGAAAGGAATAGGGCACTGGTGTTGACGATGATTTTCATGTGTGTCTCCCGGTGTTGGACCATGGGGGCACTGTAAAGCGCTGCCAGGGCCCCTGGTTGGGTGTGCGCCGAAGCGCAAGATCCACGGCGCGAATGGTAGGGGTAGGTCGCGAACGGTAGGCCCAGGCTCTCCAGCCGCCGGCACGTGTTAGAATTCGGCCGCCGGGACGATGCTAAGGCATTCAAAACTAGAGCAAAAAGGCAACCACGGTACTTTAGGAGCGCTCATGATTTTCGAGTCCATTTCCAGCGGGGGTTGCCGCTCCTACCTGGTGGGCTGCGAGGAAACCTGCGCGGCCGCGCTGATTGATCCCGAGCTCAGCCAAATTGATCGCTACAACGCCTTGGCGGCTCGTCATGGCCTGCGCTTCCGTTATCTGATTGACACGCACACGCATGCCGATCATTTCTCCGCCACGCGCCAGCTCGCGAACCAGCTTGACGCGCCGGTCGTCATGCACCGCGCGAGCCCTGCGCCTTTCATCGATCTGCGCCTCGAGGGTGGCGATCTATTGGTGGTTGGGCGCTTGCGCCTGCAATCGCTCTACACCCCCGGGCATACCAACGATTCCATGTGCCTGTGCGTCGAAGATCGCGTTTTCACCGGAGATACGTTGCTGATCGGAGCGACCGGCCGCACGGATTTGCCCAGCGGCGACGCAGCGGCATTGCACGAGAGTCTATTCCAGGGTGTGCTCACCCTCGATCCGGCGTTGAAGATATTTCCCGCGCACGAGTACAAGGGCCGCAGCCACTCGACCATCGCTCAAGAGCTCGCCGACAATCCGCGCCTGCAAAAGCGGGAGCGCGCCGCCTTCATCGACATGATGCAGAGCCTGAATCTTACGATGCCCACGCACGTTACCGAAGCGCTGCGTACCAATATGAGCGGCGGAAAAACCGTTGCGCAGATGCTCTCCGATGCCGCGGCGTCCGTTCCTTTCATGTCGATGGCACAGCTGAAGGCGAACATCGAATGCCGTCGTGACGACATGATCGTCCTCGATGTGCGCGAACGCGACGCCTACGAAAGCGGGCATGTCCCGGGTGCGTTCCATTTGCCGCGCGGCCAACTGGAACTTCGCGTGAACGAGGAGCTCAAGGATCCAACGCGGCGGATTTTGGTATGTTGTGAGTTTGGACGCATCTCCACATTGGCGACAGCGACGCTGCGCACAATGGGATTTTCAGGCGCGGTCGCGCTGGACGGCGGCATCAAAGCTTGGCGGGAAGCCGGGTATCCGATTCACGTCGGAAAAGAGCCGTAGATTCCTACGAATCTTTGATCTCCACCCAGGTTGGCGCGTGATCGCTGGCCTTTTCCCAGCCGCGCACGTCTCGATACACCCCGGCGCTGACCAGACGGCTGACGAGCGAGGGGCTCAAGAGCAAATGGTCGATACGCAGTCCCGCATCCCGTCCGTAGGCATCGCGGAAATAATCCCAGAATGTATAAATCTGTTCACCGGGATGGATCGTTCGCACTGAATCCACCCAGCCGTGCTTGAGCAAATGGGCGTATGCCTCGCGAACTTCAATTCTAAACAGGGCATCATCCACCCAACGTTCCGGCTTATAAACGTCGGCTTCAGTAGGGATCACGTTGTAGTCGCCCGCCAGGACGACCGGCGCTCCCGAGAGGAGCAACTCGGCCGCATGTGCCAGGAGCCGATTGAGCCAGCGCAACTTGTATTCGAATTTAGGGCCCGGTGCGGGATTGCCGTTGGGCAAATAAAGACAGCCGATGACGATGCCGCCCACGCTTGCCTCGATATATCGACTGTGTACATCATCAGGGTCCCCAGGAAGGACCCGCCTTATCTCCCGCGGCTCGGAATTCTTGGCAAGGATCGCAACGCCGTTCCAGCTTTTCTGACCGTGCCAAATGACACCATAGCCGGCATCGCGGATGGCGGCTTCAGGAAATTTATCCTGCGGCGCCTTTAATTCCTGAAGACAAACCACATCGGGCGTTGACTCCTGGAGCCAGCGCAACAAGTTGGGGAGGCGGGCATTGATGCTGTTGACATTGTAGGTAACGATTCTCATGAGCCGCATCAAGTATAGCAGCGCACCTCCATCACAGCAGTGCGCGTTGCACGAACCAAAACAAGGCCAGAGAGGCAATGGCAGAAGAACCCCAAGGCATGATGCCGCGGCGATAGAAACTCGTCGCGCGCAGAAAATAAGCGATTGGCATGACGGCGAGCACGACCACTAGCTGTCCCGCTTCGACGCCGAGGTTGAAGGCCACGAGCGATACGAGCCGCGCACCCTTGGGCAGGCCCATCTCGGCCAGCACCGATGCGAACCCAAAGCCGTGCAGCAGTCCGAACGCAAATGCGATCCGCCAGCGGCCTTCCGTGACTCGTGGAAACACATTGTTGAGTGCGGCGATGATGATGGACGCCGCGATGACAGATTCCGTAATCCGGCTCGGCAGCCGAATCACATCGAACGCAGCCAGCGACAATGTGATTGAGTGGGCCAGCGTAAAGGCGGTAACGACCTTGACGATGTTGAGGAAGGCGGGACCCGCAATCGGCACGGCGTCCCATCGATTATGTCGGCGCAGGAGTACCGCCGGCAGCAACAAGGACAACAGAAACAGCAAGTGATCGATGCCGCTCCAGATGTGCCAAATTCCAGCGCGCAGGTATTCGATGAAGGCGGACCAAGATGAGACGTGGGTAAGTTCAAACTGCCGAATTCCGCTGCGGCCGCCCAGGACGGCCGTCTGCGCGGCCCCGTTCGCGAGCAGCGTGAGTAAGCCCCGATGCGAAGGGTCTTCCGCGTCCAACAACGTGTAATCGATGGACAGCCGCTTGAGGGCGCTACCGCACGCGGCCGTGATCGGCAACCACAAGTAGCTGCCGTCAACGCGGTCGTTGACCTCGACGGGAGCAAACGCCAGTCGACACGGCCCATCGGCACCCGTCAAACGCAGGTGCCCCTGTACGTACTTTTGCAACGCCTCCTGACTGGACTTCAATTCTCCCCAGGTCACCTTACCGTCGCCGTCGCGGTCCAGTCCAACCGCGAGTTCGCCGTCCCGGATGGCAAGTTCAATGGCGCCGGACACCCTCGAGCCGTCAACGTTCAATGTCAGAAAGCCATTGCTGGCAATGTGTGCCTGCGCCAAGGGACCGGCCAGCAGCAAGACGAACAAAAGCGCGAGGGGCCGCAGCGGATTCATCGCGACGCCGAGATGAGCGGGCTCACGGCATCGACGCGCACGTCGCTTTGCCCTTGGGCGAGCACAAAGTTGAACGCGGGCGCAGCGGCCCGCGGATTTCCGGCCGCTTTCGCCGCACGCACGAGCACGAGCACATCGTCAGGCTCGTGCTGCACTGTCCAATTTTCGAGGGCCGCCGCCAGACTCAAATCGGGTTGATCCAGAACCTCGAGCAAGAAGCGTGCTTGTTCGCGCCGATGCACCGCCTCGCCGCGTTGTAGTTCGGCGGCGAATGCCGCGCGCAGACGAGCGCTGCTTCGGTCAAGCCCGGGATCGCCCAGTTGCTTTTGTGCGATGGCAATTCGCAGCAGCAGCGGTTCAAGACTTTCCTGACCGGCGAGAAGCGCGAGCGCCTCGCCGGGGCGCCGTTGCTGCAACATCAGATCCGCATAGGCCGCACGCACATAAAAATCCGTTGGCGAGAGGCGAAGATCTTGTTGAAACCACCGCTCGGCCTCCTGATCGCGTCCAAGACGCACCGCCATCTCTCCCAGTTCGGAATACAGCCAGGATTTCTCAGCATTGAGCCACCCTTGAGTCGAGACTTGGGCCAATGACGCATAGGCCGATTCCAGGTGGCCGTTCAAGCCGCGCAGGCTCTGGATGCAAAGTGCCGCCAACCGCGGTTCAACCAGCAGTGAAAATTGCTCGCAGGCCGCGCCGGCGTCTGGGTAGCGGCCGAGTACGCGCAGGACCGTCGCGCGGATCAGCAGGGCCTGCGGATCTCGCGGCCGCACCGCGAGCGCACGATCGAGCGTTGCCAGCGAGGCTGAAAATTCATGCCGGCTCTGTTGCAGTGTAGCCTGCAGCACCAAGACGTCAGGTTTCGGCGGTGTTTGTTTCAGCCAGGGAGCGAGCACCGCCTCGGCGTAACCCAAGAACCGCAGATCGCCGCTGAGGCGTGATTGTTGAATGTAAAATTGGGCCAAGGGAATCGCCACGTCGATTCGGGCACGTGCCAGGCGCCGCGCCGACACATCGGCAAAGCGGGTGCCGGCGGAGACTTCCGCGAGCACTGCGTTGTCGTCCACCGGCACATAAGGTCCTGCAAAAGCGGCGCACGTGCCGGCCGCAATCAAGAGTGCGGCGGCGCGCAGGACAAAGAGCCAGCCCCGCGTTTTGCGGGGCTGGTTCAAGTGACCGATCATGTGGTCGCGTCCACACTAATCGGCGAGCTGGTCTCGTCACCCATCGGGGTGACCGCAATTGCGGCGTTGTCCACTTCAAATGGATCTGCCGTTTCCGAGGTCTGCGTCTGCACAATGGCCAGTACCGCGGCGGTATCCAGATCCTTAGTCGGCGGAGGTGGTGGTGGCGGCGGTGGTCCGCCATTCGTCTGGACCGGCATATGCTGATTGCCTCCGCAACTCGCCAGCAGCGTACAACTCATCACCGCCGTGCCGATCATCAATACGATTCTCTTCATGGTGGTCGACCTCAAAAGTTGGGTGAGCCCGCGATCGGGGTATTCAGGTACGGGAACGCGGTCAGGAAGTTGGCCGGGTTGGCTTGAACGCCATCGGTATAGCCCAGCTGCCGGGACGCGTCCGACGCCGGATCCGGATCGGCCGAGCTGCCGTCGTAAGGCTTGAGAAGAACACCCATCGCAACCCGAAGCGTAATGTCAACCACGTCGTCGATCGGCCGGCGGCCGTTGGGAAAGCCGGCCAAATCACCGGCCAGAACGCCGAGATCTTTTTGCGAAGCGTAGGGCGTCGCGGGCGTACTGGTATTCAAGCGCAACTCCTCCGCAGGTGCCTGGACCTTGGCGGGCTGATTCACGCCCGCGATTCCGGTGAGGAAAACGGCTTCAAGATCCGTTCGCGGATACACATTGGGCGCGAGAACGCCCGCGCTGCCGAACAGCGCTTGGATCAATACGGGCAAGGACGGGTTGGTGACATAGTCGGCGAATTCCGCGTCCTGCACCGGAGTGGTGGTGTTCCAACGATCCTTGTCGGGCAATCCAATCACGAGCTCATTCACCAGCGGCATCCCGAGGCGCGAAACCTGGCTCCAAGCGCCGCCGGCCAATTCCGGTCCGGTCGGCGAGGCGACAGGGCCGACGCTCGCCGCGCTGTTCGCACTCTGCGGGGTCGGATTGAGAACCGAAGCTTGGCGCAAGCTCGCCGTCGTGTAAGCGCCGATCACCGGATCGGAACCGTTCGTGAGACAGGTGGCGGGGAGCTCGAGCTCGAGCGAGGTCACGTTAAATCCGGCGAGGGAATTGGTGCCGAAGTTTCGCGTGCTCGTGCCGGCGGGAACCAGCTGCTCGACGGGGTAATGGTAGTTGACCAGATCGAAGGTGCCGCCCAAATCCAGAAAAAAAGGATCCTGGCGCTGGCCCACGAATACCTTGCCCTGTCCGCATCCTTGAATCAGGATCGGATAGACAAAAGTCGCGGCGTAAGCCGCATAGTTCGGGATCGACTTGTTGCCGATGTTATCCAGCGGCTTGGCGAAGGAGGTGCTTCCGGTCGTGAGATTTGAAATCGTCGTCACGGTCCCCGTGCGCCGATCGCCCTTCACCAGGGTCAGCGTATAGGTCTGTGAAACATTTTGCGCGCCGGTGTTTCCCGGGCTGACCGGCCCGATATTGGTCAATGGCACCGGAACCATTTTCGAACCTACCGGCACCGCAAGACCTTGCGTCGTGGTGGTGAACCGAAACTGAAACGTGAGATTGGCCTTGCCAGAACCGGTGTTATCGATGGAAATCTCGTAAAGAGCATTGTCATCGAGATTGAAGTAGTTGGGTCCACCCTGTGGATCCTGCAGCGGGATGTAGTTGGCAATGAGCGTCACGTATCCCGCTCTGCCTTGCTCGTAGCTGTTGAACATATAGAAATCGGTGCCGTCCACGCTCGGGCGTGTGCTGATAAAAGGCGCTTCGCGATGGCTTGATGCCAGCGCGCCGCCGGCGACGGAGGCGGCCAGCACCCCTATCAAAAGTTGTCGGTGTTTGATCATGCTCATCGAGAAGGCTCCTTCGGGGTTGTGTTGGGTAGCTGCGAATAACTTCGAGCGGCCCAATACATCGGATGCAGGTAGCCGGATTAAAAATGCTCGGCACAGTGAATTTGAGCGGCTTGGATGGTTTAGCGGGATAGCAAGCGTCGGGGCACGGAAGAACAGTGCCCCGACGCTTGCTATCCCGCCAGACCTTTCACACCGGGCGCTCAATATCACGTGTTGCGGAACTAGGTTCGATGCTTCCAGCGCTCGCCGGTAGCGTTGACGATGTGATATTGACCGGCTCGGATCCCGTCAGCGCCAAACCAACCGGTCAAGATCACTGGTGCGGCGACTCCACCCAAACGTCGCTGTGCTTGATGCGGTCGAGGAGTGCCTGTGGGTCAAGTTTGCGATAGTCGGGCGGGATACTGAATAAATCTGCCGGCTGCGCCTGGAGCTGAATGTTCTTGAGTACGAATGCTTTTCCATCCGCGGCTTGCCACTTCACGGGAAAGCCAATCGTGGGGTTGACCCAGCCGTAACTCGTTTGTCGATCGGGCGTTACCACGCTGTATTCGATGGTTTCCTGTTGATTGACGATTGCTCGCTCGATGAGTTCGCAACGCCACGCGCCGCTGCTCACGACGCCGGCGGTTGCCGCTGCCGCCTGCCATTGCCGGCAGGGATCGTGCGGATCGACCCAGACGAATATCTGCGTCAAGGGCGTGGACTGCCGGGCATCCAAATAGATGCGCTGCGCGGCTCGCACGAACAGGGCAGTGCCTGCGTCGGTGTCGCTGAGGAAAAAGCCGTCCGGTGCAGCGCCGATCTCGATGCGTGCCTTGTGATCGGCCGCATACAGCCTGGCAGTCGCGCCGCCCAGCGGCTCGCCGCCGACATTCAGGCTCACAATGTCGGCAGAGAAGGCGTGCGGCTCTCCTTCCGCCAGCGAGCCGGCGCTTCCCAACAGCGCCAATTGCAAAACCGCTGACGCCCGCCTCACCTTGCTCCGCATGCCGAGCCTTTTAAAAAAGGAGGTGCCGATCCGACTTTCGTCAGACCGGCACCGGTTTCAAATCCGATTCGACCCGATCTTATTCGAGATAAGGCTGCTTGACCCGATGGTCAAAGTCGAACATGTCGAATAGATCAGACAGCGCCGGCATATTTCCCGGCACGTAGGGCTGATCATCGCGCATCTTCGGATTGGGCAGATTATCGCGGCTGCGATCGGTCAAAGGCCGCAAGCGCCAGTTACGCTCGATGAATTTCAACAGCGAGACATGATCGGCATAGGTGTGGTTTACCTTGCCGCCCGTGGAGTATTCCGACAGGGTGAGCAAGGGTATCCGCGGCCCGTCGCCGAAGAAGTCGATCGGTTGAATGAATCCCGAGTCCCAGTAGCCGCCGGCCTCGTCCCAGGTAACGAAGACCACGGTTTCCGCCTTCAGCCGCGGATGTGCTTCGAGTGCGTCGAGCACTTGTTGCACGTAGGCCTCAAAGAGATCGATCTTCGAGGACGAGGGGTGGCCGTCGAGCAATCCGTCCGGCTTGCCGAAGGAAACCGACGGCAGGGTGTCGGATTGAATGTCGGCGAGCAGATCGACCGTGTCCTTGATATGCGCGGCGCGCTGCGCCGGGTCGCCCATGATCGAGGTGGCGTATTGGAAGGGGTTGCAAATCTGACAGTAGGCGATACCTAACGAATGGGCAGGATCGGCGAGCGCCGCTTCGCCCAACGCCGTCGATGAGTTGAGCGTCGCGGCGGTTCCCGCCGTCACCGCGTCATTCGACAGCGCGACCGCGTCGTTGTATGAGCCGCCGAAATAGGCCCACGTAATCTTCTTTTCATTGAGCGCGTCACCGATGGTACGAACGGGAGAGGGCGGAATCATGTTCTGCGCAGCCGGGGAGGGCGCTCGGAAGCCGTTGGGATAGAAGCCCGGGTTCGTGTTATCGAGCATGTAGAAGTGTGCCGTCGCGCAGTTAGGCTCCGGACGGTAGGGCAAAGCCTCGAGGTAGCTGACGATCGGCGCGACACCGGGTTGCGTGAAATCCGAACAATTGGAGAAATTGTTGTCCGCCGTGTACTTGTTGGTCGTGCCGGCGACCGGATTCGGATTGGCGATCTCGCTGGCCGGCGGCGTGGTCGGATTGCCGTTGCCATCGCTCCAGAAACCGGCATCGCCGGTACCCAGCATAAAGTGATTGGCACCGGTGCCGCCCTGGAATGACTGATGGAAGTTGTCACTCAGGCTGAACCGGTCGGCGAGAGTCTTCAATGTCGAAGCCTGTTCCTGCTCCGCGTCATAAAAGCCCATCTCGTTGCCTTCGCTGAAGTTGTGCTGCACCGCCGGGACGGTGTTGTCACTGAGGTCGTAGGTCGCCATGACGAAGGGAAACAAGTCGTTCAGGCATCCGGTCGGATTCGCCTTGGTGGCGTTGGCGACACTGCAATCCGACTGTTGCCAAGCTTGATAGAACCGATGGGTCATGTCGCCCGTGTAATCATCGTCGCTGATATTGGTCCCCTGCAGCACAAACGGACCGTTGGGCAGCACACCGGCGTTGGGAATGCGGGTGTCGAGCGTGTCGGCCGGCAGGGCCGTGAATCCGGTGGTTAAAATCGTGTTGGTAATCGGATTGAAGTCCGGGCTCGGATCAATTGCCGCGAGCTCCGCCAAGAAAGCGGGCGCAAATGGCGCACCACTCTCACTCTGCGCAACCGGCGCTCCATTGGTGTTGGGCTGCGGCATCTGACCTGTGCTGCCGTACGGCGACTTGGCGGTGTCGGGTGCACCGACATAGTACTGAGGCTGCGCGGTCACCAAAAATTGCTGGGCGTGCGAAAAATTCGGGCCCGGCGATCCGTCTTCATTGACGATGCCCTTGGATAGTATGTTTGAGATGGTCTGGCCGCGGCCCTTCGGCTTATAGACTCCAAAGGTATGATCGGTGCCGCGATTCTCACCGATCAAAATGATGACGTGCTTGATGGGTGTCTCTGTCTTTACCGCATCGGCGGCATCTTTGTCGGCTCGCTTGTCGTCCGCAAATCCGACTGTCGCCGCGAGCAGCGAGAAGGACAATGCTGCGCTCGCACCCCACGCAAGGTGATTTCGACCATTAATTCGCATAAAAACTTCCCTCCGAAGTTGAACCATAAGCCAACATGGGAGGGTAGCGAGCGACTGTCTCAAACGCGTGAATCTAAGATGTCAGTTTAAGCTTCGTTCGCCGGAGGCTCCGCGAGCGGCTGCGCGAGCACGGAGCATTGGATTGAACAGCGACCACGGTTCGGCCGTCTGCAGTGCCAGGGGCGCAGAGGCAAATGAGAGTTTGCGATAGTTCAGGTACTGGTCCGCCGCCTCACTGACGCGACCGGCGGCAAAAGCCGCATCGATTCGTTGTAAATTTTGCATGAGCGCTGCAATCGTCTCACGCGCCAGCGTGAGCTCGTGCAATCCGTCGGAGTTATCTCTGCCGGCAGGATCGGGGTAGTGGTCGGCGAGATCGTGCAATAGATCAGTCACGCTGCGGACGGCCAACGTAACCACCTCGCGGTCTTGCCGAGGGATCGCCATGTCGAGAACGCTCGCGAAGCCGTTGATATCCGCGAGCACATTGGTGCCGCTGAGCCTGTATTCGGGCCGCACGCCATTACCGAGCGCGGCAAGATACTCGGCGAGATCGATCCGATCTTGTGCGCTGAATCCAAGTTCATATTGCCGATTGAAGTAGTCGATGACTTGGCCGAAATTGTCGAAGCGGCCGTCATGAAAGTAGGGCGCGTTAAAGTTCGCATTGAGCAAAGTGGGAGTTTTATACAAGCCGCCCGAGCCGACGTCGTGCTGGCGATGATCGACAAAGGCCGCGGACGGCATGTGGCAGGAAGCACAGCTCATGCCGGATTCATGCGGAAAGGGCCTGCTGAACAATACCTCCCCGCGCTTTTGCGCGGGGGTCGCGCCGGCGTTCAATTGCCCGGCCTTGTCGAGATTCGGATTCGGCAGAAAATCGATGTCTTCGATGTAGGCCACGAGCGCGTCAAGGATTTGCGGCGACGGTTCCGCACCCGCGAATTCATTGACGACGACATTGCGCACGAAATCGCGCAAGGACGCGGTGCGTCCGTCATGACCGTACGGACCCAAGAAGCGCGCGCCGCGCAAGCTCGGAATGGTCACCGCATCGAGCACGCCGTTGTCGGTCTTTGGATTGAACAATGAATTGGTGGTGTCAAAGGTTCCCGGCCGCGTCGAGAGGCCCGGAATGAAGAGTCTTGGGTTCGATGCCCCATTGACGTGGCAAGTGGCACAGCTGACGTGCGCCTTGCGCGCTGTGTCGCCCAGGGTGTACGGCGAGTTGAAAGCGAGATTGCCGAGGTTGGACATGTAGGACTTGTGGCCGCGCGTCGCCTCGGAGTGAAAGATCTCGCGCGGGTTGTTGGGAGCATCCTCGTCCAGCTCCGTACCGATGGGCAAGCCGGTGCGGCCATCATTGGCCGGGGAGGAGTGCGCGTCAGGCGAGCTCCCCAGCCAGATCAATGCGGCAGCGGCAAGTGCCGTCCAGGCGCCGCAACCGCGGGTCATGCAGGGGTGGGAATGCTCCGCTCTTGCCAAGACGCTGCCCTCGCCGGATAACTGGGGAGCGTATGTTTATCACCTAAGCATGTAGCATTTGTGAAAGCGTCAATCGTTGGACCGCGCAGCGAAAGTCAGCCGGCCGAATCTTGCGACTTTGGCCGGCTGGGCGGTCTCCTTACGGCTTTTGCGCGGCCAGCATCGCCTTGGCATTGGCCTTTGACAGGTCGTACTTGGCGTCGGCTTGGTCCTTGCACGCCTTCTGAGAATCTCCGGACAGGGCCTCGCATTTCTGCAGTGCCACTTTGTGATCTCCATCAGCCTGCGCCATGGCGACATCGTAGGCGCCCTTGGCGTTTGTGTTGTCAAGATCCGTAGTCTTGTCATCGACCTTTGCCTCCGCTTTGTTTGAATCCTTGGCGGCGTCCTGTCTCGCGTCGGCCACTTCGGAGGCTCGCTTGGCCTGGGCCGCCGCGACATCCTTAGCCACGGCATCCGGCGATTTTGCATTGTTGCAGCCTGAAGCGGCCGCGAGTGCAAGCAGCGCGATGAATGAAAGCATTGGTTTTTGCATAAGATTCCTCTTTCGAATTATTTGACATTTAGTGGCCATACCGCCCTCAGCCCGCAGCCCAAAGAAAAAGGACGTTGCAGAGACTACGCCGCTACCTTGGGCTCTATTGATATGCGACTCAATTCCCGGCCCGAAGCTCTGAATGTAAGGAGTTTCCTACGCAACCTGGCCGCCCACGCCGCAGCCATTCAACCAAGATCGGTGTAGATTGCAGTTTCCAAGCACGAATACGGGGATAAAGGATGCTCGGGAGCAAAACACGCTCTAAGAGTTCGCCGGCAAGTCGCCATTTACACGCAAGCGGCGACCTCTCGCGGGCGGTGACGGAAAACAGCCCGGAGTGCATCAAAGTGGTTGCGGCTGACGGACGACTATTGCAGATGAATCCTGCCGGCCTCGCGATGATAGACGCCGATTCCTGGGAGAGCATCGCGCAGGCATGCTCGCTCGAGCTGGTCGCCCCTGAACACCAGAGCACGTGGCGCGCCAATCATGAGCGCGTTTGTGCCGGAGAAACTCTGGTGTGGGAATTTGACCTTGTCGGCTTGAAGGGCGTCCGGCGAAACGTGGAAACGCATGCCTCACCGATAACATTGAGCGACGGCAGCACCGGACAGCTTGCCATTACTCGAGACGTGACGGAGCGAAAACAATCGCGAGACGCACAGCGCCGGCTGCATGCCGAATTGGAAGAGAAGGTGCGCGAACGCACCCGTGAGCTCGAAACAGCGCTCCACCGCTTGCAGGAAACCGAGCGCAGCTTTGAGTTGCTGGTCGACAGCGTCACGGATTACGCCCTATACATGCTGGATCCGACCGGGTGCATCGTAAGTTGGAATTCGGGCGCGCGACGCATCAAGGGCTACGAAGCGGCGGAGGTCATCGGCAAGAATTTCGAGTGCTTTTACGCCGCGCCGGACCGAGCGGCGGAAGTTCCGGCCGCGAATCTTCGCACCGCGGCGCTGGAAGGTCGACTGGAGACCGAGGGGTGGCGTGTGCGCAAGGATGGCACCCGTTTTT
>Ga0210398_10000428_pt1 | contig 48798 bp, 52 predicted proteins | sample IncBWC4OmetaG_FD_161047 | JGI IMG/M metagenome (GOLD analysis project Ga0210398, IMG submission 161047) | Forest soil microbial communities from Barre Woods Harvard Forest LTER site, Petersham, Massachusetts, United States - Inc-BW-C-4-O | ecosystem: Environmental > Terrestrial > Soil >...
CTATATCGAGGCGTTCTACAACCGTACCAGGCTCCATTCCAGCCTTGGCTATCTCAGCCCTGTTCAGTTTGAATCCAACCAATAAATATCGTCCTAATCACTGTCCGTAATTTCCGGGCAAGCCCAGTCTGACCCTTTCGGATCGGCCGTTGACCTGTCCCTATGTCTTGTCCGATACGAAAAAATTTTGAGAACGATTAGGATTACGAGAATTAGAACGATTTGAATCCCCTGCCTTGGCTCGCCGGATCGAACCGCTTTTATTTCCCGCGCCGCCGCCGGATTAATCAAGAGTATACAGGACCCGATTGCGATAGCCGTAGCCAACAATAAAAGGCCGGCAGCAGCGGGTTTCTTTCTACACAAGGCAACCAGACCAACAATCGCTAGAACAGGGCTGAGAAAACACGAAACAATAACCCAAATCAATAATTCACCAGTTCCGGGTGCGTTAAATGGCGCACTCGAAGTGTAGATTATAAATGCCGCATTCAGAACGCACACCGTAAGCAACGTTAACGGATAAAAATATTTGCTAGCTTTCATAAATACTTTTTAGGGCAATCCGAAGGGAACGGGCTTCTGCTTCAGTAATAAAGTAAATCAACGAACTGTCCATCAAATCGCAGCAACCTCAGACTGACCTCTAGGATCGGCCCGACCCGCCTGATCACAATCCTTTTTGGCCATCCTTCGCCAAGGCTACGAATGGCACGGCCACGGATTCCATGGATAGACACGGATGATGCTTTTGCAGGAGGGACTTCGATGTTGGGCGGGGGCTGTTGGATGTCCGAGGAGTGGTTAAACAAACCGGACTTTAATCCGCGCTGATCCGCTTCATCCGCGGGAAAAGTCAAAGGCGGCGGGGCTGAGAACGATAACGAGTAAGAGAACGAGAATGATGCCAGCCAGGCGCCCTACCCTGTGATTTTCGCGCCTCACTCCTGCGGATAAACCAGCACGCGGTCGTGCACGAGAAGGATGAGGTCGTTTTTGCCGTTGCCGGTCACCGGCGCGATGAGCGTCTCACGCGGTTCCTCGGGCGAGCCGTGGCGGCCCTGGTAGTGCTCGTCTTTTTCGAAAACCTTGAAGTGCATCCGGCTTTGCCACACGCCGGCGGCATCCTGGCTCAATATCTCGATGACATTCTTGTCGGGATCGATGCACGCGAGATCGAGCCGGCCGTCGCCGGTGAGATCGCCCGCCTCCACGTCGCTGTAGGAAATGTCGGGCAAATCCGTCGTATGGGTGGCCACGACGTGGATGCTGAAGTCCGGCTGGCCGATGGGCAGCCACCAAAAGCGATCCTTGCCGAGCAGGAAGACATCGGTCTGCCCGGTCTTCGGGTTGCGCCGGGTTTCAATCCCGACCAGGTCGATTTTTCCCACGGGCATGGCCTGGGCGAATTGATAGACCCCGTGGTCGTCGGCGTGGAGAAATTCCAGCAATTGGTCGTCGCTGTCATAGAGCACGAGCACCGGCTTCTGGCCGGGCCCGCTCGCAGGCAGGGCAAAGGCGCCGGCAATGGTCGCCGAGGGGTCCCGGGCATTGAATTGATCCATGACCTCAAGCTCGCCGGTCGGCTTGAGCCGCAGGGCGCGGGCATAGCCGGAGCCGCTGACCAGCATCTCCGCTTTGCCATCCCCCACGGTGTCGGTGACCGTCAACGCGGCGGAATCGAGGTTGTCCACGAGGCCGGTGCGGAAACCATTGTCCGGCGTGGCCTCGGTGAAGGAAAATTTTTCGCCCTGGACAAAAAGGCGCATCGGCTCGAACGGGGTGAAGACCGCAATATCCATCCTGCCGTCCTGCTTGGCGTCGAACACGCGCAGGGCCCGCGGGTCGTTTTTTTGATCGGGCAGGTCGATGGTCTTCAGGAGCTGGGGCTTGCCGCCCTTGGCGCCCGCCCAGATTTCCAGGGCGTATTTGCCGTTTTTGTCGCTGCGGGCGACGACGAGCTGGTCGTGACCCGTGCCGGCAAGGTCGCCCGTGGCCACGGCAAAGGGCTTGCCGGTCACCGGCAGTGGCTGCGGATAAGTCAGCCGGCCTTCCGGCGTGATCGTGGCCACGCCGACCACCTCTTCCTTCGGGCTGGCCACGAAAAGCGAGGCCCGGCCGCTGCCGTCCCAGTCACCGGCGGCGATGCTGCGGCCGTCGGACAGCGAGGGAAACCGCTTGGCGACGGTAAAGCCGCCGTCGGGTTGCCGGAAATAAATGAAGATTTGCGCGCCTTCAGGATCGCTCACCGCGACGTCTTCGCGGCCATCGCCAGCAAAGTCGCCAAACGCATAACTTTCCGCGCTGGTGCTTTCGGCGCGCGGGGTGAAAATGCGCGGGCGCGGGACGGGAAACTTGTCGGGATCCGAGTCGCTCTTGGGATCGAGGGTAAAGACGGCGAGCTGCCCGGTCGGGTCCTGGATCACGGCAAACTGCGCCGGCCCGTTTTTGCCCGCGACGTTGAACACCTGCAGCGTGCTGCGCAAGGCCTTGAGCGGATAGGATTGCTCGGGCCCAAACTCGCCGCTGGCCGACTGGAGGCGCACCCGCAGCGTGTCCGTGCCGGTGGAACTGAGATAAACGATGTCGGGCCGGCCGTCGCCGTTCACGTCGCAGACTTCCAGGCCGTAGCAATTTTCATCCGCGAGGGCGTAGCGTTCGGGCGCGCCGAGATCCCCTTTTTCGTCCTGATAAAAAATTGCCAGCTCCTTCTTGCCGAGCATGACCAGGTCGTTGCGGCCGTTGCCGGTGAGATCGGCGATCTTCAGGCAGGAAACGAGCTGGCTGGGCTCGGGCGCATCGTCGATTTTTTTCTCCGTCCAGTCGCCGTCTTTTTGCTGGTAGCGGATTGTCAGCGCCTGCGGATCGCCGGTGTAGACGAGATCGGGCCGGCCATCGCCGTTGAGATCGCCGATGGCGAGGTCAAACATCGTGATGCCGGTCGTAAGGCTGATTTTTTTGAAGTGCGCATCGGCGACGACCGGCTCCCAGCGGTTGATGCTGACGGAAGGCGGCACGGGCGGCGGCGGCGTCCCGGGCTTCAGTTGATAAAGCAGGTCGATTTGCGCGCGGTCGTTATTGAGCACGGCCAGGTCGGTCAGGCCGTTGCCCTGCAAATCACACGGGGTGAGCGCGCGGGTATTCCAGTCAAGCTTGACGACCTCGGGCGCGCCAAGGCCGATCGTCTCAACGAGGGGTTTGTCCGCGGCCACCAGCGTGGCGACACCGGCGGCGCACAGCGCCGAAAAAAACAAAAAAAGCTTCACGGGTTATTGGGATAAATGATGCGACCCGTGCTGTAGGTGCCATGGGCGTCCTGGTTGTAATAGGCCCGGGAATAGCCCCAGTATTTCGCCAGCGTGTCCGCATCGGGTTTGGCACTGTCATCGACCATGGGCTTGTCCGTGTCGGCCGGCGGTGTTTGCTCGCTGCCATTGCCATCGTCGGGTTGATTTCGCTGCGCGCGCGCGGCGGCCATTTTCCGGCTGGCTTCCATGCCCTGCACGATCGCATCAAAATACACCGGCATGATTTTTCCGAGATCCACGTAACTGAGGCAGCGGGTGTCGTCCGGCATGTCGGCGAGCAGGTTGCGCTTCACCTCAGCCTTGTCCCAAAATGACGCTTGCTGTCCGTCGAGTCCCTGCAAGGCGTTTTCGATCAGCGGGGCGGAACCGAGGAAAACCCAATGGTCCGCCACGGCGTAGGAAAAGCCCGGGCTGGCCGGGGGCGGAGGCGCACCGTCGGCCGCGGGCGGTTGCGGCGGGGCATAGGTGTAGATATCGTGGCCCAGGTAGGCACGTTTTTCGAAAACCTTGTCCGCGGCATCAGCGAAAAGGCCGCGCTTGAGCGCCTCGACCGCGGTGGTGAACGCCGTATCGTTCTCGAGCGAGATGGCATAAAGCTGATTGAGACGCTGGGCGAGCGGCGCATCGGCCGGCACTGCATCATCAAGCGCGCTGGCCAGGATAAACTGATCCCCGAGGTTGCCGAGCAGATCCCGCTTGAGGTCGATGCCAAGGCGATCGTTGAAGCTTTTGACGTAGCCTTCGAACATGCCGGCAAAAAGCGGGCTGATGTCGCCCAACATTCCCTCGATGGTGGCATAAGCGTTTTTGATGCTGAAGCGCATCGACAAAACCGAGAAGCACTTTTCCGGTACAAACTTTGGCCGGGGGGGCGCTCCATCCGCATACTCGATCAGTTTGGTCAGGCCACGGCGCTCACGGTAGGTGAGCCCTGAAATGATATCCGCGGAGGTTTGGCCGATGTTGGCGGTAAGATAAAACTCATTGGCGGCATCAAGCCCCAGCGCCCGGAGGATCGTGGTCGGGTCGAAGGGGGACATGGCGGGTGGCTGGCCGGCATTCTGGGCCGCCTTTTGCTCGGCGATCGCTTTTTGGGCCGCCGGATACATGGCCTTGAGGTTGGCATAGATAATCAGCTGGGCGTCGCCGGTGCGCTGGCGCATCTGCATGAACCCATCCGACTTCCCGAGCGCGTTGTCGTGGCCGCCTTGCTTGGCCGCCGCCAGCGTCTGCTGGAGAAAATCCTTGGACGGACACGCATAAAAAACCCCGTTGGCGATCGCCCAGATGCCGGGATGCTGTGGCTCAGCCGCCGTGGGAGCCGCCATCCCCACGATGTGCAGGGTGACACCATCGAAATCCTCCGTGGTTTCCGTGAATTTCTTTTCCTTGTCCTTGGCTTCCTCGTCGGCGATCAGTTTTTCAATCTTCGACTCGTTGCCGCCGATTTCGACGGCGAACAGCAGCGGCGGGTCGGCCTTGTTTTTGTCGGCCGCGATGACGGTGCCAAGATCGGGCATGACCAAAATCGCCTCGCCGGTGGCAAAGTTGAGCAGGTCCGCCATGGCATAGCCTGTATTGGCTTTGCAGCGCTCATCCCATTCGTCCAATTTCATCTGCCCGCGCAGCGGCGCAAAATATTTCTGCACCTGGTCATCGTGCCACATTTTCATCCATGGCGTGGCCGGCCAGGTTTTCACGAGGGCCGGCATGTCGGTGACATAAATGACCAGCGAGGCGTCGTCGCCCGCCAGGTTGACCAGCGGAACGGTGGCGGCATCCGCCTGGGCACGGCCGGCGAACAGCGCCAGCGCCGTGATGAGGGGGAAAAGGATTTTTTTCATGGAAGCTTGAGGGGCGCGGGCAGGGTTTTGACCGGTTGGGGTGGCTCGAGGTAGCGATAACCGGCGTTGGGGTTGCGCGGGTCGAAGGCAAAGGCGTCGCGGTTTTGCAGGAAGCTTTTCACGACCGACGAGGGCACGGCGAAGTTGAGCCCTTCGATGCCGATCATCATGGCCTTCATGTTGGTGATCCCGATGACCTCGCCGCGGAGATTGAAAAGCGGCCCGCCGGAATTGCCGGGGTTCACCTGCGCCGTGGTCTGGATATAGAGCTGGCCGTCGAGCGGGCGGTTTTTCTGGGCGATGATGCCCTGCGAGACGCTGCGGTCGAGGCCGAGCGGGCTGCCGATGTTAAACACCGTCTGGCCCTCGGTCAGGGTGTCGGAATCGCCAATGGGAACGACGGGGAAAACCGTCGTGCCCGCATCCTCGATTTTCAGCAACGCGAGATCGAGGCGGGAGTCCAGGGCGACGATGCGGACGTTGTTGTACTGCACGCGCTCAAGCTCGGTCGGGCCGCGGCGAAATTGCGTGATGGAAATCTGGTACTCCCCGGAAATGACGTGCTCATTGGTCAGGACATAGCCGGAGGACTGGATGATAAAACCGGAGCCGAGCCCGATGGGCGTGCGCACCTCGACGACGGCATCGCCGCAGCGGTCGACATTTTCCTTCACCGTCAGGATGGGTTGCCCCGGGTTGCTGAAATAGATGTCGGATACGCTGCCCGCGGCGGACGCGACCGGCGCTTTTTCGTCCACGACGTGGTCGATTTCTTCGCGCGGCACGGTGACAACCGTGAAGCCGAGATCCACGATGAGATGGTCGGGTTTTTCGCTGAGAATGTCGCCCTTGATCTCCGCCCCGCTTTTGAGGCGCAGCTCGGTCATGGCGGAAACCGGGATGCCGGAAAACAGCAAGACCGACGCGACCGCGCAGGAACCAAGGAAGATTTTTTTGCCCGAACCTGATTTCCCGGATTTTATTGCCGCTATCGTCATAAAATTATTTCACGCCGTTTTAATGGGGTGGCGCAGCGCCCACAGTTGCCTGGCCTGGGCAATCGTATCAGCCAGCACGGCGGGCGCAAGGGCCTGCTTCGGATCGTCGCCGATGCCCTTGGCCGGCTCGACGTGCGCCTCGATGCACAAGCCGTCGGCGCCGTAGGCCACGGCCGCGAGCGCGCAGGCCGGGACATAGACGGCCTTGCCGACCGAATGCGAGGGATCGACCACGACGGGGGCCCAGGTTTTTTCCTTCAACAAGGGCGTGATGGATTCGTCGGGATGGTTGCGGTAGCCATCGAGCGTGGGCGCGGTGCCGCGCGGGCACAGGATGATGTTGGGATTGCCAAAGGACGCGATGTATTCGGCCGCGGAAATGAACTCACTGATGGGGCCCATGTGCAGGCCGCGCTTGAGCAGGACCACGGTGTCGCGTTCGGCCACCGCGCGGCCGATGGTGCGGAGCAGCGAATAATTGAGGGCGTTGCGCGCGCCGACTTGCAGCAGGTGCACGCCGGCGTCGAGCGCGAGGCGCACGTGCGACTCGTCCATCACCTCGGCATCGACGGGCAGGCCGGTGCGGCGATGTGCCTCCATCAGGATGTCGAGCGACTTGGTGTCGCCTTGGAAGGTATAGGGATTGGTGCGCGGTTTCCAGACGCCGCCGCGCAACGCCTGCGCCCCCGCCTCTTTCACGGCTTCGGCCGTTTCATAGAAATAATTGGGGTTCTTCGGGTCGATCGTGCACTGGCCGGCGATCACGAACAGCTCCTCGCCGAGCGTCACGCCGCCCACCACGATGCGGTGGCTCGCGAGGTCCGAGCGCTTGTCCATCAGCTTGAACTGCGACTGGATGCGGTCGATGCGCTCAACGTAGGCCAGGCCCTCAAGGCGGTTGATCATGAGCTCGTCGCGCTCGTCGCCGACGATGGCATAAATCGTCCGCACCGCGCCGACGATGGGCTGGATCTTGCAGCCAAAATCGGTCACGATCTGCGTGATTTCCGCCAGTTGCTCGGCGGTCAGGCGGTTGGTTTTTGGTAAAATCATGGACGGACGCTTCTCGACTTAGACGCTAGAGCATTTTAACCACTGATGGACACTGATGATCACTGATCCGGAAGAAACAGATAAAAAACAACTTCATATTATCAGTGGCTATAAGTGTGCATTAGTGGTTAATACGGCATAGCATAATTCCGCGCATTTTATCGCAGCTGTCAAAGGAACTCCTCGAATTCCGGCGGTACGGGCGAGCACGCGGAAAAGGCGAATTTCCGGCCGTTTAATTCGTAGTCGATGCTCGTTTCAAACGAATGCAGAAACAGCCGCTTGCAGCCGGTGCGGCGCTTGAACTCGCGGTTGCGCTTGAACTCGCCGTAGGTCGCGTCGCCCACGATGGGCAGGCCGCGCCGGGCGCATTGCACGCGCAATTGATGGCTGCGGCCCGTGTGCGGCTCGAGCTCGAGCAACGACAGGCGGGGTTCCTGGCGGCTCTCGCGCACGAGCCGCATGGTGCACTCGGCGGGGATGTTGCCCCCGTCCATCGTGCGGATGTGGCCGCCCTGCTTGCGAATGAGGAGCAGGTCGCGCCAGGCTTCCTTCGGCTTGGGCACCGTGCCAAAAACCAGCGCGCGGTAGGTTTTGCGCACTTCCTCGCGCTTGAAACGCCCGCGGATTTCGTGCGCGAGCGCCTCGTTGGCCGTCGCGAGGATGACGCCGGAGGTGTAGGCATCGAGCCGGTTGAGCAGCCAGACCCGCGGCATATAACTGGGATCCATGACGCCTTCCTTCAGGTCATGCCAGTAATAAAACTCGCCGATCTCGTCGTAGTGGCAAATGAGCAGCGAGCGCCGTTCATCCTCCCGCGAATTCGGGTGCGACAGCACGCCCATCGGCTTGTCGAACGCGATGAGGTGGTTGGCATCGCGGGCCAGGATGCGCACGCCCAGGCCGAAGGGCATCTTCGACCAGAAACTTTCCGGCAGGGCTTTCACTATTGATAGTAAAACGTGAACGTTATCTCCGTATCCGGCCCCAACATGGCCACCATGTCGTCCGTCCACTTGCCGTAGGGCGCGCGGTCGGTGATGGCGCTGACGCAGTATTTCTGGCCGAGATCGCTGGAATTGCCGTCAACCTTTTCGATTTGGGAAATCTTTCCTTCTGAATTGAGGCGAAAAGTCACCTCGACGTAGGTGTCGGCAGGTGGACGAGTGCTGCTGTTGTTCAAAAGATTGTCCCACTCGGCCTGCACCGTATCGATCAGTTGTTGCTGATATTCGCCAAAGCGACTCCAGTGCGCATCCCACCCGGCGGTGCCAATATTGCTGGTTCCGGGACTATTATTAAAAATCGCCGGCCGCACATTCTGATCAAGTTGCGGACGCGGCATCGGATGCCTGGGGTCGATCTGCGGGGTGTTGGCATTGGCGTCCTCGATGAGCGGCGCGTCTTTTACGCCCTCGATCTTCTGCGGCACGGCTTTCATGTTCTCGGCGACCTTGCCGACATTGGTGCCAAAAGCCTCCTTGTTGTCGCCCTCGCTCTTATCGAAACCGCTCAGCGGGTTTTGTTCGCGATGCGGCGCGGCTTTTGAAGCTTGGGATGCTGCTGGTGCCGGCGCGGACGGGGTGGGCTTTTCCTTGTTCAGGCGCCCATCCACGATCTGCGTGGAATCGGCCGCCTTGCCTTGCGTGGCCGCGTGGTCGCCGTGCGCGTTGGGGTTGGGCTTTTCCTGCGCCGCCTGCTGGTTTTGCGCGGCGAAATTGCGCGTCTTGTCCGGGATATTCGCTGGCGCGTCCGGATTCGTCTCCACAAACTTGTTGGGCGGCGGCGGTTGTCTCGACTCTGGCGGCGCGAGCTCGATATTGAACTGATTGGCGTGCGGCCGGCCAGTGAACTTTCCCTCATACTTGCCGTGGATGTGATTGAGGGACCAACCGAAGAGCAGCAGCGAGGGCCACCAAAGAATGAAGGTGAGAATGAGGCCGACAATGACCGATTGCTTTTCCTCATCCTGCCAAAAACGCGGCCCGCGCCGGGGTTCCGGCGTGGAGGTTTCTGGTTCGAGCAGGCGGTTCATCGGGCTAGAGTGAACTCAGGAGACCCACCCGCGTCAAAATTTGTTTCGTTTCTTCGACCGGCAGGCCCATAATATTTGTAAATGAGCCCCGCCAGCCGGCGATGATCAGCTCCCGGCCTTCCTGGATGCCATAGGCGCCGGCCTTGTCTAGGGGGTTGACGAGGCCGAAGTAGGCATCGATGACCACATCATCGAAATCCTTGAAGGTCACCTCGCTGGTGACGCCTGCATCGAAATGCATCCGATCACTGGCGCGGCGCAGCGCAAGGCCGGTGAAAACGGTGTGCGTGCGTCCGGCGAGGCGCTTGAGCATGGCGCGTGCGTCCGCGAGGTCGCGGGGTTTGTTGAGCACGGTCTGGTCGATGAACACGGTCGTGTCCGCGCCGAGCACAAATGCCGTGGGGCGGCGCGCGGCGACCCAGTCAGCCTTCAGCGCGGCATTGTGGGCCACCATCGCGCGCGGGTCGGCATCCGGCGCCTCATGTTCGGTGACCTCCGCCGGCACCACGTCGAAGGCCAGTCCCATCCCGGCCAGGAGTTGCTGGCGGCGGGGCGAAGCGGAAGCGAGGACCAGGCGCGCTTCGCTCACGGCGCCTTCTCCTGCAAAATATCACGCACCTCGCCCTTGGCCCGCGCCAGCTCGACGCGGCTCAGGTTGTATTGATAGATGGCGTCGTTGAGCCCGTCCTCGGCGACCGCGAGGCCGTTTTGCGCATCGATGACCTCCTGGTTGTCGGCCACGCCCTGTTTGAAACGCAGGCTGGCCAGGCGCAACTGCTCGTCGGCCAGCTGCAAACTTTTTTGGGCGAGGGCGATTTGCGCGAAGCGCGAACGCGCATCCTGGATCGCGAGCCGGACTTCCGACGAAACCTGCGCGTTGAGATCATGCAGGCTGCGCTCCTGCGCGCGCAAACGGGAAAGCGCCGCCCGCCGGTCGGCCCGGGCTTTGAGGCCGTCAAAGATGGGCAGGTTAAATTCCACGCCGGCCACCCACTCTTCCTTCGCCGTGCCGTCGAAAGCGCGGATATTCGCCTGGCCGTAGTCGCCCACCAGGCTGAGCGTGGGCAGGTTCTCAAATTTGGCGGCCAGCACGTCCTGCTGGTTTTGTTTCAGCAGGGAACTTCCGCTGAGGTAATCGGGACGCTGATCGAGGGCGTGCTGTTCCATGCCGGCATCAAACTCCGCTGCGTCCATCTGCTGCACGGAAAAATCGGCGAGTTTGAGCGGTTGACCCAGGTCGAGGTCGAGCAGGCGCTTCACCTGCAGCTCGCTCTGGTAAACGGTCGTGTCCTGTTGCAGGCGCGCCTGCTCGTCGGTGGCGAGCTCGGCCTCGGCCCGGGTGACATCGATCTGCGTGGCCACGCCGGCGTGAAGCTGGATTTGGGCGAGATCGAGCAGCGATTTGTCGCGCGCCACGTTGGAGTCGAGCACATCGATGCGGTGCAGGTCGTGCAAATGGGTGAAATACGCCTGCGCCACCGCGGTGAGCACGGCTTGCAACGTGGCCTGATAATTGAGCTGGGCTCCCTGCACGGCCGTGCGCGCCGAGCGGTAGCTTTCAATTTGCGCAGGATCGAGCAGGTTGTAATTGGCCACCAGCTGGCCATCGAAGCGATTGGTCGGACCGCTCGGCACCAGCGCGCCGGTTTCGCTGCTTACCGTGAGCGCGCGCTGCTGTTCCGCAGCGAGCGCGACCTGTGGCAGGAGATTCACGCGTTGCTGATTCGCCGCCTCCACCGCCTGTGCCACGGCCTCGCGGCTGAGCAAGGCGCTCACGTTGGCATGTTCGACCGCAGCCAGGGCCTGGTCGAGCGTGAGATCAACGGGCGCATCGGCGCGGGCGATCGCCACGGCGACGGCCAGTGGCAGGGCAAACTTTAACAAGTGCATGGAACGCATGACGTAGAATCTCGCAGAAAATCTCATTTCATTTACCTGGCGCAAGTCTCCGAAGTTGTCAGCGCACCATTTCTCCTTCACGTTGGCCAGCTTAACGTATGCGCCTCGGCCTCGCCCAACTCAACACCACCGTCGGTGACCTCGCTGGCAATCGTCGCAAGATCCTCGACGCCTATGCCGCGCTCGTCGCGCAAGGCGCGGAACTCGTCGTTTTTCCCGAGCTCGCCGTGTGCGGCTATCCTCCGCGCGATTTGCTCTTCAAGCGCCGCTTCGTGCCGGACACCGAGTCGTCGCTCGCCGAGATCGCCGCCGCCATCGGCGACGTGCCCACGCTCGTGGGGTTTGTCGAGACCAACACCAGCGGCCAGGGCCGGCCGTTCTACAACGCCGCCGCGTTCTGTCACCGGGGCGAGATCATCCTGATTGCCCGCAAATGCCTCCTGCCGACCTACGACGTGTTCGACGAAGACCGCTACTTCGAGCCCGCCGCCGCGCCGCGCACCATCGCCTTCGCCGGGAAAAAAATTGGTATCACGATCTGCGAGGACATTTGGACGCATCCGACCATTGCCACCCGCCGGCTCTACCACGGCCTCGATCCGGTCAAACTGCTCGCGACGGAAGGCTGCGACCTGATGATAAACCTCTCGGCGAGCCCCTGGCACCACGGCAAGGGCCACTTACGCCAGACGCTTGTCACCGACGCCGCCCGCGCCATCGGCTGCCCGGTCGCCTACGTCAACGCCATCGGCGGCAACGACGAGCTCATTTTCGACGGGCGCAGCCTCGTGGCCGATGCGCAAGGCCGGGTTTGCGCGCAACTCGACGCGTTCTCCGAGGAACTGCGCGTGGTCGACACGGCCTCTTGCCCCTCGCCCCTCGCCTCTCCGCCTCACAACGACGACAGCCCGGCCGATATTTTCGCCGCCCTCGTCCTCGGCCTGCGCGACTACGCGGGTAAAAGCGGTTTCAAAAACGCGCTCGTCGCCCTCAGCGGCGGCATCGACTCCGCCGTCGTCGGCGTGATCGCCGCCGCGGCCTTCGGCCCGAAAAACGTCATCGGCGTGTCCCTGCCCTCGACAATCTCCTCGCAACACTCGCGCGACGATGCCCGCGCGCTCGCGGAGAACCTCGGCGTCCGTTTCGAGACCATCGCGATTGCCGAGGCCGTGGCCGCGTGCGAAGCCGCGCTCGCGCCGATTTTCACCGGGCGCCCGCGCGACGTCGCCGAGGAAAACATCCAGGCCCGCGTGCGCGGCGTCCTCATGATGGCGCTCTCGAACAAATTCGGCGCGCTGCTCCTCACCACCGGCAATAAAAGCGAAGTCGCCGTCGGTTATTGCACGCTTTACGGCGACATGGCCGGCGGCCTCGCCGTCATCAGCGACGTGTTCAAGACGCAGGTTTACGCCCTCGCCCGCTGGATCAATGACGACGCGCGCCGCGCCGGCCGGCGGCCGCCCATCCCGCAATCGAGCATCGACAAACCGCCCAGCGCCGAACTCCGCCCCGACCAGGTCGACCAGGACAGCCTGCCGCCCTACGACCTGCTCGACACCCTCCTCCGCGGCTACGTCGAGGAAGGCCTCTCGCGCCGCGACCTCGTCGCGCAGGGTTTCGCCGAGGCCGTCGTCAACGACGTCGTGCGCAAAGTCGATCTGAACGAATACAAACGCAAACAAGCCGCCCCCGGCCTGCGCATCACGCCCCTCGCCTTCGGCATCGGCCGCCGCATTCCCATCGTGCAGAAATACGTGAGCTGAGATTAAACCACTAACCGTCGCCATTTCACGCTAATATGTGGTGAGTTTTGTGAACCACTAATGCACACTAATGAGCACTAATCAGGCGGAGGAATTGTTTCAGCAGGAAGGTTATGATTTTATGGCTGCAGCTTTCGAGGTTTACAATGAGATGGGCTGCGGTTTTTTGGAAGAAGTGTACCAGGAAAGCTTGGAGCTCGAACTCACTGAACGACACATTCCGTTCATTTCCAGGCCTAAACTCACGCTTCACTATAAAGGCCGGCCGCTTAAAAAGCATTATGAAGCCGATCTCATGATAATTGGAGAAATCCTCGTTGAATTAAAAGCGGCCAAAACGCTCGCACCCGAGCACGAGGCCCAGCTCATCAACTATCTTAAAGCCACAGGCAAGCGTGTTGGCTATCTCATCAATTTTGGCTCGTTTCCTCTCCTCCAATGGAAACGCCTCGTCCTCTGACTCTATTAGTGTCCATTAGTGTGGATTAGTGGTTAAAAATCAGTGGTTCCAAAAATGCCTTCTCCAATCTCCGACCAACTCTTCGCCCGGGCGCTGCAGCTCATGCCCGGCGGCGTCAACTCCCCCGTCCGCGCCTTTCGCTCCGTCGGCGGCACGCCGTTTTTCGTCAAGGCCGCGCACGGCGCGACGCTGGTCACGTCCGACGACCGCGAGTTGATCGACTTTGTCTGCACCTGGGGCCCGGCCATCCACGGACACAACCATCCGCGCATCAAGGCCGCCATTGCCGCCGCGCTGGAAAACGGCACGTCGTTCGGCACGCCCAATGCCTACGAGGTCGAGATGGCCGAGCTCATCACGAGCTTCGTGCCGTCGATCGAGAAAGTGCGCATGTGCAACAGCGGCACCGAGGCCACCATGTCGGCCATCCGCCTCGCGCGCGGGTTCACCGGCCGCGACAAAATCGTCAAATTTTCCGGCTGCTACCACGGCCACTCCGACTCGCTGCTGGTCAAGGCCGGTTCCGGCGCGCTCACGCACGGCCATCCCGACAGCGCCGGCGTGCCCGATGCGTTCACCGAGGAAACCATCGTGCTGCCGTTCAACGAACATGCCGCGCTTGCCATGGCCTTCGCCCAATACCCGGGGGAAATCGCCGCGGTCATCATCGAACCTTACATGGGCAATGTCGGCTTCGTTCCCACGGTGCCCGACTACCTGAAACACATTCGCGCCGCCTGCACCGCCCATGACACCCTGCTCATCTTTGACGAAGTGATGACCGGTTTCCGCCTCGCGCTGGGCGGCGTGCAGGAACTGGAAAAAGTCACACCCGACCTCACCTGCCTGGGCAAAATCATCGGCGGCGGCCTGCCCGTCGGCGCCTTCGGCGGCCGCGCCAGCATCATGGACCAGCTTGCGCCGCTCGGCCCGGTTTACCAGGCCGGCACGCTCAGCGGCAACCCGCTCGCGATGGCGGCCGGCATTGCCGCGTTGAAACTCCTGAAGGAGGAAGATCCTTACGAGCGGCTCCAGGCACTCGGCCGGCAGATGCGCGACGCCCTGCTCGGCGCCGCCAAAAAGAAAGGCCTGCCGGTGCAAGTGCCGCAGGTCGGCTCGATGCTTTCGCTGTTTTTCACGAACCTGCCGGTGCGCGACTACGCCACCGCGCTCACGAGCGACGCCAAGCTCTATGCGAAATTTTTTCACACCTGCCTCGACGGCGGCGTTTATCTGCCGCCGAGCGCGTATGAAAGCTGGTTCCTCAGCACCGCGCATGAAGGCCCGGCGATCGACAAGGCGTGTGAGGTGATGACGCAGGCGATCGGTGCGCTCTGAGGATCGCCATTTCAGATTTCAAATTTGAGATTTAAGATCGATCTGAAGTTTTAAATTTTAAATCTTAAATTCATCCTCGCGCTTTTCATGCGCGAGGATGGGCCTTGTCATAAACTTCCTTCAGCCGCGCCACGCTCGTGTGGGTGTAGATTTGCGTGGTGGACAGGCTGGCGTGGCCGAGCAGCTCCTGCACGAGCCGCAGGTCGGCGCCGGCGTTGAGCAGGTGCGTCGCGTAACTGTGCCGCAGCTTGTGCGGCGAGAGGTCCATCGGCAGGTCGGCCAGCGCGAGGTATTTTTTCACGAGAAGCTGCACCGCACGGACGTTGAGCCGCTCGTAATGCGCATTGATCACGACCGGGGCGGCAAAGCCCGTGTCGCGCGCAAACCCGCTTTTCCATTTCTCTAGCACGGCCATCGCCACCGAGCCGAGCGGGCAGAGGCGTTCCTTGCGCCCCTTGCCGAGCACGCGCGCCACGCCGCGGTCGAATTCGACCTGCCCATAATCAAGGCCCACCAGCTCGCTCACGCGCAGGCCGCCGCCGTAGAGCAGTTCCAACACCAGCCGGTCGCGCCACGCGGTGAACGCGTCGAGGCTTTGGTTTTCAAGCAGCCGCAGCGGCCCGGCCAGCAGGTCGACCATTTGTTTTTCGGTCAGGAATTTCGGCAGGGCCTTCTCGAGTTTCGGCAGGGCCAGGCCGATGAACGGATTCGCGCCGAGCCGGCCCCGCTTGATCCAGAATTTGAAAAACGCGCGCAAGCCCGACACGTGGTTGTGCAGCGTGCGCCGGCCGAAACGCCGCTGCGCCTCGATGACGAAGTCGCGCACGTCGCGCGGCCCAAGGCGGTCGATCCCGCGCGCCCACAGCCCGGAAGCGTCGAGCCAGCGCCAGAAATCCTCGAAGGCCTGCCGGTAGTTGCGCACCGTGTAGGCGGAGTAGCGCCGCTCTTTTTCCAGGAATTCCAGGAACGGCGCCAGCCAGTCGGCGGCGATTTTCGGGGGCAACGGCTTTTCCGCTTCAGTAGTCACGGGAAGAGTGTTTTTTAACCGCGGATAAACGCAGATGGACGCGGATTCTTCACAAAAGATCGCGAAGGACACAAAGAAAGCGAGCACGACTCGGCTTCGCCGAGCCGCCTCCAAAAGGAGGCGGGGTTTAACCGTGAAAAGCACGAATAAGCGCGACCCACAAATCCTCCGCGCTTATTCGTGCTCTTCACGGTTAAATCTTCTGCTCGCTCCCCTTCCGTTAAATCCGCGTCCATCTGCGTTTATCTGCGGTTAAAACCTCGCTACGCCTTGACCGTCGCGGCTTTTGTTTCGATCTCGCGCATGACCCGCGCCGTCTCGAGGCGCAGCGCGCTTTCGGGATCGATGCCGTTGGCCCGGCAGGCCGCGGCGAGCTCGAACAGGAGCCGGCCCGCTTCCGCCTCGGTCAGCTTTCCGCCCAGGGCTTCCACGCGCGCCGCATCCACCGCGCCGTCGGCGGGCAGGTTCTTTTTCTGGATCTGTTTCCAGACGGCTTCCGCAAACATGAGCGCCGGCAGGCGCGGTGGCAGCTCCTTGAAAGTCTTCGGCTCTCCCCCGGCTTTGCCCGCCGCCTTTTTTTCGCCGGCCTTGATTTGCTCCCACAGCGTCATGACCTGGTCGGAGGTGTCGAGCCTGCCCTCGCCAAAAACATGCGGATGGCGACGGATAAGCTTGTCGTTGATGTCGCGCGCCACGGCCTCAAAGTCGAACTCGCCGCGCTCGGCCGCCAACTGCGCATGGAACACCACCTGCACGAGCACGTCGCCCAGCTCCTCGCGCATATGCGGCGAGTCCATGCGGTCGATCGTATCGAGCAGCTCACTGCATTCGTCGATCAGGCAGCGCGTCAGCGTCTGGTGCGTCTGTTCGCGGTCCCACGGGCAGCCGTCCGGCGCGCGCAGCCGGGCCACGGTGGAACAAAGGTCTTCGATGGCACTCATGCTAAAACCACGCAATACAGGAGGACCACAAAGACCAAGACGAATTTAAACCGCGAATGGACGCAAATTGACGCGAATCGAAGTTTGGGATTGAGAGATTTTTTCCGAAGATGACACAGAGCACGATTAATTTATGCGGACAAGACGACATCAACTAAAGGCAATCCGTGTTTGTCTGTGTAATCCGCGAAAAGAACCAAAAGTCATTCGCGTCCATTCGCGTTCATTCGCGGTTAAAGAAATAGAAAATCCATGTTTTACACGAGGGCCATGAAGCGGTTAGGCCTATGCTGATTTTTCATGTCCGACAAACTTACCGAGATCATGGCCCATAAGCGCCGCGAGATCGCCCCGCTCGTGCGGCCGGTTTCCGAGGGCGAACTCGCGCGGCTCGATGCCACGCTGCCCCGGCCGCCGTCATTCGCCACCGCGTTGCGCCGCGCCGACCGCCATCTCGCCGTCATTGCCGAGATCAAGCGCCGTTCGCCGTCGGCCGGCGACATCAGGCAAAACGCCAACGCCCTCACGCAGGCCCTGGCCTATCGCGCGGCCGGCGCCGACGCGCTTTCCATCCTTACCGACGAAAAATATTTTGGCGGCTCGCTGGCCGACCTGAACGGCGTGACCAGCCGTTTCCGCGATGGGCCGCCCACCGGTGGATCGAATCCCCTTGGGGTGAGCTTGTCGAATCCCCTTGGGGTGAGCTTGTCGAATCCCCTTGGGGTGAGCTTGTCGAATCCCCCGCCCTGCCTGCGCAAGGATTTCTTTGTCCACCCGGTCCAGGTTTTCGAGGCCCGGGAAGCCGGCGCCAGCGCGATTCTCATCATTGTGCGCGCGCTGGCCGATGATGAAATAAAACTCCTGCACGGCGCCGCGGACGCGGCGGGCCTCGATGCGTTGTTTGAAGTTCACAACGAAGCCGACCTCGGCCGGGCCATCGCCCGGGGCGCAAAAATCATCGGCGTGAACAACCGCGACCTCGCCATCTTCAAGACCGATCTGGCGCTGAGCGAACGGCTCATCCCGCAATTTCCAAAAAACATCATCGCCGTGAGTGAAAGCGGCATTTTCACCGGCGCCGATGCCGCCCGCGCCCGGGCCGCCGGGGCGCACGCCGTGCTCGTCGGCGAGGCGCTGATGAAAGCCGCCGACCCTACGCGGCTCGTCGCCGACTTCCGCCGCACCTAAAGCATTTTAAATAAAACCGTAATTATATCGCCTGAACCACCGCAAGGATGTCGTTCCATCAGCTTGGACGCTTGATAAGCAGTTAACCGGATTTTTTGCCACGAAAGATCGCATAGAGCTCAAAGAAAGGTTGTTCTCTGTGTTCTTTGTGATCCTTCGTGGCTACACTAATTTAAAAACGCCCTAGAAACTGACTCCGACATGCCCCTCACGCCATCCGCCACGCGCGAGCTGCTCACCGGCCTCGGCCACACGCCACGGCGCTCGCTCGGGCAGAACTTCTTGATCGACGGAAACATCGTCCGCAAATCGCTTGAGCTCGCCCAAGTCGCGCCGGGCGACGACGTGATCGAAATCGGCCCCGGCCTCGGCACGCTCACCTCGGCCCTGCTCGAAGCCGGCGCAAAAGTCTGGGCGGTGGAAAAAGACCCGGTGCTGGCGACCCACCTTCGCCAAACACTCGGGACGCGACATCCGCAAACATTTGACCTGCTCGAGGACGATGCCGTTGAGCATCCGCTGGCCGCGCTGACGGGGGATCGCGCCACCGCCGGTGCTTTCAAAATTGTGGCGAACCTGCCTTACGCCATCGCGACACCGTGGATGGACGCGGTGTTGGGCGGGTCGCTGCCCGCGCGCATGGTGCTGATGGTGCAGCAGGAAGCGGCCCAGCGTTACGCCGCGCAGCCGGGCACCAAGCAATTCGGCGCCATCTCGATTTTTTTGCAGTCGGCTTTCGATCTTGCGCCGGGGCACCGCGTATCGGCAACCTGCTTTTACCCCCGGCCCGAAATCGAATCCCAATTGTTGCACCTGGTGCGCAAACCCGCGCCGTTTATTTTTCCCCCGGAGAGAAAGCTTTTTATCCGGGGGCTTTTCCAGCATCGCCGCAAACAGCTCGGCTCGCTCCTGCGCGGGCGGCTGGCGGACGACGGCGCCGGCTGGCTCGCCCGGCTGGCCCGGCACGGGCTCTCGCCGCAATCGCGGCCGGAAGACATTCCCCCGGCCAGATGGATGGAACTGCCTGCGCTGGCATGCGTCCAACCTTCCTGACCCATGATCCTCTCCAGCCCGACCTTCAGTCCTCAGTTTTACCGCCCGTGAACCTGCGATTTTTTGCCACCCTCTTTTTCCTGCTCTCCGCCATCCTGCGCGGACAAACCGACGACCCACCGCCCGTGCTGCACGGAAAAATCGACGGCCACACCTATATCTCTGCGACGGGGATTTTCCGCATGACCATCCCCGTGCTGCCGGAATTGGGCGGCTCGATTAATGATACGGAAAATGTCGTCACCTTCGGGGACGATTTCAAAACGCACGTGAGCGTGGCGGCGTTCGCGCAGGACACCACGCAACACTGGGAAAACGAGACGCGCGGACGCCAGGATTACCTGGTCTATTTTTTCAGCACTTACGTGATGCCTGATTTTCAGCAGCGCTCACCCGGCGCCAAGATCGAAAGCGCCCGGTTCCTGCCCGGCATACAGGACGGCGCGCTTATCGTTTACACGCTGCTGCCCGGCGGCTCGATGTTTGCCGACCGCATTTCCCTGAGCGGTGAGCCCGACCCTTCGCTCGTGGCCAAGCGCGGCAACCTCCTTTTCGTGAAAAACGACCATGTTTTTGTCATCAGCACGGAGCTCGCCGAACGCGTGCTCGAACACAGCACCTACCATAAAACCACCGCCGAGGAGGATGCGCTGCTGCGCACCCGCCTGCTCGGCCTGCTGGGAAGCATCGAGTTTTCCATGCCGCCGGCGCCAGCAGCCAGCAAGTAACCCGCGGGTTACTTTCCGCTCGCTCACCTGTCACCAACCCGCCATGCCGTGACCATGCGACTTCAAGATTTCCTCGTCTTTCTCCTCGTTGGCGCACTGGCCGGCTGGCTCAGCGGGCTCATCACCAAAGGCTCCGGTTTCGGCCTGGCCGGCAATGTCATCGTCGGAATCATCGGCGCGTTCCTGGGCAATCTCCTCTTCGGCCTGGTCGGCATCGCAGCCTACGGCTTGCTCGGGCATATTCTTTTCGCGGTCGCGGGTGCGCTTCTGTTTGTGTACCTGCTCCGCTTCATTAAAAAGTAGCTGGTATGTCAGCTCCCTTGCGCGACCTGCGGCGATTCGCGCCCTTTCTCGTCGCCCTCTGCCTGCTGCTGGGCGGTTGTGTTTACCTGCGGCTGTTGGAACTGAAACGCCAGCTCGCCGACTTCGACCACTACTTTGCCGTCGATCAGACGGACGGCCTGACTTTAACCATGCAAAAACCCGTGTTGCTGGTGGACGACATGGCTTTTTTCCAACTGGCGCCGGAATCGACCAAGCGGCTCGGCGCGGCCATGCGCTGGCACCTGCGCTGGATCAAGGATTATGCCGCTCCCGGCGAACATCCGACGGACTACGAAGTCGAGGCCGAATTGACCTTCGTGAACAACAGGATGGTGCGCTTCCACCTACCGGAGCGCACTTTTTCCTTTGTGCAAAAATCGTTCGTGCTGCAGGCGCTGCGCTCGCTCGGGCATGCCAGCGTGGATAAGTCGAACCACAGCGCCAGTGCCACCCTCGACGCATTGCACCTCGCGCCAATCACGCACACCGACCTTTTGCACTTCCTCGGCGCGCCGCTCGATACCCGGCGCGATGGCGACCACCTTCTGCTGCATTACGTCTATCGGGATGTTTGCACGTCGCCGGCTCCCGGAAAAATCGACTTCACCTTTACGCTCAATGCGGCCACGCAGTCGGTCGTGCACCTGGAGGGCAAACTCTTTCACGTCGAGGTGCAGTTTGACTGGCCATCGAAAGAAAAGGCTGAAGGGCTGAAAAACTGAAGGACTGAAAACAGCGGCGTATTATTTAGCTTTCAGTCGTTTTCTGATTCAGCCTTTCAGTTTTTCAGCCCTTCAGCCTTTTCTTATGCACTGGATTGTCGCCACCCTCGTTTCCGCCTTCTTCCTCGGATGCTACGAGCTTTTCACCAAGCAGGCCGTGCGCGACAATGCCGTGCTGCCCGTGCTCTTTTTCAGCAACGTCTGCAGCACCATCGTCTGGACGTTGCTAATGGGTGTCCATGCGCTGCATCCGGCGGCCCTGCCCGCCTGCTTCGTGGTTGCGTCGCTCACGCCCTTCCAGCACCTGCTCCTCGCGACCAAATCGGTCATCGTCGCCGCGTCGTGGACCTGCACCTATTTCGCCGTCAAGCACCTGCCGGTCTCGATCTCCTCGCCCATCCGCGCGACCGGACCGCTGTGGACGCTCCTCGGCGCGCTCATCATTCTCGCCGAACGCCCGACCGGGCTGCAGATGCTCGGCATCGCGACGACGCTGGCGTCATTTATCGGGCTCTCCTTCGCCGGCCAGCGCGAGGGCATCAATTTTCGCCGGGACAAGTGGATCGCCTGGCTGGTGGCCGGCACTGTGCTCAACGGCATCAGCGCGCTCTACGACAAATACCTGATCGGCCAGTGCGGCTTCTCGGCCGCGACCGTGCAGTCGTGGTTTTCGATCTATCTCGCGCTGCTTTTCCTGCCGCTGGCCATCGGCTGGAAACGGCGCTGGTGGCCGCGCCATGAATTCCACTGGCGCTGGAGCATCCCGCTGCTCTCGGGCGCGCTGCTGGTGGCGGACTTCGTTTATTTTCGCGCACTGCGCGATCCCCACGCACTTATCTCGCTCGTGGCGAGCCTGCGGCGCAGCAGCATGCTCGTGGCCTTCACGGGCGGGCTGCTTTTCTTCGGCGAAAAAAACGGCCGGCAGAAACTCCCCGCCGTCCTCGGCGTGCTCGCCGGCATTGTGCTGACCGTGATGGGGTAAAGCGTCAGGAGGTTGTCGGACTTCGTCCTCCAGCCTCCTAAAAGAAAATGGCTACGCCATTTTCAGGAGATGAAAGGTAAATGCTCGTGCCCGACCCTCCTTCCAAAATGGCCCGGCCATTTTGGTTTAGCAGCGTGGCGGCGAAAGCCGCCACGCTACTAATCGTTGCGCAGGCGCGCGACCTCTTCCTGCGCGTAATTGAGTTTTTCCAGCGCTTCCACGATGGCATAGCCAGCTTCCCCGGAAAAATGATGCGCGTCGCCCGCAATGGTCGCGAGCGTGGCCCGTACCATTTGCAGATCTTCATCAAGGGCCTGTACTCTCATTAAATTTTGCGGTTCCATGCTCTGGTCAGACGCGCACTTCGTAAAATAGTTTCCTGTTTTGTTTTAAATTTATTTGCGCTGCGGCGCGCGGTTGTAGGTCGGGGTTTACCTGTCCACCATAGCTTCAGCGACGGTGGATCCCCGACGTGTCGGGCCTAAAGCCCGACCTACAATTTCAGAAAACACGGCATCAGCCGCAGCTCACATATGCGCGATGATATTATCGCCGAAGGCCGAACACTTGATCTCCGTCGCACCGTCCATCTGGCGGGCGAAATCGTAGGTGACTTTCTTCGAGCCGATGGCGCCGTTGAGGCCTTTGAGCAGCAGGTCCGCCGCCTCGGTCCAGCCGAGGTAGCGCAGCATCATTTCGCCGGAGAGCACGACGGAGCCGGGATTGACCATGTCTTTGTTGGCGTACTTCGGCGCAGTGCCGTGGGTGGCCTCGAAAATGGCGTGGCCGGTCATATAATTGATGTTGCCGCCCGGCGCGATGCCGATGCCGCCGACCTGCGCCGCGAGCGCATCGGAGAGATAGTCGCCGTTGAGGTTGAGTGTGGCGATGACGTCGAAGTCCGTCGGCCGCGTGAGCACCTGCTGGAGGGCGATGTCGGCAATGGCATCCTTGATGACGAGGCCGGCGCCGGGTTTGCCGTCGGGAATTTTGCACCACGGGCCGCCGTCGATCTCGACCGCGCCGAATTCACTTTTCGCCAGTTCGTAGCCCCAGTCGCGAAAAGCGCCCTCGGTGAACTTCATGATGTTGCCCTTGTGGACAATCGTCAGGGACTTTTTCTTTTGGGCAATGGCGTACTCGAGCGCGGAGCGCACCAGGCGCTGCGTGCCGGTCTTCGACACGGGCTTGATGCCGATGCCGACGAGGTCGGGCGTCCCGCCAAAACGGATTTTCTTAAAATCCTTGGGGAAATTGGCCTTGAGGAACTCGATGGTCTTGAGTGCTGCTTCCTTGCCCGCCTCGAAGTCGATGCCGGCGTAGATGTCCTCGGTGTTCTCGCGGAAGATCACCATGTTGACCTTCTCCGGGTGCTTCACGGGCGACGGGACACCGGTAAACCACTGCACGGGCCGCAAGCAGACGTAGAGGTCGAGCATCTGGCGAAGCGCGACGTTGAGCGAGCGGATGCCGCCGCCGATGGGCGTGGTCAGCGGGCCCTTGATGCCGACGAGGTAATCCTTGAACGCCTCGACCGTGTCATCGGGCAGCCAGTTGTTGAAGCGCTTGAAGCTCTCCTCGCCTGCGAAAACCTCGAACCAGGAAATCTTCTTTTTCCCGCCGTAGGCTTTCTGGACTGCGGCGTCGAAAACGCGCACAGACGCGGCCCAGATGTCGGGGCCGGTGCCATCGCCGCGAATAAACGGGATGACGGGCTGGTCAGGGACCGTGAGTTTGCCACCGGCGATGGTGATTTTGCCGCCGGCGGGCGGGGTGACGTCTTTGTAAGGCATGGAGATGAGTTGAAAGTTTACCGTTGGAAGTTGAAAGCTCCGGAGACGCTCATTTTTTCAAATCAGCGCAGAAGCTAGCCAGCCGCGTGACGCCCTTACTGATGGTTTCATCGCTGGTAGCATAGCTGAGGCGAATGTAGCCCTCGGCGCCAAAGGCGCTGCCGGGAACGGCCGCCACTTTTTCCTTTTCAAGCAGGCGCGCGCAGAAGTCCTGATCCGGGAGGCCGAGTTTCGAGATGTTCGGGAAAAGGTAAAACGCGCCCTGCGCGAGCAGGCAGGAGATGCCGGGAATTTTGTTGAGCTCGGCGTGCAGGAACTTCCGCCGGCGGTCGAACGCCGTGAGCATGCCGGCCAGCGCGGCGCGCGCCTGGTCCTTCTCGCGCAGCGCGGCGAGCGCGCCGTATTGCGCAAACGTCGTGGCGTTGGAGGTCATCTGGCTCTGCAGCTCGGCCACGGCCTTGGCGATGGGCGCGGCCGCCACCAGCGTGCCGAGCCGCCAGCCGGTCATCGAGTAGGTCTTGCTGAAACCGGACACGACGATGGTGCGCGCGGCGGCATCAGGGCCCAGCGTAGCCACGCAGGTCGGCTGCGCACCGTCGTAAATGAGGTGCTCATAGATTTCGTCCGACAAAATATAGAGGTTACGCTTCAGCGCGACGGCGGTGAGCGCCTCGAGTTCGGCGCGAGTGTAAACCGCGCCGGTCGGGTTCGACGGCGAGTTGAGGATGACCAGCTTCGTGCGCGGCGTGATCGCGGCCTCGAGCTGCGCGGGCGTCAGCTTGAAGCCTGTGGCATCGCTGGCGAGGACGGCGCGCGGCACGGCGCCGGCGAGTTTCACCATCTCGGGATAACTCACCCAATACGGCGCGGGAATGATGACCTCGTCGCCGGGCGAGCAGACCGCCAGGATGGCGAGATAACAGGAAAACTTTCCGCCCGGGCTGACGACGACCTGGGTGGGCGCGATTTTCAAGCCGTAGCGGGTGGCATATTTGTCCGCGAGCGCGGAGCGCAGCTCATCGATGCCGGGGGTCGGGGCATACTTCGTCTTGCCGGCGAGGAGCGCGGCGGCGCAGGCCTCCTTGATGAAGTCGGGCGTGTCGAAATCCGGCTCGCCGGCGGCGAAGCTGCATACGTCTTCGCCAAAGCCCTTGAGCGCCTTGGCTTTTGCGTCAATGGCGAGCGTCGGCGACGGCGAGATATTCTGGGCCCAAGTGGAGAGAGGCAAAGGCGAAGTGCTCATGCGGTAAGGTTCATGACTAAACGGGTGCGCCTGCGAAAATCAAGCCCAGCCAGTGGTGAGTGATGCATCAGCTTGCCTATTTGTCATTCCGAGCCGTGCGAGGTACCGAGGCCGAAGGCCGACAGTCTGACATCTCACGGTTTGATTCGGTGAGATCCTTCGCTTCGCTCTGGATGACAACACTGAGGGTTGTATGCAGGACACCATCGGCCAAACTGATACACCACCCAGTAGCGAAAATCCCATGCGTCCAAACCGCAAAGAAACCTGAATGACCAACCCGAGTTACCAATTCCAACTTTCCGGTTCTTTGGCGTTTGAACCGTGGCGCTTGTGATTTGCGCCGGGAGGCGCTTTAGCGCTTCGATTTCTTCCCGCTGCTCTTTTTCACCGGCTTGCTCATGAACTGAACCAGCGCGGAGCGCACGAGCTCGCCGGTGCTCACACTTTTTTTGCGCGCCTGGCGGGACAGCATCGCTTTCTGCTCTTCCGGCAGACGCACGGAGATTTGCCGGTGGACGACTCGCGCCGCGCTGTACCGGTTGAAATTAAAATCCGCCAGCGCCTCGCGCACCACTTCGCTGGTCGAGCGCAGGGCCAGTGCCCGGCGGCGGGCCTCGATGCTCGTGATCAGGTCGAGGGGCAGGTCAAACGTGAGCGGCAGGCTGGTGGAGTTCTTTTTGGCCATGGAGGGGCGGGGAAATTGCGTCGTACGGCAAGGGAACTAGCCGCGTGCGGTGCGCGGGAGCAACGCAAAAAGCTCCAGCGAATAAAGCTATCGTAAAATTGAGCATGGACAGCGCGGGATGGTTGACTGATTTTTCGCCTCATCGTGGCCAAGGTCGTCATTGAAAGCCTCCTGAAGGTTTATCCCGAAAAAACCGGCCCCGGCGTGCGGGCCGTCAACGGCATCAACCTGGCCATCGAGGATCGCGAGTTCATGGTGCTGGTGGGGCCTTCCGGCTGCGGCAAGACCACCACGTTGCGCATGATCGCCGGGCTGGAGGAAATTTCCGGCGGCACCATCGCCATCGACGGCCAGGTGGTAAACCGCGTCCTGCCCAAGGACCGCGACATCGCCATGGTCTTTCAAAACTACGCGCTCTACCCGCACATGTCGGTTTACGACAACATGGCCTTCGGCTTGAAGTTGCGAAAATTTCCCAAAAGCGAGATCGACACCCGCGTGCGCGAGGCCGCCGCCATGCTCGGCTTGGAAAACCACCTCCAGCGCAAACCGAAGGCCCTCTCGGGCGGCCAGCGCCAGCGCGTCGCCGTCGGCCGCGCCATCGTGCGCAAGCCCAAGGTTTTTCTTTTTGACGAACCCCTCTCCAACCTCGACGCCAAGATGCGCGTCTCCACCCGCGCCGAAATCTCCCGGCTCCACGCCCGCCTCGGCGCGACGATGATCTATGTCACCCACGACCAGGTCGAGGCCATGACCATGGGCGACCGCATCTGCGTGATGAAGGATGGCGATATCATGCAGGTAGCCGAGCCGCTCACGCTCTACAACCAGCCGGCCAACCTCTTTGTCGCCGGCTTCATCGGCAGCCCGTCGATGAATTTCTTCAACGGCAGCGTGCGCCCCGCGGGAAATTCCCTGGTCTTCGTCGAGGACAACCCCGCCGCCCCGCCGCTCACGCTGCCGCTCGGCGCCCCGGCGCAGGCCTATGTCGACCGGCCCGTCACCCTCGGCCTGCGGCCCGAGGACATCAACGACGCCACCGCCGACTCTGCCGCCACCGCCGAGGTCGTGGTTGAAATCACCGAGCCGATGGGTGCCGAAGCCTTTCTGCACCTGAATACGGGCGCGACCACGTTTATTGCCCGGGTTCGGCCCACCGCGCATTTTGCCATCGGCCAAAGAGCCAAAGTCGCCTTCCGCACGGAGAAAATTCATCTCTTCGATCCTGCGACCGGGCTGGCGATCCGCTGAGATTTTAACGCAACAGCGTTAAAATCTATTCCACCGGCGTAATTTTCGTCGCGTCGGGCGGATTGACCGTCCCGGCAAGCTGCGCCGGCACAAATATCTCACCCGGCAACGTCAGGCCCAAGGCCGCGCCTTTCACCAGGAACCGCGTCTTGTCGCGCGTCACCTCGTCGCGCACATCGATGATTGTGGGGATCGGCTGCTTGCCCGTGCTCGTTTCGATGCGCTTCAACTCGAGCAAGCTGATGGTTTTGAGCGTTTGGCCGTCGTTGCCGACCAGTTCCGCCTGTACGAGCGCATTGAACTCGGTGTCGAGATAAACACGCACGCCTTTGAGCGCAGGATATTTTTCCGAAAAATTTTTCGGTGGCTGGAGCAAAAATTGATACGTTGGCCGGCCGCGCAGCCGGACGAGGCCCTGGTAATCGAAATCCGGCCAGTATAAAAACGGCCATTGCAGGTCGAAGACCGTGAGGTTCGTGCCGGCCACCGGCGCAAAAAGTGCGGCCACGTCGAGCAGTTTGGCCTCACCGGCCCCATCGCAGCTCCACACGGTCGGCGCCGGACCATTTTGCACGAGCAGGTGCAGCTCTGTTTTTTTCGCGGCATCGGTCACGATGGCCACGCGTGAGAGCGGACCTTGGTCATTGTGCGTGCCCCAGAGCTGGCCGGTCAGCACGCGCTCGTCGCCGCGGCGCGGCAGCACGTGCAGTTCGAACTCAAGATAGTAATCGCCTGCAATGCCCTTGGCGCGAAATTCCTCCATCACGCGACGGCCCTCGGCCTGGTCGGGCGTACCAACATGGCTGTAATCCGGCTGCGGCAGAGAATGCGGCTGGGCGTGTGCGGCCAGCGCCAGGCCGAACAGCCAAAGGAAAAAAATCCGCGAGCCCGACATGGTCGGCCTGCGCATTCAGCCTCAGGGCTTCGTCGGCGCGGGCGCCGGCGTCGTTGTCGTTGCGCCAGCGGCCGCTGGCGCCGGCTGGGTGGTGACTGGCGCGATGGGTTGCGCGGCCGAAGGCGTGGCCGACACCGTCACGTTTGGCAGGGCCTGGCTGCTGCCATTGGCATGGCTGCGCTGGTAGACATTGCCCAAATAGAGAATAAAACTGAGCACAAAAAACGCGATGGCCATCTTGATGGTCAGTTTGCTGGTGACGGTGCCATGGGAACCGCCCAACACTGATTCGGCCATGCCGCCGCCAAGGGCCGAGCCCATGCCGCCGTCGGACTTCGCCGGCTGCGCCAGCACCAGAAGGACCAGCAGCAGGGAAACGAGGATCAGGATGACAGTGAGAATACCAAGGAGAATACTCATGGAACCGTACATGACAGCAGACGCGGACGAAGGTTGTCAATGCGCGGTTGAAAGGGGCTGCATGGCCCGGTTTGCAGAAGCGGTAAATCGCGTAAATCCAATCGTTCTCATTCTCTTACTCGTTATCGTTCTCTCGATTGTCTCAATCAGAGAACGATTAAGATAACGAAGAACGAGAACGATGCACCCACTCGCGGGGATACAAAACCCGCCCCCTAAATCACATAGTCATCCGGTTTCTTTGCTTCCGTGCTGGAGGTCATGCCGGTTTCGGCCGTTTGCGGCTGTTTGCGGTCGTAAAAGATGCGCACATCGGCTTTTTGCGCACTGCCACCCTCTTCTTTCAACAATTGCGAGGCACGCTTCAGCGCTCGTTTCGTGCTCATGGTGAGATTGACCTCGGCCGGGAAAACGTTCGCCTCGCCGATTCTCGCGAGCAAGCCGCTGCGTTTCAGCACGCGCAGGACGTCGGCATTGCAGCCGCTGATAAGCAGGTGCCGGCCGGTCTGGCTCAAATAGTCATGGAGCGACTCCATGGCCATGACCGTGGTGGCATCGAGGTGGCGCGCATTTTTCATGCGCAGGATAAAGATGCGGATGTTCTGGTTTTCCGCCTGCCCCCGGATGTGCTCCTGGAAAAGATCGGCGGCGCCGAAAAACAAATCGCCCTCGATGTGGATGATCGAAATTTGCGGGTTGGCCCGCTTTTCCGGGTCGGCCAGCTCGGCGAGCACGCCGCTATCATTGAAGGCATATTCGACCAGCGTGGGCGTGCTCGTTTTTTGCAGGAACAGCGCGAGGGCCACGCCGATGCCGACGTAGATGGCCGTGTCGAGCCGGAGGAAAAACGCGGCGCCCAGCGTGACGACGAACACGACGGCGTCGGAGCGCGTGGAACGCACCGCGACGCGGATCTGCTGCTTGTTGATCAGCTTGTAGCCGACGCGCATGAGATGCGCGGCCAGCGCCGCCACCGGGATGTAGTTGAAGACCGGCGTGACGAACAGGAGGATCAGCAGCACCACCACGCTGCTCAACATCGACGACAGCTGCGTCGCCGCGCCGCTCTGGTAGTTGACGGCCGAGCGCGTAAACGACGAGGAACCGGGCGTGACGCCGAAAAGCCCGACGGCGATATTGCCCGCGCCCATGCCGATCAGCTCCTGGTTGGGATCGAGTCGCTGGCCGCTTTTGGCCGCGAGCGATTTCGTAATCGCAGTGGCTTCGAGCATGCCGATGATCGCAACGGCGATGGCCGTGCTCGCCAGCACCGGCAGGATCCGCAACTGCGTGTGCCAGGCTGGCAAGCTGGCAAACTGGGGGAAAACGGCCATCAGTGCACCTTCATCCTGCACGAGACGGAAGGGCATCCTCTTCAGGCCGAAGATGTGATGGTGATCGATTAAATAGGAGAAGCCAAGGGCCAGTACACCGAGCGTCGCCAGGCCGATGAGCGCCTCGGGCCAGGTTCTCCGGTAAAGCTTGATGCCCTCGAAAATCACCAGCGTGAGCACGCCGATGCCGATGGCCCACATGGAAATATTCACCTGCGCGAGCGCGCCCCAGACATCCGTCAAAACGGTGACAAACCGCTGCCCGGCCGGCACGCCGAAACCGAGGAAATTCGGCAGCTGGCTGGTGATGAGCAGAATGCCGATCGCCGCGGTGTAGGCGACCACGACCGAGCGCGAAATGAACTTGGTGATTTCGCCAAAATTGAGCAGCCCCGCGAGAAATTGCACGAGGCCGACCAGGAAGGCGAGGTAGGCGGCCAGCGGCAGCGGGTCGAGGCCGAGGCCCGAGTTGGCCGCGATGGCGGTAGCCGTGATGAGGCTGACCGACGTCGTCGGGCCGAACACGTGGTGATGCGACGAAAAAAACAGCGCGCTCACGAATCCGCCGATGACCACCGAGAGAATCACGCTGGTCGGCGGCAGACCGAGAATGAGCGCGAAACCGATGGCCTGGGGAATCGAAACCAGGGTTAGCGTTGAACCGGCGATTAAATCAGCGCGCAGCTTGCCCCACGAGTAGTGCTGCAAATCCGCGACAAACGGCAGGCGCAGCCGGAACATTTTTGCGCTCATCGCCGACGCGTCCGAGAGCGTCTCCTTTAGCGTTTCAGCTGTACTCATTATTGGAAACTATCCCAAAATTGAAAATTGGCCATTTTGAATTCTGGGTCGTAGCTCAGTTTGCCGCGCACGGTTGTAGGTCGGGGTTTATCCCCGACGTGTCGGGCGTAAAGCCCGACCTACAATTTGGCAAATGACCATTTTGAATTTTGAGATAACCCCTCCCATCAGGTCTCGACCCCGAGTTTTTCAAGGATGCGATGCAAGTCGTCATTGCCGTGGTATTCGATGATGAGGCGGCCTTTTTTCGGCGAATGCTTCAGCGAAACGCGCGCGCCGAGGTGGGAAGTGAGTTTCTTCTCGATATTGGCGACGGCCGCAGCCTCCACCGGCGGCGTCGCGCGGCCCGTGGACGAGGCCGGGGCGGATGATCCGGCCTTTTTCGCCTGCACGAGCTTTTCCGTCGCCCGCACGCTCCAGCCTTCCTCGATGACGCGCCGCGCGAGCAGCGCGCGCTGCGCGGGCTCCTCCACCCCCAGCAGCACCTTGGCGTGGCCGACGCTCAACAGGTTTTTCGCGATGAAGCCCTGGATTTCGCTTTCGAGCGTGAGCAGGCGCAGCGCATTCGCCACCGTCGCGCGGCCCTTGCCCACCCGCTCGGCCGCGGATTCCTGCGTGAGGTCGAAATCGCGGACCAGGCTCGCATAGCCGTAGGCCTCCTCGATCGGATTCAAGCCCTCGCGTTGCAAATTCTCGATCAGGCCGATCGCGGCCGATGACGCATTGCTGGCCTCGACGACGCGAGCGGGAATCGTCTTCAATTTGAGCAGGTGAAACGCCCGCCAGCGGCGCTCGCCCGCGATCAGTTGGAATTTTTCGCCATGCCGGCGCACCACCACCGGCTGCAGCAGGCCCTCGGCCCGGATGCTGTCGGCCAGCTCCCTCAGCTGCTCCGCCGGAATCTCCCTCCGCGCCTGGTACGGACTGGGCTCGATGAGATCGACGGCGATTTCCTGGAAGCCGGGCGCGGCGACCGGCGCGGCCACCGGGTTGCTCGTGCTGGCGTGATGGGCGGTCGCGTCTGCTTTTGAAGCGGCGGCGATAAGTCCGCCGAGTCCGCGGCCGAGGCGTGATTTGGATGCAGCCATGTCAGTTTTTGGGGGCTTCTGGTTGGGGAATGAAAAGTGTCTGGCCGACCATCAGCCTGGTTGGATCGACGATTTTGTTGGCGTTGGTGATGTCGCGCAAGCTGGCGTGGTTTTTCTTGGCGATGCCGGCGAGGGTGTCGCCCTTTTGCACCGTGTAGCTGAAGCCTTCCTTCGGGTAATCATCGGTGAAGCTCGGTGGCGTCACGGCCGGCCGGGTGGCCTGGCCTTTGGCCAGTGCGTCGATCGCCGCCTGCGTCTGCTTGGCGAGTTTTTCCAGCTGCACACTGACCTTCGCGAGCGTCTCGGCTTTCGTCTCGTCGGTGGCTGCCTTGACCGTGCGATTCAATTCAGCGACAGCGTCGTTGAGCTGGGCCACGGTCGCGTAGGTTTGCGCGGCGGTGCCGGTCTGGTTTTTAAGGTCGGCGTTTTCCCGCTCGAGCTGTTCGACGCGGATTTGCAAATCGCCCAGGCGCTGGGTGAGCAGGTTTACATCCTCGCGCAGATTGGCGATGTCGAGTGAACTCGCGCCGGATTGCGCGTGCGCCACACTCAAGGCCACGCCCAATCCGAGCAACGCGCATCCTACGCGAAAAAATTTCATGGGGCGATGCTTGTGAAAATCAGCGGCAAAAACAAGAGCGGCGTAAGATAAAGTAACAAGTATCAGGCACCAAGTAACAAGAGCTCGCTACGCACATATTCCTGACACTTGTTACCTGTTACTTGATACTTGGCCGCTGGTGTTCGAGGAGCGGCCTCATGGTCCGCGACGCCAGCACTGTGCCGGCTGCGACGGGAAATCCGCGCAAGAACTCGGGGGCCGGCAGCATTTTCCCGCCCGGCCGCTGCAATCGCAGCAGCCGCAGGATGCCTTGGTCCGTCGCAATGCGCAGCGATTCCGCATCAGTGCCGAGGACGGTGCCGGCTCCACCCGACGCGAAGGCCGCCTCGAAATCGGCCAGCCCGAGTTTCACCGGCTGGCCGGAAATCCCGACCGCACAGCCGGGCCAGGGGAAAAGGCCGTTGATGCGCGCGGCCAGCACCGCTGCGGACGCGGCAAAATCGAGCACCCCGTCCTCCTTCGTCAAACGCCGGCAGTAGGTCGCCTGCGTTTCGTCCTGCGGGGTAAAGGCAACTTTCCCGTCGAACAGCTTCGGCAGAACCCGCGCCACCAGCGGCCAGCAGGCCGCGGCCAGCTTCGTCTCGAGATACTCCGCCGTGTCGCGCGCGTGGATGGACACGCGCTCGGCATCGGCGATGGGCCCGGCATCGAGCTTGCGGACAATGCGCATCAGCGTGACGCCGGTCTCGCGCTCGCCGCTGGCGATGGCCGTCTGGATCGGCGAGGCCCCGCGGTATTTCGGCAGCAGCGAGGTGTGCAGGTTCAGCAGGCCGAGCCGCGGCGTCGCGATGAAATCGTCGCGCAGCAAATGCCCGTAAGCCATGACAAGCCCGAGATCGGCCTTGAGCGCCGCGAGCTGGGTGCGGGCGGCTTCGTCGGGTTTCTCCGGCTGGAAAACCGGCAGGTTCCGGGCGACGGCCCAGCGCTTGATCGCATTGGGCTCGGTTTTTTGTCCGCGGCCCGCGGGACGATCAGGCTGGGTGAAGACCGCCACGACTTGCGCCAGCGCGCTCCCCTCGCCCGCCAGCTGCTCGAGCAGCGGCAGCGCGATGGCATCGGAACCGAAAAAAACCAGGCGGAGCGGAGTCACGGCAAGAAATTCAACCCCTAAACCATGCACTTCAACCGCTAATTGACGCTAATAAGCGCGAACCTGACCCGATCAGTTTAACCACTGAGGTACACCCGACTTCGCTTTTCGAGGCGTTTCGACAAGCCCGTTCGGCAAGCTCAGGGTCCCGAGCATTGTCGAGGGACTCAAGGCCCCGAGCCAGTCGAGCGGGCTACGACGGGAAGGCTGAGTGGCACTGATGAAAAGGTTTTGGGTCATGACAATCCGTATCCGTGCCATCCGCGTAATCCGCGGCAAAAATGTCTTGCTCACCAGATCGTTGAAACGACCGATGCATCCGTGATCGTGGCGTCCTTGGTGATGAGCAGCAACCGATGAACCTTCGCGGTGGCCGTGATGATCCGGTCGAACTGATCGCCATGCGGCAAAGCCAGGACCGGGGCGGCAATGGCGATGTCCAGGGTGATCGGAAGCACCGTCACGTAGTTGAGCAGGTTGCCCAGGACGACCGGAGGCGAGCCTTTGAACGAGATGCGTCCTGAATGCAGCAGCAGACCGATCTCCTGCAGCGTCACATCGGCAATGGCCAGCTGCTCGTAAGGAGTCGTCAAGATGACGCGGGCCGCCTTGGCGCTCAACCGATCCTCGTCGGTGGCCGCCCACAGGAAAGCGTGCGTGTCGAGCAGGTATTTGAGGCGCGGCCTCACAACGACGGCTTCCAGCTATCGTTCGGAAGAGTCGGCTTTGTCAGGTCGGCGTGGAAGGCGATTTTCCCCTTCGCCGCCCCGAGCAGGGACTTTCTTGGGGTGGCGGCCGTGAAGAGAAAGCATCCTTCCTTGTCCTGCACGCGAACCGTCTCCCCCTTGCGCGCCTTCGCCTTGAACAAGGTGAAGTCCCGAAGAAAATTACGGGTGTTCGTTTCCATGGATCGAGGCTGTATGACATTATGTTGTTTGTCAAACAAGGCGGCAAGCCAGTGATGTATCAGTTTGCCTATTTGTCATCCCGAGCCGTGCGAGGTACCGAGGCCGAAGGCCGACAGTCTGACATCTCACAATTTGATTCGGTGAGATCCTTCGCTTCGCTCTGGATGACAACGCTGAGGGTTGCATGCAGGACACCATTGCCAAACTGATACACTACCGGGAAGCCCGGTAGTTGGTAGTTCGCAAACGCTCCTTGCTCCGCCTTTGTATTAATCCGCGTCTATCCGCGTCATCCGCGGTAAAAAAAGATCGTCTGCTTGGCATTCAGCCGCGGTCTCAAAACTCTTCCGCTGGCTCCTGGTAGGTCTTCTTGTTGCCGGTTCGTTCCGCGGCGGTGGTGCGCGGCTTGCCCACGAGATCGAAGTGCACCGGGCAGCCCGCGAGATCAAACTCCTCGACCAGCCCGGCTTCGAGGTAGCGGCGGTAACTTTCCGTAAGCTTTTCCTCGCGGTTGCAAAACAGCTTGATGCGGAACGGGCGGTTGCCCGTCTGCACCGCGTAATAAATGCGGAAGCGCCGGCCCGCGATCGAAGGCGGCGGCGTGCGCTCGGCCAGGCGGATGAGCGCGTCATTGAGGCGTCCGGTGGGAAGTTTCTTGTCGAGCGTGCGGTGGAGCTTCACCGCCGAGTTGAGCATGCGGTCGATTTCATAACCGCTCATCGCGGAAACAAAAACGACCGGCGCGCCCGGCGTGAAAAACAGCCGGTTGAACAGCTCCTTCTCGTATTTCTTCCGGTAGTCGCGCTCGCTGTCGTAGCCCTGGATGCCCTCGGGCTTCTTGAAGGCGTCGTGCACGAGGTCCCATTTGTTGACGACGATGACGACGGGTTTGCGTTCCTTGATGGATTCACCGGCGATGGCCTTGTCCTGCTGCGTGACGCCTTCGAGCGCGTCGAGCACAAGGAACACCACGTCGGTGCGCTGGATGGCATCGAGCGAGCGCAACCGCGAAAAATATTCGACCGGTGACGCGACCTTGGTCGAGGCCTTGATGCCAGCGGTGTCGATCAGGCGGAACGGGTAATATTCCCCGTCGCGGCCCTTGAACTTGAATGGAACCTCGACCGCGTCACGCGTGGTGCCGGGAATCGCGCTCACGATCAGCCGGTCGCTTTTCAACAGGTTGTTGCCGAGCGAGGACTTGCCGACGTTGGGCCGGCCGATGAAACAGATGCAGAGCGGGTCGGAGGAGGTTTTGGAAGCGGACTCTTCATCCGCCGTCGGCGGCCCGAGTTTCTCCAAAATGGCGTCGCGCACGAATGATTCGCCGCGTCCATGCTCGGCGGAAACGGAGATCGGGGCGCCGAGGCCGAAGCGGTAGACGGCCGACATGTCGACTTTCTCCTCGTCGAAATCAGCCTTGTTGACGACCACTTGCACTTTTTTCCCGCCGCGGCGAAGCCGGGCGGCAATGCGTTCGTCGAGCTCGGTGATGCCCTCGAGTCCGTCGATGATAAAAAGAATCAGCGAGGCCGATGCGATGGCGAACTCGACCTGTTGCTCCGACGCGGCGATGAGCTGCGCCGGGGTGTCGCCACCCTTCAAACCGAGGCCGCCAGTGTCGAGCAGCGTGTAGGCGCCGTCCTCGATGTCGGTGGATATGACGTCGCGCGTGATACCCGGCTGGTCATGCACGATGGCAATGCGCTTCCGGGCCAGCCGGTTGAAAAGGCGGCTTTTACCGACGTTGGGCCGGCCGACGATGGCGACGATGCGGGACATGGGAATAGTAGTGAGTAGCGAGTAGCGGGTAGCGAGTAGAAAGCACTAATGTGAGTTGGGTTCGCGGGATGCTCGCTACCCGCTACTCACTACTCGCTACTGTCAGCGGCGCAGGCCGCTGACGAAACGCTCAATCCGGTCGCAGGCTTCGACGATGTGTTCGTAGCTGGTGGCAAAGCTCGCGCGCACGAAGCCGCGGCCGTTTTCGCCGAAGGCCGTGCCGGGCACGACCGCCACGCGCTCCTTCTCGAGCAGGCCGTAGGCGAAATCTCGCTCGCTCAGTCCCGTCGCCGCCACGTTGGGAAAGGCGTAGAATGACCCGCCGGGCGAGTGGCACTTGAGCCCCGACTCGTTGAAACGGCGCACGATGAGATCGCGGCGGCGGTGATACTGCTCGCGCATCTGCGCGACACTCTCCGCGCCGTGTTGCAACGCCTCGAGCGCCGCTTCCTGCGAAAGGATCGGCGCACAGAGCATTGAGTATTGGTGCACCTTCATCATCGCCTCGATGAGCTCGGCCGGGCCGCACGCATAGCCGATGCGAAATCCGGTCATCGCGAAGGCCTTGGAAAATCCATGCAGGAAAATCGTGCGCTCCTTCATGCCCGGCAGCGAGGCGATACTGGTGTGTGCATCGTCGTAAACGAGTTCCGAATAGATCTCGTCGCTCAGGACGATAAGGTCCTTTTCCACGGCGAACTTCGCGATTTTCTCGAGCCGCGCACGGTCGCACACGCCGCCGGTGGGATTGCACGGCAGGTTCATCATGAGAACCTTGCAGCCGGGCGACCACGCGCGGGCAATGTCCTCGGCATTGAGCGCAAAGCCGTCCTCCGCCCGCGTCGGCACCGGCACGGCGATGCCGTGCGTGAGCGTGACGCTCGGGTGATACGACACGTAGCAGGGCTGGTGAAACAGCACTTTCTCGCCGGGGTTGATCAACGCGCGCAGGGCGAGGTCGATCGCCTCGCTCACGCCGACCGCCACGAGGACCTGGTCCTCGGGCCGGTAGCCGACGCCGTAGTGTTTTTCGACATACGTGCTGATGGCGCGGCGCAACTCGATCAGGCCGAGGTTCGACGTGTAGTGGGTCTTGCCCTTTTCCAGCGCATAGATCGCGGCTTCGCGGATATGCCAGGGCGTGTCGAAGTCCGGCTCGCCGATGCCGAGCGAGATGACGTCCTTCATCTTCGAGACGATTTCAAAAAAATCGCGGATGCCCGACTTGGGCAGGTCGACGACGTGGCGGGCGATAAAACGTTTGGTGTCCATGGTGGTGGGCGCGGAAACGAAAACCGGCGCGGGTATCTTCCGCTTTTCCGACTTTCCGATTTCCGCTTTTGTTTTACGGGGTGACGTTCAGCCGGCCGTTTTCCTCCACCGGCACGTCGATGAGGAAACCGCCTTCCTTGTAGGAGCGCAGCATGAAATGCGTGCTCGTGGAAAGCACCCCGCCGAGCGTGGAAAGTTTTTCCGACACGAAGGCCGCCACTTTTTGCAGGCTCGGCCCCGTCACAAAAATCAGCAGGTCGTAGGCCCCCGACATGAGGTAGCACGACTCGACCTCGTCGAAGCGGCCGATGCGCTCGGCCAGGCGGTTGAAACCGCCCCCGCGCTCCGGCGTCAGCTTGACCTCGATGACGGCGCGCACGGCGACGGCGGCGGTGGCCTCGCGCGAAAGATCGAGCACCGGGCGCCAGCCGAGGAAGATTTTGTCTTTCTTCAACTGCTCCAGATGCTGGTTAACCTGGGATTCGGACAAGCCCGCGACCTGCGCCATTTGCGCGGTCGTGAGGCTCCCACCTTCGATCAACAGCTTGAGAACAGGGTTCATAAGGAGGTCTAGTCTCTCAGAAAGGGTGACCACTAATCCACACTTATTTTTTTCGCGGATGGCGCGGAAAAAATTATGCTCACCCGGTCGCTTTCCGACCACTCGTTGTGGCCGCCTGGAATCAAAGTAAACTTCGCCGCGGGAAGACTGGCCGCCAGGGCTTTCGCGTGAACCACCGGGATGACGGTATCTTCTTCCGCCCCGAAGATATCGACCGGCCCTTTGTAATGCGACAGCGCCGCCACGTTGTCCCAATCGTCGCGCAATAACAGGCTGACGAGAAAGGCGGGGAAATGCTCTCTCGCCACCAGCGAGAGCTTTTCAAACGGGACGATCAGCACGAATTTATCCGGCGGTGGAGTCAGTGCCGCGAGCGTGCACGCCGGCCCGTTTCCGATCGATTCGGCCGCGACGCAAACCGGGGTTTTCGGATAAGTTTGCCTGAGCAGCAGGTAGGCTTCCTTGGCCGCCTGGTTGAAGGCTTTTCGCGATGGAACGCCTTTCCGCATTCCATATCCCGGATATTCAAGGACGAAGACCGAATCGTCCGACGAAAAGCACGGAAGCGCGTAGACCCGGTCGGATGCCTGTCCGCCGTTCCCGTGAATCATGAGCCAGACGTTCACGGGCGACTCCACGATTCGCGAATAGCCGATGGTCTCCCCGTTATTGGTCCACGGCGCCAATCCGTTACTGTCGGGCCGATGGCTCGGAAAATAGAGCAGCTTTCTCTGAATGCATGACGAACAACCGAGGGTCAGGAGCAGAACGGCGGCTATTAATACGAGGCCCAAGGTGAAAGTTTTTCTCCGAACCATACTTCGTCGAACATTGGCGCCTGCGAGCAGACGACCGGCACCCCACCCTGTCACGCAATTTTTTTAACCACGGATTACACGGATCAACACGGATGAGGAACCGTTAAGTTAGGGATTGAAGATTGTATCCGTATAAATCCGTTTAATCCGCGGTAAAAAAATCCAGGGTTCCCTCGCCGAGGTCGAAAAATTAGTGTTCCTTAGTGCCCATTAGTGGTTTCAACTTCCCGCTTTCCACATGTTCGAATCACTCACCGAAAAACTCGGCCAGGCCCTGCGCAACCTCCGCGGCGTCGGCAAGCTCACCGAGGATAACATGGCCGAAGCGCTCAAGGAAGTGCGCACCGCCCTGCTCGCCGCCGACGTGCACTTCAAGGTCGCACGCGAATTCGTCGAGCGCGTGCAGACGCAGTGCGTCGGCCAGGAGGTCATCAAGTCCGTCACGCCCGGCCAGCAGGTCATCAAGATCATCAACGACGAACTCGTCCGCCTGCTCGGCGAAGGCTCGACCGCCCTGTCCCCGGCGCGGCCGCTGAAAATTTTGATGGTCGGCTTGCACGGCTCGGGCAAGACGACCTCGACGGCCAAGCTCGGCAAGCTCCTTAAAAAACGCGGTTACCGCCCGCTCGTCGCCGCGTGCGACATCTACCGTCCCGCCGCCATCGACCAGCTCGAGATCCTGGCCAGGCAGGAGGAACTGAATTTCTATGCCGATCGCGTCTCGCGCGACGTGCCCGCCATCGCCGCCGCCGCGATGGCCGCCGCCAAGGACGCCGGCTGCGACGCCATCCTCTTCGACACCGCCGGCCGCCTGCAAATCGACGCCGACCTGATCGAGGAAGTGAAAAAACTCCACGCCCGCGTGCAGCCCGACGAAGTGTTCCTTGTCGCCGACGGCGCGCTCGGCCAGGAGGCGGTCAACGTCGCCAAGGCGTTCCACGACGCGCTCGCGCTCACCGGCCTCGTCCTCACCAAGATGGACGGCGATGCGCGCGGCGGCGCGGCACTCTCGATCAAGTCCATCACCGGCGTGCCGATCAAATTCATCGGCACCGGCGAGAAAACCGAGGACTTCGACACGTTTTATCCCGACCGCCTCGCCTCGCGCATCCTCGGCATGGGCGACGTCGTCTCGCTCGTCGAAAAAGCGCAGGAAAACATCGACCAGAAGGAAGCGGAGAAAATGGCGGAGAAACTCCGCAAGGCCGACTTCAACTTCGAGGATTTCCTCGCGCAACTGCAGCAGGTGAAAAAAATGGGCTCAATGCAGAGCCTCATGGGCATGATCCCCGGCATGAGCGGCATGCAGTTACCGGAAGGCTCGGACCAGCAAATGGCGCGGACCGAGGCCATCATCAAGTCGATGACGAAGCAGGAACGCCGCAAGCCGGATATCCTCAACGGTAGCCGCCGCCAGCGCATCGCCGGCGGCGCCGGCGTGAAGCTGGTCGAGGTCAACCAGCTCATTAAGCAATTTCAGCAGATGCAGAAAATGATGAAGATGATGAAAGGTGGCGGCGCGAAGAAGATGATGCGCCAGATGGAAGCGATGAGAGGCAAAGGCGGTTTCCCGGGGATGTAAGGATCTTCCTCGCCACGGAGGCACGAAGGACACGGAGAAAGCCGGTGGAACCACTAATTCGCACTAATCGACACTAATTTCTGATTCGGATTTCTTCATCCAAGCAGCGGAGAAGCCGCATTCCATCCGCTTGCCAACAGCCCCATCTCCCGTCATGTTGTGCTCATGTCGCGCGATGAACTCCTCAAACGCATCTGGATCGATCCAGCCCGTTGCGGCGGCAAGCCCTGCATCCGCGGCCACCGCATTTGGGTTTCACTGATTCTTGATCTGCTCGCCGGCGGCAGCACCATCGCCGAAATTCTGGCCAGCTATCCCGGTTTGACTGAAGCGGACATCCAGGCGTGTGTTGCCTACGGCTCGGAAATGTCCCGTGAACGCTATGTTGATATTCCGCTGGAGCCCGCGGGACGTTAAGCCTGCTTTATGAGGCTCAAGCTGGACGAAAACCTCGGAGCCTTCGGCCGTGATCTTCTTCTTGCGCGTGGTCACGACGTTGCCACCGTGCACGAGCAAAACTTAAGTGCAGCCGATGACCACGCCGTGCTGGCCGCCTGCACTGCGGAAAATCGCGCATTGGTGACCCTGGACTTGGATTTCTCCAATCCGCTGAGTTATCCACCGAAGAACCATGCCGGCGTCGCGGTCCTGCGCCTGCCGCACAAATCCGCGGCGGCGGATCTGCTCGATCTTATGCGCACATTGGCCGACGGGTTGGAAAAAGAGCCTCTTCATCAAAAATTATGGATCGTTGAAAAGGGCCGTATCCGTGTTTACCAACCCGAGGTCGAGTGATGCGCCAGATCGACGCGATGAGAGGCACCGTGGCTTTCTGGGGATGTGAGGACGATTTTCACCACAAAGGCACGAAGGACACAAAGAAAGCACGATGAAGAAAGCTTCTCATTCCCATGCGCCGCGCTGTTTTGTCATCGCCGGTCCCAACGGCGCGGGGAAAACCACCTTCGCCCGGGAGTTTCTGCCCGCAGACGCAGGTGTAATTCATTTCGTGAACGTCGACCTGATCGCCAGTGGGCTCTCGCCTCTTCGTCCTCAACTCGCATCCATGACTGCCGGACGCTTGTTTTTGTCCGAGCTGGATCGTTTGGCCAAAGCGCGAGTCGATTTTGCTTTCGAATCAACGTTAAGCGGCCTCGCCTACGCGGGTCGGTTGCGGCGCTGGCAGGCCGCCGGCTATCGGATTGAAATCGTTTTTCTGCGACTCTCATCGCCACAACTGGCACTGCGCCGTATTGCAGCACGGGTCAAACAAGGTGGTCACGATGTGCCGCACAACGACGTCCTGCGCCGTTTCGACCGCGGCTGGAAAAACTTCCAATCTATTTATCGCGGGCTTGCGGAAACATGGTCGGTCTACGATAATTCCGGAGTCCAACCGCAGCTCATTCAACGCAGACCATGATCAAAACGAAAATCCGTAAGCCCGCGGCCAAGCCTTCCAATGCGGTGGAACGTGCCCTGATCCGTGCGGCCAAGACCGCACGCAAGGTGGCCCGCATGCATGGCACACGGGTTTACTACATTCGCGACGGCAAGATCGTCGCCGAAAAACCGTAGGCCAGCCGGTTTGCCTTGTCTTAAAAGGTAGGGCGCGACCGCCGGGCGCGCCGAAATTGCAGCTATAATATTGATTGCGGACGGCCCGGCGGTCCGTCCCTACCCCATGCCGATCTCTCGAGCCCTTCACACCAACTTCGCGGTGAGGGTGATGGTGGCGTTGAGGAGGCGGGAGATCGGGCAGTTGGCTTTGGCCTTAGCCGCGATTTCATCGAACTTCGCGGCTTCGATGCCGGGAATTTTTGCATTAAGCACGAGGTGCGACGAGGTGACCGTCCAGCTGCTTCCCGGAACGTTCTCCAGGCTCACCTCGGCGGTGCACTCGAGGCGGTCCGGCTTGAATCCGGCTTCACCAAGCGCGGCGGAGAGCGCCATCGCAAAGCAGCCAGCGTGGGCCGCGGCGATCAGTTCCTCGGGATTCGTGCCCGCGCCGGAAGCAAAGCGGGAATTAAACGAATAGGGCGTGGACTTTAAAGCGCCACCGGGCGCGGTCAGCGTGCCGGTGCCTTCTTTCACTGAGCCGTTCCAGACGGCGGTAGCGGTGCGTTTCATGCCGAGCAGTGGGTGGAGTTTCGGCGATTTGGCAAACGGACTTGAGGTTTTTAACCACAAAGGCACAAAGAGCGCAAAGGCCTCGGAGAAGAAAATTTACCACGGATTACACGGATAGGAGCATTTATCCGTGCTTATCTGTGTAATCCGTGGTCGATCTGGTCTCTGTGTTCTTCGTGCCTTTGTGGTTAAAATCCACGTGATCATTTATTCAGTTTCGCGGGATCGAAACAGAACCGCCATTTTTTCGCCGCCCAGACCGGGCCGGCATAATCGACGCCGATGCGGGGCGTCGCGTAGATGAGCTGCCGCGGCACGCGCACGTCACGGTCTTCGATCCACAACCCACTTGCCCGTGCGGCCGCCTTGGCGTTGAGTTTTCGGTCGATGCCCAGCGCGCGCGTCACGCGGCCGGGTCCGACCACACCTTCCACGCCACGGATTAAGATCGCCGCCGGATAATCGCGCGGGCCGGTCACGAGGTTCAGCATTTCATGCACGCCGTAACAGAGATAAACATACCATTGGCCGCCGGGCTCGAACATCACGGCGTTGCGTGGCGTGCGTCCGCGGTCGGCATGGGCATGGCTGGCTCGGTCGCGCGGCCCATCGTAGGCCTCGACTTCGGTGATGAGCACGGCGGTCTCGCGTCCGCGCCGGGCGCGGACGAGCACCTTGCCGAGGAGCCAGCGGGCGAGCTCCACGGTTTTTTTCGTGCGCAGCACTTTTGCCTTAACGACGCGACGCATTGCGAATTAGATAAGTCGCACCTCTTCGTTTTATGAAGCCCATTTTCACCCTCACCGGCAATTTGCTCTGGGAAAAAACCCTCACCTTCGCCGACTGGGCGCCCGGCCGGACGCAACGGGCCGCGGCGGAATCCTTCCAAGTCGGCGGCAAAGGCATCAATGTCGCCCGTATCCTCGTGCGCCTTGGCGGCCCGGTGACGGCCTTATGCTTTCCCGGCGGCGCCACCGGCGCGGAATGCACGGCCTGGCTGCGCGCCGAAAAAATCCCGTTCCGCGCCTTTGCCACCACCGCGCCCACACGGATTGGCGTCGTCGTACGCGGTGGCGGTCACCTTGAAACCACTTTCTTCAGCCCCAACCAGCCGCCGGCCGCCGCGGCGCTGCGTGCTTGCACCGGTTTCCTTGATGCCCGCCCGCGGCGCGCTGCGCTCGCGGTCTGCGGCAGTTTTCCTGGGTTTGAGAAATCAACGGCGGCTCCGCTTCGCGCCGCGCTCAATCGCTGGCTCGCGCGGGGTGGCTTTCTCGTCGCCGACACTTACGGGCCGGCGCTCGCCTGGCTGGTGACGCGCCCGATCGACCTGGTGAAAATCAACCGCCACGAGTTCGACGCGCTTTTCCCGTCCACTGCCCGGCGCGGTTCGATGTCCGCGCGTTTGCGCCGCGCCAGCGAGCGCTGGCCGGTGCAAAGGTGGATCGTCACCGACGGCCCGCGCTCCGTCTGGTTTATGGAAAAAAATTCCGCCGCGCCCGCCTGCCTGGCCCCGCCGCGCGTGCGCGAAGTTTCCGCCACCGGCTCCGGCGACGTGCTTTTGGCATGCGTATTGCACGCCCTGCTCCAAGCCGACGCGACCCTTGCGGAAGCGGTGGCTTTTGCCCTACCCCATGCTGCCGCCAGCGCCGCCCGGCCCGGCATGGATGGATTTGCCGCGAACAAGTTTCTTAAGTTGCTGTCCTAGCAGGTGAAACCCATAATATCTGACATGAAAAAAGGCCCCGTTATCGCCATTATTGCGGCATTAGCCCTGATTGCTTCATTTTTTGGCTATCGCAGCTGGAAAGAAAAAATGGACCGGGATCTGGCTGAACAGCGCGCGACCGCCGAGGAAACCAACAAGGCCGAAGCCGACCAACGCGCCGCGGCCGAAGCCGAGGCCGCCCGCATGGCGCAGGAGAAGGCTCGTCTCGACGCCGAGGAAAACGCGCGCAAAGCCGCCGAACTGCAGGCGCAACAGGCCGCGCTGGACGCCGAAAAACAAAAAGCCGATGAGGCGGCGCGCGAAGCCGCCGAGGAACAAGACCGCCTGCAGAAGGCCAAGGCCGCGGCGGATGAACAAGCAGCCGAACTCACCGCCGAGCGCGAGAAAGCCGAGGCGGAAGCCGATGCCGCCCGCCAGGCCGCGGAACAAAAGCTGGCCGAGCTTGATCGGCAGAAGCAGGAAATGGCCGATCGCGAAGCCGCCCGGCTGGCCGCCCTCAAACACCAACAGGAGCTTGAATCGCAGGTGAGCATGCGCGCGCTACTTGGCCATGCCGTTTACCCCAACGATTTCAAAAACCGCGATCACTACTACCTTAGCATCGAAATGATCAACAACGAGATTCAGAGCGAGAACGACGCGCAAAAAACACCTCCGCTCAAATAAATCCCGCCCGCGGCCACCGACCCGGCTTTCGCAATTTGCACCGCGTTCCCAACCCGGACGCGGTGTTTTCATTTGCCGACGCGGGCAAGCCTGAGGACGCCTCGGCAAATTTGAATTAAAACCTTGCGCCACAGCACGGAAAACTTTTTATCTCACCTTTCCTTTTATGAAAGCCACCATCAAGACCCAGGGCCAACAGTTCGCTGTGACCGAGGGCGACATTCTCACCGTCAATCGCTATCCAAAGACTGAAGCCGGCTCGACCATCGAGATCACCAACGTGCTCTCCACCGGCGAAGGCGCGGATTTTCGCGTCGGCACGCCCCTTCTGACCGGCGCACGCGTGACGGCCACGGTTTTGGAAAACAAACGCGGCGACAAGGTCATCGTCTTCAAAAAACACAAGCGCAAGGGCTACGAACGCAAGCGCGGCCACCGCCAGGAACTCTCCGTCATCAAGATCGAATCAATTCAAGCCTAAGGAACCGCCATGGCGCACAAGAAAGGTCAGTCCACCACCTCCAACGGCCGCGAAAGCCAGTCAAAGCGGCTCGGCATCAAAAAATTCGGCGGCCAGGCCGTCATCGCCGGCAACATTCTCGTCCGCCAGCGCGGCACCAAGCACCACCCCGGCGCCGGCGTCGGCATCGGTCGCGACTTCACGCTTTTCGCGTTGAAAGACGGCACCGTGCAATTCGACAAGCCGCACCGCAAAGTGAACATCGTCTGATCGACGAAAATTTTTGCCTTTCCAACGCAGCCTAACAAGCTGCGTTTTTTTATGCCATCGCCTGATGACCGTTTGCAGGAGCTCCGACGCCAGCGCGCCCTCGTGCAGGAGCAACTCGCCTTTCTTGACCGGGAAATCGCCGCGGCTTCAGGCCAGGCCAAAACCGCCATGCCGGCACCGCAAATCCCGCCACCGGTGTCCGCGGCGCCAAGCCAGCCGGTCGCGCCCCCGGCAGTGGGCGACGAGGTGGATGAAGTGATTAAATCCTTGGAGGAGGAATCCCGCGCAAACCCCGCCAGTGCCAGATCGGGATGCATTTGGATCTTTGTAGCCGGACTCGCGCTTTTTGCCCTCTGCCTGGCCGCGTTTTACCTCTACGTCAGCCACCACCCGTCTCCGCCGGTTCGTTAGAGCTTATTTATATTTTTACGCGGATGATCGCGGATTTGATTGGTCACATCGACATGCCTTTGCGACCCGTCCTTTATTTTGTCATTCCGAGCCGTGTGAGGAATCTCTGCTGTTCTTGTCGAATTCGGAGATTCCTCGCACGGCTCGGAATGACAATTTTACCCGTCAGGAGTCTGCCTAAACCGAGAATGAGCTTATATCCGCACCTATCCGCGCCATCCGCGGGAAAATTTGTATTTATCGGGGGTTTTGCAAGAATCGTTCCCGCCAAAAGATTTTTTCGAACCGGGGCGCCATTCGCGGGTCTAGCGCAGCGCACTTGACCGAATCGACTGTTCAATTACCGGAGAAAACCGGGCCGCGTGATGAAAGCATCGCCCGACTCTGCCGGCAAATCTGTCTCTGTCGCACCCGCGGGCAAATCGCCCAGGCCAATCGTCTCGAAGCCGTTCTGCGCAACCAAGTTTCCGCAGATTTAAGCGAGGATGCGTTGCAGGAGATATTTATAATCGAGCAAAAGCGCGTGATCGATGCGCTCATGCTGGCCGATGTTCTCGGACCGCTTCTCACCGAGCATCTTGCCGCCACCACGCCGGACACGGCTCGCGCCCATGCCCCGGCGGCTCGCAGCTCCCCGCGCCCTGTCACCCCCGACGAGCCGCTCGGGATCGCCGACCTGATCGAAGGCATGCTCCGGCAAGAGCGCACCACCCGCGGCCACGCCGCCTAATCCTCTCCAGCCAAACTTGGTCCAATCCTCAACCTATTATAAAAAATGAGTACCGCCGCCTTGGAAAAATCTGCTGAAAAAGCAGAAAAAGTCACCCTATCCACCTCGGGTTCCGCCGCCACCGCGACGGCCACCCCCACCCGCCGCACGGATCGCAAAAGCATCCTTGTCGGCTTCGACCTCGGCACCAACAAATCGTGCATTCTCACCGGACTGCCCGGCTCCGGCGACATCGCCGTCAGCAAGATCGTCTCCTCCGTGGTCGGTTATGTGCGCGATGGCATCGTGGACGGCATCATCGCCGGCAACGCCAGCATCCTTTACGGCGACGATGCGCTCCGCAACGTCCTGCACGTAAACCTCGTTGCGCCGCTCGACCGCGGCGTCATCAGGCATCGCGACGCCGCGCGAGATTTTCTCCAGCATATCCGCTCCCTGGCCGACCCGGGCGGTAGCGCCGAGATTCGTGCCGTCGTCGGCATCCCCGCCAACGCCACGGAAGAGGCCCGGGAAGACATCCGCCAGTGCGCCACCGGGGTTTTTGACCGCATCCTGTTGATCCCCGAGCCGTTTCTGGCCGCGCTCGGTTTCCGCGATGACGCGCGCCTGGGCCAGCCCGGCTACGTCGATCCCGTGACCAACTCCCTCTTCATCGACATCGGCGGCGGCACCAGCGACCTCTGCCTGGTGCAAGGCTACTTCCCCACGCCCGACGACCAGATCAGCATCAGCTTTGCCGGTGACGCCATCGACGAACTCATGCGGCAGGATATTGACCGGGTTTACCCCAACAACGGCCTCACGCACCTGCGCATCCGCGAGATCAAGGAAAACCACGCGTACGTCGGCACCATCCGCAAACCCATCGACGTCAAGGTCATCATGGGCGGAAAAGCGCACACGCTCGAACTGGGCGAAGTCATCGGCCGCGCCGGGAACGAGCTCATCGATAAGATCTATCCTGCGCTTACGACCTTGATCGGGCGGGCTTCATCCGACGGCATCGTCACCCTGCTGCAGAATATCATCATCACCGGTGGCGGTTCGCAGATCAAAGGCATCGATACGGTTCTCCAGAAGAAGCTGGCGGACGACAATTTCGAATCGCCCAAGGTCCGGCTGGCCGGCCAGGACTACAAACGCTATGTCGCCTTGGGCGCGCTCAAGGCCGCTCGCGCCGCCCGGGAAAATCAGTGGCAGTATCTTTTGGCTTAAGAGAGGATTGGGGTGTTTCGTCGAAAGTTTCCCGTCTTTGTGTGGCAGGCGCGCTTAATAGAGCGCGCCTGCATTATGATTATTACATATGTAACAAGCATGTTACGACACTGTATTGGACTGTATATCCTTTAGGGTGTTTTTCTGTGCAATGAGGGGAATTTCTCATGTGGCTATGCGTCTATATTAGTACATATCCTCTCCGTCCCATGCACATCGACGCCCTTACCCCAGACAAAAAAGATACGATGGCAGCCCTGCTTTCCCAAGGCTTTCAGAAAATCTCAGTCCTTTCAAAACGCGGGAAATTGGAAGAAGCAAAATCCCTCGCTTCCGTCCTGGCTCCGATCTTGATCAACGTGCAGGATCCCGGCTTTGACCTCGAATCCACCACCACGGATTTTGCGCGGCAGCAGGGACAGCCCTCCTCGAAGGAAAGCGCGAACTGGCGCCGGGCTTGGATCGGATTTGTTTCCGGGTTAAAAAACGGCCGCACTTCGATGGCGGCCTGACCGGCTTATTTTTTGGTTATCAGCAAGGCAGGGTGTTTTGCTCCGGCCTCAACGAGGGCCGGAGCATTTTTTTACCCCGCGATCGGATAGCTCCCGAGCCATTTCACGACCGGGCAGAATTTTTTCAGCTCAGCCAGCGCGGCCTTCATGTTCGCATCGTCGTAGTGGCCGGTCACATCGATGAAAAAGTAATAGTCCCACGGGCGCTTCTTGCTCGGGCGCGACTCGACCTTGGACAGGTTGATGCCCCGTTCGGCCAGCGGCATGAGCATTTTGAGCAAGGCGCCCGAGTGCGAGGCGGCCTCGTCGCCAAGCGAAATGACAAAGCTCGACATGTCGCGCCCGCTGCCCACCGGCCCGCCGGCTTTTTTGCCCAGCACAAAAAAACGCGTGGTGTTGTCCGCCTTGTCCTGGATGTTCCGCTCGATGACCGGCACACCGTAGAATTGGGCGGAGAGCTCGTTGGCCACCGCCGCGGCGCCGGCCTCCGTCTTGGCGATCTGCACCGAGCGCGAGGTGCTCGGTGCGTCAATCAACTGGGCATGCGGCAGGTGGCGTTGCAGCCAGTGGCGGCATTGCGCCAGCGCCTGGTCCTTCGAGTAAACGCGCTCGATTTTCTCCAGCGGGAAATTCGAGATGAGCGCATGCGTGATCTCCAGGTAGATCTGCGACACGATCTTCAGTTCGCTCTCGACAAAAAGGTCGAGCGTCTCGCGTACCGATCCTTCCGTGGAATTTTCGATCGGGATGACCGCATAGTCGGCCTCGCCCTTCTCGACCGCGGTGAAAATGTCCGCGATCGTGGCCATGGCGTGATAATTGACGCTCGCGCCGAATTTTTTCATCGCGGCGGCATGCGTGTTCGT
>Ga0210398_10000429_pt1 | contig 48789 bp, 37 predicted proteins | sample IncBWC4OmetaG_FD_161047 | JGI IMG/M metagenome (GOLD analysis project Ga0210398, IMG submission 161047) | Forest soil microbial communities from Barre Woods Harvard Forest LTER site, Petersham, Massachusetts, United States - Inc-BW-C-4-O | ecosystem: Environmental > Terrestrial > Soil >...
CTCCCCCCCCCTCTAAATTTGGGGAAGCGAAGCCAAGAAGTCCAATGGAATCAACAAATAGCTGCGAAATGGGACAAAACCGAAGCCAATTCGGCCAAACCGAAGCCAACCTCGGTGTGGCATAAGTTCTTTAGAATAGCGCCCGGCGACTGAGCCGACTCCTCGGAAGCTGTGGCGAAGCCACGGAGAGCCTGGAGTGGTCCGCGACGGCCTCTGCCGCAAACAGCCAAAGCTGTCAATTTACAAATCTTTGACATGCACGAGACACGGCCGGGGCAGGGCGGGTGTAACTTTGTAGGGCAATCCCCCGGAAACCGGGCATTTTCAAGACGTCGTTTACATTTTCAGGGCGTCGTTCAAAGGGAGACCATGACACACAGCGAAGGGAATGTATTGAGCACGAGGCACTCAACGGCATACCGTCTTAGAGCGACCGGCAGGTGGGTCTTAACCTGTTTGGCTCCGATCGTTTTCTATGGCGGGCTCTGCGGCGGGTTCTGTGGCGCGGTCGCGTTCGCGCAGACCGGCGAATTTCAGCCGAATTCCTCGCCTGGAGCCGGCAAGATAATCGTTCACAGCAAGTTTGGCGGGCAGATCTATGGCTTCGACATCGACCAGAACGGTACGGAAGGCGTGCTAAGCGAGGGCAAACTCCTATCCAACGGGAACGTGCTGGCGGCGGTCGAGACTTTTGACCAGAGTACCGGGCAAATCCTGAAGGTGGTGGCCGAGACCGAGAACCAGGACGATTACGTCACCATGGGCGTGGTCGGGGCCAGTGTTGGACTCGTGGAGCAGGAGATTGTCCAGGGGATGTACGTTTCAAAGCGTGCGTTCCACACTTTGAATCCCCTTGATTCCAACCAGTTTACTGGCCTGTGGACGCCGCCCATCGGGTCCGAGCACATCATTATGCCGGCAGGCGTAAGCCGCAGCCAGGGCCAGCCGGACGTCGCCGTGTTTGCCTACGATAACAGCGGCAACTTTGTTCCGTGGGTGTTCTCCTCCAACGTCGCCGCCAACACATTTGGGCCGGTCGTCGACATCACAGACTCCAACAACTTCGGCAGCGTGCCGCCGCCGATGGCGTACGACAGCACCACGAACCAGGCGATCCTGGGCGGCGGGCCGGGATGTTTCGGCTGCCTGCCCGTGATCGGCGTGGTCGATCTCGCTCAGGCCACATTCACCGAATTCACCGGCCTCGGCTTTGGCTTCGTCAACGGGATGGCCGTGGACGCGGCAGACGGCATCTTCTGTACAACGACCGAAGACGACGCCGGCGTCGAGTTCTACAATCTCGCAAGCGGGAGCGGCATCGAGGTCCTGCTGCCGGGCTCCGGAGGGCAGCAATTCTTCAGCGGCGCTGACGTCGAGTTTGATCCCATTCACAAACTGTTCCTGGTCGCCCAACCCAGTTCAAGCTCGGCGTCCAGTGGCAGCACGATCTATGTTTACGATCCGCACGGAGACCTGAAGGAGACCATCAACGGATTCAGTTTCTCGAACGCCTTCAACGTGGTAGCGATGCACATCGCCTTGCACCCGAGCCTGCGGAGCGGTTACGTCGATGGTCCTGACTCCGGGGTGACCGAGATCCAGTCGTTTACATACTAGCCCTGCTACGTACTGGCCCGGCGCTCGGGCAGGCCATCGACTGCGAGTGGGGGGGTGCCTGCGGGCCCGGAGCGAGCGGGTCAAGGGAGAAAAAGTCCAAACCTGTAGACGCGGCCTCATACTTATGGTAGTATTACATTGCGTTTGTGCTCTTTCGCCTTTTGAGTCGAAACGAAGGGCAGCGGGGTAGCGCTCGCGGCCTTGCTCGGTTTTCAGCCTGAAGGCCAGAAGAACAGACAGCATCAAATTTGAAGGAGTAGAAGTAAATCGTGAGTAGCAACAGAGAACGAGGAACCGTTAAATGGTTCAATTCCGCCAAGGGGTACGGCTTCATTCAACGCAACGAGGGTGAAGACGTGTTCGTCCACTATTCCGCCATCCAGGGAGACGGCTATCGCAATCTCCAGGAGGGCTCAGCCGTCGAATTCGAGGTGGTGAAGGGCCCCAAGGGCTTTCAGGCCGCGAACGTCGTACAAGTCTAGTGCAAGTGGGGCCGAACCTGCGGGTCCGGCCCCTTTTGCTTCAGCATGTCTCCCTGTCCCGCTCTTAGACAACGCGTTGAGCGGACCCCCGGCAGGGATATACTTTTCTGCAGCTCTTCCGAAATTCCATTTGTGTATCGATGCCGACGCGCGCATCCTCGGTGGGATTTTCCCTCGACGGGTCTTAAGCGTCCCGGGCTTGTTTGCGGCGCGCTCTTTTGCCGTGCCCTGCGCTCATCGGCTTTTGGGGGATAGGCTCGCATGACGATCATGATGGAGGAGATCCTCCAGCAGCCCGGCGCCCTGGCCGATCTGCGCAAGTATTACGAAAGCCCGGGCGCGATTCCGCACAAGGCGCTGCATGGTCTGGTGTCGGGCTGGCCGCCTACGGTGGTCTTCACGGGCATGGGCGCGTCACTGTTCACCGCCTATCCTGCGCAGGCCTACCTCACGTCGCACGGCATCCGCGCCATGGTCTGGGAGACGGCCGAGTTGCTCCACCATCATCTGAAGATCGTGCGGCCCGACACACTCGTAGTGGCGGTTTCTCAATCGGGCGAGACCATCGAAGTCACCAGACTTCTGCGCCGCCTCGGCAAGACCACCAAAGTGGCGGCAGTGGTCAACGTGGAACGCAGCACGCTCGCGCGGCACGGAGGCCTGCTGCTGCCAATGATGGCGGGACGCCAGGCGACGGTCAGCACCAAGACCTACATGTGCAGCGTGGCCGTCCTGATGTATCTGGCGTTTGCCATCGCCGGCGAGCCTCACCGTCACCTGACCTCGGTCCTTCTCCACGCCATCCGGGTTCAAGAACGGATCCTCGACCGGCAGGACGTGATCATCGAGCCCACGGTGGAGTTCTTCGATCATCCTCCATATGTAGCCCTGATGTCGCGCGGGCCGGATCTGGCATCGGCGCTGCAATCCGCCCTGACGCTCAAGGAAGTGGTACGCATGGCCGCCGAGCCCATCAGCGCCGCCCAGTTCCGCCACGGTCCCATCGAGATCGTGAACCCCACGCACCGTTACGTGATCTTCGCCCGCCAGCCGGAGTCCGGCGCGCACTCAAGTGCGACGACGAATACCGGGAAGCTCATGCTGCGTCTGGCCCGCGACATCCAGTCGAATGGCGGCCGGGTGCTCCTACTCACCGACCTTCCGTTCCCGGAGACCACGAACGTGCGGACCGTGCGCGTTGAGCCGCTGGGCCTCGGTCTCGGGACGCTGGTCGATACGCTCTACATGCAGTTGGTCGCGCATGAACTGGCCGTACGAGCGGGCCTTGATCCCGGCAGACTCCGGATTGCCGAGGGCGTGACTCGCCAGGAATGAGGCGCAACCCTTGCGCGCTTTCGCGCGTCCCACGTCTTGCCCAGTCCTGCCGGCGGCCGGGCGTGCGCGTTCCGAATGTTCGATGAGCCGTCGGGCGCCCGGACCCTGCGAGTCGGAGCGGGGGTCGCCTGCGCCGAATCCATAAATCAAAAGGAGACAAAATGAAGGGGAGAATGTGGTTCGGTTTGCTCGCTCTGCTGGTGGCTGGTTCGCTCCGCGCGCAGCAGAATCCGAAGATTTCCGTTGAAGGCGGCGACCCGGACGATCGGGCGTCGGCCCGGTTGCTCTATTGGAACGGCCCGGCGAAAGCCGCGGCCGGCCAGCTTGCGATCAACTACGGGCGTCCGGTGTGGAAAAAAGACTACGAAGACTCGGGGAAATTTGACGCCATGACCAAGGGCAAAGTCTGGCGCATGGGCAGCAATTTCTGGAGCAATCTCTATACGGACGTGCCCGTGACGATCGGCGGAAAGTCCATTGCGCCCGGCCTCTATTTCGTTGGGCTGCAACGGTCGGCGGACGGCGCCTCCTGGAGCCTGGCCTTTATCGATCCGGCGAAGGTGCGGAAGAACCGCATCGACGCCTTTGACATCCGCAAGGCCAGCGTTGAGTTCACCGCGCCCATGACTACGGAGTCAGGCCCCTCGGAAACCGTCGAGAAGCTCACCATCACGCTGTCGTCCTCCCAAAGCGATATCCGTACCGGGACACTGAAGGTGGCTTGGGGTCACCTGGCCCTGAGCGCTCCGGTGCATGTCGCTGTGCCTGAGTGAGTCGTGCGAGTATCGAGTGGCGAAACGGGAGTCGCGAGTAGGGAATCGGGAGCCGGATAGGTGCTCCGAAAGCAGTAACCGGCTCCTGGCGCACTGATCGCTACTCCCTCCAAACTACATAGAACGCCCATCCGCCGGCCGACTGTCCTCCGCCGATCGAGGTCTCCTCAAAAGTTGACACGGTCGCGTCGGGCTCCGGAACTCCCTCGCATGTGAACAGTGGGGTCGGCGGTAACGCAGTCTCAATAAAGCCGAGGCCCTGTCTTGGAGCTGTGGGATCGTTGGCGATTGTGCCGACTGCGTTCTTTGGAATGAAGCCGAGTTTGAAACAATACAATCCATTGCCGCCCGCAATGGCGACGACGTTCTTTGAGTGAGCGGCGTCGAGCGTACCGTCGCCGTTTACGTGCGCATAGGCGATTTTGGGTTCGGGCGCTGAGCCCGTTTGAGGCACGAGCATTGCGCCTCCGACGACGATTACTGCGCAAGCAAAGAGCATGACCATAACCTTGGAGAGTCGCGATCGCATTCTGAAAGACTCCTTTCGCCCGGTCGATTCAAGCCAGGACTTGATCTCGGCATCCTGACTCAAGGCAGTGTACTCCGAGCAGGAAGGCAAGAGCCAGAGTGCGAGAAGGCAGTGCCGGCCCTTATCGCGAGAACGGCACGCGGCTCACAATCTTGCCGCCCTCTTCAATCGTATAAGTCGCGTTGGCCGTGAGATTCTTGATGGTGTCCTTCTGCCCGCTCGGCCACACGATCAGCACATCGGCCGAGGCGGCTTTCCCGAGACCAAAGGTCAGGGTCAGCTCGCTTTGGGAGCAGTAGCTGGACCCGGAGTGGACCGTTTGCCAGTCATCGGGAAGCGGCTGGCCGGCGAATTGGACGCCCACCTGCGCGCCGATGCCGTCGCGGTTCGAGCGCGTTCCCGCCGTGCGGATTCGGATGGCATTGTTCCGGCTCCCGCCCACATTGTGGAAGATGTAGGCCGGCCCGCCGTTGGTGGTCAGCAGGATGTCCGGAGCACCGTCGTTGTCGATGTCGGCATAGGCGGCGCCGCGTCCCACCAGCGCTTTCGAGAATCCGAGTTGCTTGCCGACTTCGTCGAACCGGACAGCTCCCTTGGAATCGCGTCCCTCGTCATGGAAGGCGAGCGGCGGTTCGGCATAGGCCACCTGAGGCTGAATGCGGTTGATGTCGGGCTCGATGTGGCCGTCGGCCACGAAGAGATCGTCGAGACCATCGAGATCGTAGTCGAAGAAGAAAATGCCGAACGAGAGCGAGAGCAAGCTGGCTCGTCCCACCGACGAAGAGGGCGCGATGTCGATGAAGAACTTGTTCTTCTCGTTGTGGTAGAGGCCGATCATCTGATTCGAGAAGTTGCCGATCGCGAGACTCGGGTAACCTGAGCCGTCGAAATCCATGGCGGCGATGCCCATGCCGCCGCGCGCAATCCCGTCTTCGCTGAAAGCGATCCCGGCCTGCACGGCCTGCTCGGTGAAAGTGCCGTTGTGGTTGTTGTGGTAGAGCTTGTTCGGCTGCGTGTCATTGGCCACGGCGATGTCGGGCCAGCCGTCCTGATCGTAGTCGACCACGGCCGCGCCGAGGGACTTGCCGGTCGAGTCCTCGATGCCGGCCTTTGCCGTGACATCTTCGAATCGCCCATTTCCAAGATTGTGGTAGAGGCGGCAAGTGTCGCCGTGATACGCCTCGGGCGTGCAGTAAGACTTGGTGTGGCCGTCGAGAGAGCAATAGATGTCGGTCTTGGGCGACCACTTCACGTAATTCGTCACGAACAAGTCGAGCTTGCCGTCGTGATCGTAGTCGAGCCAGGCGGCGCTGGCGCCGAAGCCCGTGTTGTTGACGCCGGCGTCCCGCGTCGCGTCTTTGAACGTGCCGTTGTGCTGGTTGTGGAACAGGCGAGACTCGCCGAGCCCGGTGATGTAGATGTCGTCCCAGCCGTCGTTGTCATAATCGCCGACCGCCACACCCATCCCGTACATTTCAACGGCGAGGCCCGCGCGTGCCGTGACATCAGTGAACGCGCCGTTGCCGTTGTTGTGGTAGAGCTTCATCGTGCGGAGCTGCCCCGTGTGATGATCGGGAAAGTCGCCGCCCTGCACGAGGAGAATGTCGGGCTTGCCGTCATTGTCATAGTCGATGAAGGCGCAACCTGCGCCCATGGTCTCGGGCAGATACTTCTTGCCGAACGCACCGGTGTAATGAGTAAAGTTGACACCCGCCTGCTTCGTGACATCTACAAAGTGAACGGAGGTGTCGGCCTGCGCGCGGTCGATACTGAACCAGGCATGCAGACCGAGAGCCATCGCCAGGCCGGCCAGGCAGAGAAGGGCCGTACACGCAGAAGAGCGTCCGCCACAGAGCACACCCAGACGACGGAGTGCCCGAACTCCGGCATGTGCGCTGTGATCTCTGGAGTTGGAACTTTGACGGACTTGATTCACCGGGCTCCGCCCCCTGAGACAACCGGACGAGCAGCGGTGAGCAGCGAACGGATCGCGCGGCCCTGGACCACACGCCTCTTACCCCGTCCCACCGGCGACGACTTGCCGATTTGTGGGTATTGGGCAGTGGCTCCCGGATTCCGCAGCGCCGCGGAGACATGCTCGTGGATGGGTTGCGATTCGTTGTTGTCGTCCGGGTGCGCCAGCTTGTAGGGTCCGGTGATGGCCTGCGCGGCTTCATTGGCCTTGAAGCGCAGATAGAGCTTTTCCTCGCGGCCGGCGAGGGTGTCGTCGCCGAGGCCACGATAGCAGAGCATCAAGTTGTAGTGGGCCTCCAGATCCTCGGGGTCGATGCCGAGGCTCTGCTGGTACTCGGCCACGGCATCGCGGTATTTGCGCTGCAGGAAGAGCATGCGGCCCATCTGGTTCCGGTTGACGCGATCATTTGGATAGCGCTCTGCCGCGAGTGCGAACTCATGGTAGGCTCCGGCGTAGTCGCCATCGGCCTTGAGGGCGAGGCCCGTGAAGTAATGGGCGCTGGCCAGCTTCGGATTGAGCCGAACCGCCGTCGCCAGCATGGGCTTTGCCGCCTCGATGTTGCCCTCCTGAATGCGCGCACGCGCCACATTCACGTAACCGTCGGCATAGTCGGGGCGTTCTTTGGTCACGGTTTCGAAGGCTCGCTCCGCGCCCTTCAGGTCGCCTTGGAGCAGCAGGCCGATGCCGTAATCGTTCCACCGCTCCCAGTCGTGCGGGTCGAGCGCCATGGTTTCTTCGAACGTCGAATCGCTGCTGGCCGCCATGCTTACCGGGACGATCTTCGTGTCCTCGGCGATCACAACGATGGGAACGTCCGGGATGCCTTTCACCGATTCGGAGTCGCCGGCCGTTGAGCCCGTGAACACCCATTGCCCGTCATCGTGATCTTTGGTCACATCCGGGTGCGGGTTGGAGGGGTCACGCACGCCCGCGAACGACCATTGCGTATTCCACCAACTGAATTTCCGGTAGTTCAGCCGGGCCGCAAAGGTGATGTGATCGCCCGCGTCGCGCGGCACTTGAAGGCGGTAATGGATCGTGTCGGCGGCGCCCGGAGGAATCAGGCGGGCATAGACAACAGCGCGCGTGGACCAGGCGTTGCGCTTGTTGATCACGTTGCCGTGTTCGTCGATCTGCAGTGACTTGTAGAAATGCGCGCCCGGGTCCACCGGGCCCTGGCCGTCGCCGGCCGCCTCCCCGCTCCAGAAGATGATGCGGCCCTTGCTGTCCCGCGCCTGAAGCTCCACCCAGCAGTCAAACGCGTCCACGGTGCCGCCCGGAAAGAAGTGGCCGAGCTTCCGGGTGCGGACCACCACCTCCACCCGCGCCGTCTCGCCCGGATGCAGGCGCGCATCTGTGCGTCCCAGGGGCGCTTCGAGCCTTGCGGGCGGTGTGTTGACGGCGAGGGACGACGAGAGGCCTTGCGCGGATTCCTCACCCACGGCAAACGTGCTCGAGAGCTGCGGCCCTTCGCTCGCTGCGGTGGGCGCTGCCGCGGAAGCCTCGGCCGGTTCTTGCGCCAGGGCGAAGATGTCCACGCTCAGCGCGCCCTTCAGGAATTTCTCCACGTTCGCGATCTGGGTTTCATCGCCGTATGAAGCGGGAACCGCGGTGTTCGCGGCCGCGAATCGATGGGAGTGCACGAAGCCGTTGATGTTGCCGAAGTCCTTCGAAGGCACCATCGGCATGTGGCAGTCTTCGCACTCCTGGGACTTGGGCGGGTAGTAGAAGGAGCGCGCGCCCTGACCGGAAACGCCGCTCGCCTGCCAGTTGTCGTAATCGTCAAAGCCGCGGAACCAGCGGTAGTGATTCACGGGCACGTCGAGGTGGACCTTGTGGCAGGCCGAGCAGAACCCCGGCGTTTGGCCGTGCTCCCTATGGAAAGGCTTCAGAAACGCCGCGCGATGGGGCTTCGGGTCGAGCTTCACGTCGTAGTCGTGCAGGAAGCGGAGAAACCGGTTGTGGCTCTCCGCAAGTTCGGCCAGCTTCGGGTACTCGAACGTGATCCCGCCCTGGCCCATGGTGCCTTCCACGTGAACGATGGCGTGGCACGACATGCAGCCGAGACCATTCTGGCCGGCCGGTGTGTTTTCGATATCGCGGATCGGGAACTTCTGCATCTTGTCGGCGATGGAAAGGGCGTGATCGTGGCAGCCCCCGCACCACATCGACGATCGGATGCCGATGGTGTCTTGCATGTACTCGATCGACTTGCGATACCACTGGTTGTTGAAGGACGCGAAGTGGTGCATGGAGCTCTGCCACTGCGCGTAGATGTCCTGGTGGCAGCGCTGGCACGACTCGGAATTCATGAAGAAGGTTGACTTGATAGGCTGATTGTCCGAAGTTCGCGCCGAGCTCGGGAACATCAAGCCGTCCGTGCCCGCGCCTTCCTGGTCCATGGTCAGTGGGGGAGATGACGGGTTCCGGACGATGTACTCGGGATTCGGGAAAAAGCGCCGGTAGCCGGCCGCGGCGCCGTACAGGGCCAATGACCCGAGCATCACGCCGCCGCACAGGCTGAAGACGAAACTCGAAACTCGAAAGTCGAAACTCGAAACTCGAGAGTCGGAACTCGGCTCGGAATTTCCAATTTCAGATTTCAAATCTCGGCTTTGAACAAGGCGTCCCCGCAGGTGTACCAGCATGAAGAACAGACCCGCCATCACGGCGCTGACGTGAATGTAGAGCTCCACGCTGTGCGGGCGGGTCATGCCCGCTACCGCCAGATAGACTCCGAAGCAGGCCGCGACGCTCAAGAGAATCAGCGAGACGGCGGCCGCCTTGCCCCGGAAGAAGTCACGGTGGCGGAAGACGCAGAGCACGAGCAGGATCCCGACCAGCACGCCGAGGAACGGGTGGATGAGGTCGTTGCCGACCGAAAAGACGTTGGGACTATCGAAGGCGGCAACGTAGGCGCTGTTCACAACCAGCGCCAGGCCGAGGATCAGCAGCCATTTGCCGAGTTTGGACGAATTGTCGGGATTGCTCACGGGCCCACCGGCGACAGTGGAATATGCTACCCGATGAAAGGGCGTCCGGCGGCGTCCTAGCTGATCTTAGTCGGCTGCGTAATTCATTTCTATTAGTCGAGCCCTAAGATTCGTAATCAAACAGTCCCGCCGGGACGAGTTGGCTTTGAATCTGTTAAACGAAGCCATCGTCCAGGCCGGCTGACTGATTCCAAAAGACTTATGCGGGGCCGAGGTTCGGCTTTAGTGGCTTCGTTTGGCTTCGTTTTGGCCTATTTTGGGGGTCGATTTACTGATTCTATTGGGCTTAGTGGCTTCGTTTTGTAAAATTTTAGATTCTTTTTTTTCGCCTTTTTGGAGGGTAACCGTAGGGGCTAGCTCGAAGGCTACATAGTCTCACTTTTCTCAGGGGGAAAAGCGACGCCAGAGTGCCGGTGACGTCAATGGCCATAACGCAATTCTCCGGCCTCGATCGCGATGGGAAGTTTGTTCTGTTCGGGCGGCAGCGGACAAGTGGCGTAAGGCGTGAAGGCGCATGGCGGGTTGTAGGCCTGGTTGAAGTCGAGGACCACTTCTCCGTTTTGCGGCATTTCGGTGTTCAGGAACCGGCCGGGCGGATACGTTTCCTTGCCCGAGGTCAGATCCTTGAAAATGAAAAAAAGCGAGTCTCCTTCGGTGACGGGATCCAGCCGGCACTCGCGGCCGTTCAGCATGAAGACCACGTAGCCGGGGCTCGGTTCCTCATCAACCTGTCCCAGGATGTTGGGTACCGGGATCATCTTGGGAGGATCGTAGGGCACGAACCTGGCCTTGACGCGATACTCCTCCCGGGGCGGGAAATACTTGAGCCCAGTGAACGCCTTGCGCAGTTCGCTGTTCTTATCCTTCAGCCGGATACCGTAGCGATTGCCGCGCTCAATCACAAACAGGCTCAGGTCATTCAGGCGCACGATGTCGGGGGAGCCTGAGGAGTCCGCCTTGAGGGTCGCGGAGGTTGCGGCATTGCCGTTTACGGTCACCGTCACGCCTGGCGCCGCCTGAAACGAGATCACGCCATCGTGAAGGTCGAAGATGCCGACGTTCGCCGGAGCGGAGTCTTTGGGCAACGCGATATCGTTGGCCGGATCGCTTCCTGCCGTGTTGGCGCCGTGCTTCAGCCAGAAGAGCCCTACCACGGTCAGCCAGCCGTCGTCCGCCTTGAGCGCGGCTTCGCGCCGCTCGCGCCACTGCTCGATTTGGGCTCGGTAGGCGGCGTCGGGCGGAGGAGCCGCGATCAGAAGGGCGGCAAAGGCCAGAATAGGTATCAGCACGGAAGGTCCTCTCGCTACCGAAGTTCGAAATTCAAAACTTGAAATTCGCAGCTGGCGCAGAGGGTCACAACTTTCCTAAAAGGGCAAGCGACAGAACGATTCCACCTGCTGTGACCGCCAGCACCACAATGGTTTTCGATGCGGCGGTCAGGCGCGGATGCCCTTGCTTTGTGGAGGGACTGCTGGCAGCCAGCGCGGCCGCGTCCGTGGCGATTCGGGCCGCGAATTTCACTTGCGTATCGGGGTTTCCGGCGCGAATGTCCGCCACCTGATCGTATTCGACGGGCGTGGCGCGCCCGCCCACGACCACCACGAAGTGGGTGTCGTCAGTCTGGGTGACGTGGCCCGTGAGTTTCGTGCCGTCCTCGAGCGTGACGATCACCTTGGCGTGCTCGCCCACGCCGAGCGTGCCCATGGCCGTCTTGAGCTGAGCGAGGGAATAGGTTTGCCACTCCACCTTCGACCTGGCAACGAGCGGAGGCGCTCCCATGGCCGCGACAAGCAGCAGGGCCAGGGCAATGGTCAGGGATCGGTGGCGGGTCATCATTGTGCACTCCTCGGATCTGAAAGACAAAGAACGAAATTCGAAAAACGAAATTACGAAACTCGAAACTCGAAAACCGAAACTCGAACCGGGAACCTGCAGGATGCTGAAAAACACTGCGAGCCTGTCATTCCGACGAGCCGCAGGCGAGGAGGAATCTCGTAGCTCCTTTATTTGTCCGAGCGAGATTCCTCGCTTCGCTCGGAATGACACCCATCGGGAACGTTTTTCAGCGTCCTTCTATTTTTAGGAACCGGCCTGCATCTACCGAGTTTCGAATTTCGAATTTCGAGTTTCGAGTTTCGAATTTCGAGTTTCGGATTTCGCCCTTCGAGTTTCGATTTCGGATTTCGATTCCCCGCCTCAAGGCACCAGCACGATTTTCCCGCGCGCGCCTGATTCCATCACCGCATGATGCGCACGGGCGGCGTCGGCGAGCGGAATCTCCTGGCCTACGAACGGTTTCAGCGCCCCGTCTTCAAGCCCCGCGACCAGCGCCGCGTGAATGCCTTTCAGGTCCTGCTCGGTGGCGTTAAACAAAGTCATGCCGAGGATATCGGCGTCGCGGACCATCGCCGACCGCGGAGTGATCTCCACCGCGCCCCGGCTGCCGATAACCACCAGCCGGCCGAACTTGGCGAGCACATTGAGGTCTTTATCCAGATTGACGTTCGCCAGCATCTCCAGAATCACGTCCACGCCCTTGCCCGCCGTCAGCGACATCAGCCCGTCAAGATAGCCCGCCTGCCGGTGATCCAGGGCGTAGTGTGCGCCTTGCTCCTTCACGAGTTTCAGGCCATCCTCGGTTCCTGCGGTGCCCATCACGGTCAGTCCGGCGGCGCGCGCCAACTGGGTTGCCGCAACGCCCACCCCGCCGCTCGCTCCGTGCACCAGCACTGTCTCTCCGGGCGCGGCGTGGGCGCGATGAAACAGAGCCCGGTGAGCCGTGGCGTAAGGGACGCCGACCGCGGCCCCTTGGGCGAAACTGACCCTTTCCGGCAACGGCCAAACCTGCGACTCCTGGCACAGGGCCGCCTCGGCGTAAGCGCCGCTGAGGGTGCCTTGGGCATAAACGCGAGCGCCCACGGCCACTTTGGTGACTCCATCGCCCGTGGCCTTCACAATTCCGGCGGCGTCAGCCCCCGGCGTGTAAGGCAGTGAGGGCTTGATGGCGTAGGTTCCGGCGCGGATATAGGTGTCGAACGGATTCACGCCGGCCGCCCTCACGCTCACGCATACTTCACCAGCCCCCGGTTTCGGTTCTGGAACATCCTCGAGGTGCATCACCTCAGGGGCGCCGAACTCATTTACACGAATCGCCTTCATGCGGTCCCTCAACTCTGAGCTTTGAATACAGGCAAGGCTGTCTATCCCCGTACCCGCCTGGCGGCGGTGGAGGGCGGTTTCAAGGGCTTGCGGCTCTGCTTGAGGTTTTGAATCGCCTCTCTCTGGCCTTTCTTGAGCAACTGCTTCTGCATCTTCAGGTCCTTGTTCATCCGCACCCGCTCTTGCTTGGTGGTGGGATGTTGCCGCATGGTGTTGCGGGCGGCGCGCTGTTGCTGCTTGAGTTGACTTCGCTCGACCCTCTGCTTCGTTTTGAGACTGCGCATTTCCTGGTCTACGAACGGCGCGGCCCGGCAAATCCCCGTTCCCAGAAAAAAGGCGGCGAGCGCAATCAAAAGGACTTTTCGCATAAAGCTTATACCTCATCGGCGGACGATCGCCGGGTAAGAGCAGCTTATCACGTTCGTGCCCCGCGTGAGACGGCCGGGAGGCGCGAGTGGTCAAGTCGGATTGCGGCACAAGTCGGATTGCGGCTGGCGGGAGGACGGTTATACGGGATAGAATGGCGGCCCGCGTCCGGTTTGACGAGAACCGGGAACGGCAATCGGACCATGGCAACGTCCCGTTATGACGCAATTGTGATCGGCGGAGGCCACAACGGCCTGGTGCATGCCGCCTACCTCGCCCGCGCCGGCAAGAAAGTGCTGGTGCTCGAACGCCGGCACGTCCTCGGCGGAGCGGCGGTCACCGAGGAAGTGTTCCCCGGGTTCAAATTCTCGGTCTGTTCTTACGTGGTCTCGCTGCTGCGTCCTGAAATTATCCGCGACCTCGATTTGCCGCGGCACGGCCTCGAGATTCTCCCGCTTGACGGCACCTTCACCCCCATGGCGAACGGCGATTACCTTTGGCGCGTGAACGATCATGCCAAGACGCGCCGCGAGATCGCCCGCCACTCGCCACTCGACGCCGAGGCCTACGAGGAGTACGGCAAGGCCATGGCGGAACAGGGCCGGTTCGTGAAGCCGATCCTCGGAATGACCCCGCCGGACCCCGGCCGGCTGGGTTCCGACGTCATTCGCAAACTGATGTTTCTCGGGCGCCGTTTCCGCGACCTGCCGGAGGCGGATCAGTACAACCAGGTGCAGCTCATGACCATGAGCGCAGCCGACTTTCTCGATCAGTGGTTCGAGACCGACGTGCTCAAGGCCACCATGTCAGCATCCGGAATCATCGGCACGTTTCTCGGGGTGCGATCGCCGGGCACGGCTTACGTCCTGCTCCACCACTACATGGGCGAAATCGACGGGGCGTTCCGGTCCTGGGGCTTTTCGCGGGGCGGCACCGGGGCCATCTCCAATGCGATTGCGGCGGCCGCGCGCGAGGCCGGGGCGGAGCTTCGCACCGAAGCGCCGATCGCCCGCATTATGGTGAAGAACGGCCGTGCCACCGGCGTCGCGCTGGAAAATGGGGACGAGTTTGAGGCTGGCGTGGTTTCGTCCAGCGTCGATCCACGGCGCACGTTCATCGGCATGATGGAACCCGGTTACCTTCCCGATGACTTCGTTGAACAAGTGCGGCGCTACAAGTTCCGGGGATCGTCGGGCAAGGTGAACCTGGCGCTCGATGCGCTGCCGGATTTGAAGTGCCTGCCCGGACCCGGCCCGCATCTGCGCGGCGCCATCTCCATCTCGCCTAGCGTGGACTATATGGAGCGCGCCTACGATGATGCCAAGTACGGCCGTTTCTCGCGGCGGCCCTATATTGATTGCGTGATTCCTTCGCTGACTGACCCTTCCGTGGCGCCACCAGGCAAGCACGTGATGTCGTGCTTCGTGCAGTACGCGCCCTATCACCTGAAGGAGGGAAACTGGGACGAGCAGCGCGAGGCTTTCGGCGACACGGTAATCGATACCCTTGCCGAGCACGCGCCCAACATCAAGAACATCATCCTGAACCGCCAGGTACTGACGCCCCTTGATCTCGAGCGGGAGTTTGGCCTGACCGAAGGCAACATCTTTCAGGGCGAGCTTTCGCTCGAACAGTTGTTCTTCCTGCGCCCCGTGCCGGGCTGGGCGCAGTACCGGACGCCGATCAAGGGTCTGTATTTGTGCGGATCAGCCGCGCACCCGGGAGGCGGCATCATGGGAGCGCCGGGGAGGCTGGCGGCGGTCGAAGTGCTCAAAGATTGGAAGGGATGAGAAAGCAGCGTTCTTCTGGCTCCTGACTTCTGATTCCTGGCTCCTGACTCCTGTTTTTTATGCCCAACCCTCGCGACGTCGTCATCATCGGGGCCGGACACAACGCTCTCGTGGCCGCATTCTACCTGGGCCGCGCGGGACTGCATCCGCTTGTGCTCGAGCGGCGGCCGGTCGAGGGCGGCGCCGCGGCCACCGCCGAGTTTCACCCGGGATTCCGCTCGTCGACCTACGCCCATGCCACGGCCGGCCTCGCTCCGAAGGTTGTCGAGGATCTCGCCCTCGAGCGTCGCGGCCTGGAAATCATCCGGCCGGACCCGGCTGTCTTCGCTCCGGTTGACGGCGGGCGCGCCCTGGCTCTCTATCGCGACCCGAGCCCCGAAGGGCGCTCGGCGCAGTCGATCGCCGCGTTCTCGAAACGCGACGCCGAACGATACGCCGAGTTTGCGCGAACGCTCGAGCGGCTGGCCGGTGTGCTGAAGCCCCTTATGCTCAAGACGCCACCGGCATTGCGCGCGCCCGCGCTCGGCGATCTTTGGACGATGCTGGGCTCCGGACGGGCCCTTCGCGGGCTCGGCCGGAGTGACATGTTCCGGCTGCTGCGCTGGGGCCCGATGGCGGTCGCAGACCTGGTGGCGGAGTGGTTTGAGTCTGAGCCGCTGCGAGCGGTGCTGGCCGCGCGAGGAATTTTCGGGGCCGCACTCGGGCCGTGGTCTGCCGGGTCCGGCGCATTACTATTGCTGCGCGCGGCCTTCGATCCCGAGCCGGCATCCGGCGTCTGCTTTGTGCTCGGCGCCATGGGCAAGCTCGCGAGCGTCCTGACGGAAGCGGCCACCCAGGCCGGAGCCGAGATTCGCACCGGCGCCGAGGTGGCCACGATTCAGGCGCGCGACGGCGCCGTGACCGGCGTGACCCTCGCGAGCGGCGAGGAGATCGCGGCGAAGGCGGTCGTCTCCGGAGCTGATCCGCGACGCACGTTTCTAAGCCTGATCGATCCCACGCAACTCTCGCCGGACTTCGTCGCCCGGATCCGCAACTACCGTTCGAGCGGCGTGCTGGCCAAGATGAATCTGGCGTTGGATCGCCTGCCGTCCTTCGCCGCCATTTCCGGTCGAGGCAACGGCACGGACGACGCCCTTAAGCTGCTCGCCGGGCGCATTCACATCGGGCCAGAGATCGATTATCTGGAACGCGCTTTCGACGCCTCCAAATACGGTGGCTTTTCGGCAGAGCCTTATCTCGAAGCGGTGATTCCCTCGCTTTCCGACCCGCAACTGGCCCCGGCCGGCAAGCATGTGATGTCAATCTACGCGCAGTTCGCGCCTTACAAACTTCGAGGCGCAGACTGGAACTCGCAGCGCGAGGCCCTGGGCGATGCGGTGGTGGGGGCGCTTGCGCGATACGCCCCCGACCTACCCGGCCTGATCGTGCACCGGCAGATCATCACGCCTGCGGATCTCGAGCGCGAGCTCGGGATGACGGGCGGCCACGTCTTCCACGGGGAGCTGGCGCTCGATCAGCTGTTCAGCCTGCGGCCGCTGCTCGGCTGGGCGTCATATCGAACGCCCCTGCGAGGCCTTTATTTGTGCGGTTCGGGAACGCATCCGGGCGCCGGCCTCACCGGTGCGAGCGGCGCCAATGCGGCGCACGAGTTCCTGAAGGACTGGAAGCGAAGGGATCGCGGCTGATGCGGCCTGATCCTTGTTGCGGAATCGGCTCGCAGGTTCGTATCCCGAGCGGTGGGGCGAGCATCCAATTAAAAGCGCGGGCGTGGTATCCCAGTCGTACAGTTTTGTGTATGCTTGCTGTCCAGCGGCGCATCAAAGAAGCGGGCGTTGCTGAAGGGAAGCACGACCTCGTGACGAGGTGAATGGGCCTGTGGCGAGCAAAACGAAAAAACCGACTGAATTCAACGAGCTCCCGATACTTCCTGTTCGGGACACCGTCTTGTTTCCGAACGCGATCCTGCCGCTGACGGTGGGCCGGGAAAGCTCCCTGAAGCTGATCGGCGATCTCAAGGATGAAGAGAAGCTGATCGCCGTGATTTCGCAGCGCGACCCTCGCGTGGAGAATCCGCAGCCTGTCGACCTGTACCAGATCGGCACGGCGGCGTTCGTCCACAAGATTATCCGGCTGCCGAGCCAGAGCCTGTTCATTTTCGTGGAGGGCTTGCAACGGATCGCCCTGGACGAGGTGATTCAGACCGAGCCCTACCTGCGCGCGCGCGTCCGCCCTTTGCAGGACATCATCGCTGATCCCAAGGAGCCGGACTTCGAGGCGCTGGTTCGCAGCGTGACCTCGTTATTCCAGCAGGTGGTGCAGCTCTCGCCCACGCTCTCGGACGACTTGCAGACCGTGGCGATGAATATCGACGATCCATCACGCCTCGCGGACTTCATCGCCGCCAACCTTCCCTCGATTTCGAACACGGAACGCCAGGAACTGCTCGAGAGCCTTGACCTGAAGCAACGACTGGACCGGCTGATGAGGCAACTCGCGCGCGAAGTCGAGGTTCAGCAGCTTCGTTCCAAGATTCAGTCGGACGTCCAGGACCAGGTGACCCAAAGCCAGCGCGACTATTACCTGCGCGAGCAGATGAAGGCCATCCAGCGCGAACTCGGCGAGGCCGACGAGCAACAGGACATCGAAGAGCTGCGGCAGAAGATCGAAGCGGCGGGGATGAGCGACGAGGCTTACAAAGAGGCCACGCGTGAGCTTAAGCGCCTGGCTCGCATGTCACCTGCGGCCGCCGATTATCACGTCACCCGGACTTACCTTGACTGGCTGGTGGCGCTGCCGTGGAACAAGTTCACGGAGTTTCAGGTCGATCTGGGCAAGGCGAAGGGCGTGCTGGACGCAGACCACTACGATCTGGAGAAGGTCAAGGAGCGCATCCTCGACTACCTCGCGGTGCTGAAGCTCAAACCGGGCCTGAAGGGTCCGATCCTGTGCCTCGTCGGACCGCCGGGCGTTGGCAAAACGTCGCTCGCCAAGTCCGTGGCGCGGGCCCTCGACCGGAAGTTCGTCCGCATTTCGCTCGGCGGCATCCATGACGAGGCCGAAATCCGCGGGCACCGGCGCACTTACATCGGCGCCCTACCCGGCCAGGTGATCCAGGGGATCCGCCGGGTGGAAACGCGCGACCCCGTCTTCGTGCTGGACGAGGTGGATAAAGTAGGACGCGACTTCCGCGGTGACCCGACTTCGGCCTTGCTCGAGGTGCTCGACCCCGAGCAGAACTCCCATTTCCGGGATAACTACCTGGATGTGCAGTTCGACCTCTCGCGCGTGCTGTTCATCTGCACGGCCAACGTGCTGGATACGGTTCCGCCCGCCCTGCTCGACCGCATGGAGGTGCTGGAACTGCAAGGCTACACCGAGGAGGAGAAGATCGAGATTGCGTTCCGTCACCTCATTCCCAAGCAGACCGTCGAGAACGGCGTCGGCCCGGAGCAGATTGAATTCACGCGGCCGGCCGTTGCCGAGATCATCCGCAGCTATACCCGGGAGGCCGGTGTGCGGAATCTGGAGCGCGAAATCGCCACCGTCTGCCGCAAGCAAGCCCGGCGCTTTGCTGAGGGCTCCAAGGAAAAACTTGTGGTAACCCCGGAAACCTTGCCCCCGGACCTCGGGGTGCCCAGGTTCCGGCTGGACGCCGAACTGATCGAGCGCACGCGGCAGCCGGGTGTGGCCGTTGGCCTCGCCTGGACACCCACGGGCGGCGACGTCCTCTTCATCGAGACCACCATCATGAAGGGCGGCAAGAATTTCACCATGACGGGGCACGTGGAGCGAGTGATGCAGGAGTCAATGCAGGCTGCGCTGGCCTGGGTGCGTACTCACGCCCTGGAGTACGGAATCGATCCGGATTTCTTCCAGAACAACGACGTGCACATTCACGTGCCGGCGGGGGCTACTCCCAAAGATGGCCCCTCGGCCGGGGTCACCATGGTGACGTCGCTGGTTTCGGCGCTCACGCACCGTCCGCTGCGGCCCCGCGTGGCCATGACGGGTGAGATCATGCTCAGCGGCCAGGTTCTGCCTGTGGGCGGCATCAAGGAAAAGGTGCTGGCTGCCAAGAGAGCCGGCGTTACGGAGATTTTCCTGCCGGCTGAGAATCGGCCCAATGTGAGCGAGGACCTCACTCCCGAACTGCTGGAGGGATTGGACCTGCACTTCGCGCGCAGCATCCACGAAGTTGTGGACGGGGCGCTCGAGAGCGGGAGAGAGACCGCCGCCCCTGCCCGGCCCGAGGCAGGGCCGCCAGTGGAACCCGTGGCGGAACCGGTCGGCGAGCCCGTGGGACGCCCGCACTGACAGGTTGTTCTCCGAGCTGACTCGGACCCGGTCCATCCTCAGGTAGTGAGCTATGGGCCACTATCCATCCTCGGAATTGATTGACTTTTCGCGGGCATCCCTGTTTAGATAGGCTCGTTTTCAGCCGTTCGAAGCCGGCTCAAAGGGGGATGACTGCATGTTTTGCCGCAACTGCGGGAATCAAGTACCGGACCAGTCGGAATTCTGTAGCAGCTGCGGGCAAAGGGTGGGTGTTGGAACCCATTGCCCGGCCTGCGGCGCGGAAACCCTCCAGGGCGCACAGGTCTGCGTGAAGTGCGGCGCTGCGCTCGCCCCAGGAAGCCAGAAGGACCTGTCGACCGCGCTGCTGCTCTCCAAGTTCCTGGGCGTTTTTGGTGTGGACCGGTTTTACCTGGGCTACATCGGGCTGGGAATTTTGAAGCTCCTGACCTTCGGAGGTTGCGGAATCTGGGCCCTGGTGGACGTAGTGCTCGTGGCGCTGCGCAAGTTGCCTGACGCGGAGGGCAAGCCCCTGCGGTTGCCGCCGGCCCCCGCGCCGGTCGTGGGCGATAAGGATTGGGGTACGGCCGTGCTGCTCTCATATTTTCTCGGGTTTCTAGGCATCGACCGCTTTTACATGGGCTACACCGGCCTCGGTATCCTGAAGCTTCTCACGCTCGGAGGCTGCGGGATCTGGGCGGTCGTAGATATTGTGCTGCTCGCGCTTAATCGCCTGCCAGACGCTCAGGGCCGCGCGCTGAGGTTTGCCTGAAGCCATGCCAGCCTTCGCCAAGGGGATACCACGCCTGGCGGTCCTGGTCGGCGCCGTGCTTGGGTTTTGTCTGATACCGCCGCAACTGCTCGATCGCGGCCCCAACATCTGCCTCTGGCGCCATTTGTTTCACCTGGCGGCCTGTCCGTCTTGCGGATCCACGCGTGCTCTCGCGGCCTTCTTTCACGGGCAGCTTCAACAGGCGCTCGCTTACAATCGTAACGTGGCGATTACGGCCCCGGCGTTTCTTTGTCTTCTCGCCAGCGATATCTCCGGTTTCGCCCGCACCATTCTGCGCCGTTCTGCCGGTCGTTTGATTCCCGCCGGAAACCGCCTCGCGACCAGCGTGAGAATCGACCCTAGTGATTAGCCCCAGAGATTGGGCCCGAGAATTCTGGCGCGAGCTGCCTGAACCTGCGCTGCTGCGCTGGTCGTCCCTGTTCTTTACGCTTTGCGCCCTCACGTTGCTGATCTCGGTGGCCGCCTGCCAGACGTTTCTCACACTGGCCGGGGTGTGCTATGCCGTTGACCTGCTGCGCCGCCCTCGGGTGCCGTCCTTTCCCGGGGTCAAGCTGCCGCTTGCCCTTTATTGCCTTTTCACCGTGCTCTCCATGTTGTGGGCAGCGAATCCGGCCGCGGGAGGGAACGTCATCCGCAAGCTCACCCTCTTCGTGATCATGTTGTTGGCGGTGAACCTGATTGCGAGTTACCGGCATCTGGTCTGGATCTGGCGCGCCATCTTTGTGGAGTCCGCGGTGGCGGGGCTCGTGGCCACGGGCCAGTTCCTCTTGCAATACCAACAGACGCGCGCCGAGCATCCCGGCCAGATCTACTACTTCATGACGCTCACCCGCATTCACGGTTTCGTGGGCCATTGGATGGCTTTCGGGGGCCAGCAGATGCTGGTGTTTGCCGCGCTGCTGGCTTACCTGCTGCTCGGAACTCGAGGCGTGTGGGTGGGGGCAGGACAAGGCACGCCGGAGCCGGCGTCAGGGCCGGTGCCGGGACCCGCGCCGGGACGGGTCTGGTGGCTGGTCGCAGCCATCGTTATGCTGTCCATCGTGTTGAATTTCACGCGCGGGGTCTGGATCGGCTGTGGCGTGGCGTTGTTCTATCTCGTGGCCCGATGGCGCGCCCGGCTGCTGTGGGCCCTGCCGGTGCTCGCGCTCGCTGCCTACCTCGGTGCTCCCTCCCTGGTCCGGGACCGTGTCACGTCCCTCGTGCATCCTTCGAACGATCCTTCCATCACAGCGCGCTTTGAGATGTGGCACGTCGGTCTCGCCATGATTCGCAATCATCCCTGGGTCGGCGTGGGACCGAACAACGTCAACGAGCTTTACATTACATACCTCCGGCCGGGAACCTATGAAAACAGTTGGCACGAGCACATGCACGACAACTTTCTGCAGCTCGCTGCCGAGCGCGGATTGCCGTGCCTCGCTGCCTGGGTATGGTTCGTGGCGGCTTTGGGCTGGCAGATTCTCGGCATACGGCGAAGGCTCAAGAGCGAAGGTCGTCCGGTCTGGATCGCGGACGCTTCGCTTGCCGCCTGGCTCGCCTTCGTGGTGGAGGGCGTCTTCGAGTTCAACTTCGGCACCACGCCTGTCTTGATGGTCTTTCTGTTCGTGGTTTCGGTCCCGTATGCAGTTGGCCGGGTTGCTGAGAAAACGCGAACCCTGTCATCCTGAGAGTCGAGGGCAGTCCTGAATGTAGCCGGGATCTCTGTGTTTGGTTGACTCTGGAAATGCAGGGATGCTCCGCTCAGCATGACGTGCCCAAAAGAGTTGCGATCCGTGCCCGAGCCATCGTTCACCGAACAAAAGCAGATTGGTCACGCGATGCCGCCCGCCGCCGGCCGCGCCTGGGCATCGTCCGCGAGCTGGAAGATCCTTCGCGCGACCGGGATTCTGACCGGATTCTCCGGCGTCGTCCTGGCCGCTACCGTGGCCCGGGAACTCGTCACCGCCAGCTACTTTGGACGCAGCGATGCGGTCGACGCCTACCTGATTGCCTATGTGGTGCCGTCTTTCGTTGTGGGCATCGTGGCTTATTCCTTTAATCTGGCCCTCATCCCGGTTTTCGTCGAGGTGCGCCAACGCGAAGGACCCACGGCCGCGCAGCGGCTTTTTTCCGGAGCCATGGTCTGGAGCCTGGGACTGCTGGTGGCGGTTGTACTGCTGCTCGCGGCGCTCGGGCCGTGGTATCTGCCGTTGCTCGGGTCGGGTTTCACCGCCTCGAAGCTGCTGCTTACCCGTCACCTGCTCTACGTTATGCTGCCGCTGATCGCGCTGACCGGGATCACCTCGAATGGCACGGCCGTGCTCAATGCCGGCGAACGCTTCGCGCTGCCGGGCGCGCTCCCCGTCCTGCCTCCGCTCGCTGCGTTTGCTTTCGTCATCCTGTTCGGAAAGTCGTGGAGCGTTTATTCGCTGGCCGCCGGCACCGTAGTCGGGACCGCGCTGCAAGCGGCGATGCTCGCCTGGGTCGCGCGCGCGCATGGTATCGACCTCACGCCGCGCTGGTACGGCGTTGATCCGAAACTGCGTATGGTGATCAGCCAGTATCTGCCCATGATGGCCGGCGCCCTGCTCCTCGGTACCACGGACCTGGTGGACCAGTCGATGGCAGCCATGCTTCCCGGCGGCAGTGTGGCCGCCTTCGGCTACGCTCGCAAGATCGTCAGCGTGCTGGTGGTGGTCGGGGCTCTACCGCTCGGTGCTGCCTCGCTGCCGTACTTCTCCGAGATGGCGGCGAAAGGGGCCTGGGACGCCTGCCGCCACACGCTGCGCACGGTCGGAGGCGTCATCCTGCTAGTCACCGTGCCCGTGACGGCGGGCCTCGTGCTCTTCGCTCATCCGCTGGTGCGTCTCCTGTTCGAGCGCGGCGCCTTTACGCCTCATGACACCGCCGTGGTGAGCCGCGTGGAGGCGTGGCTCGCGCTCCAGATTCCCTTTTACCTCCTGTGTATTCTAGGCCTGCGGGTGGTCAGCGCCCTCAAGCGGAACGCTGTGTTGACGGGCATCGCCGCCTTCACCACGACGCTGAACGTGGTTCTGAACCTGCTGCTCATGCGCGTTTACGGGGTGGCGGGCATCGCACTTTCGACTTCGATTGTATACTTCGTTTGCGCGCTGCTTATCTTCGTGGCGATCTATGCGCTGATTCGGCGCAACCAGGCGCGCGCGCCCGCCGGAGCGGGCATCTGAGCGTCCTCCGGGGGATGAACCGGCGCATGTCATCTTCAGACAAGACCGTCGGTGTCGGTGATCGGACCGGACGCGAGTACTGGGACGGCTGGTGGGAACGCAGGCCCCTGCCGCGACCGCTCGATCCTTTTCGCAAGGGTTTGCGGAACTATCCCTATCGCAGGTTTCATCAGTTCTTTTCCGGGATCTTCGGCGGTCAGGGCGCGCGCGGACAGCGGCTGATCGAGATCGGCTGCGCGCAATCGGTTTTCCTGCCCTACTTCGCGCGCTATTTTGGCTTTGTGGTGGCGGGAATCGACCAGTCAGGACTGGGATGTGACCGGGCCCGCCGGATTCTGGAGCAGCAGGATGTCGCTGGTGAAATCTATTGCGGCGACTTTTTTTCCCCGCCGCCTCAGACCGTGGACGCCTTCGATTGGGTGCTGTCTTACGGCGTGCTTGAGCATTTTGACGACACCGCCGGGGCCGTGCGCGCCGTGGCGCGCTTCCTGAAACCGGGGGGCCGCGTGATTACTTTTGTCCCGAATCTCACCGGGATACTGGGACGATATCAGCGGCTGCTCGATCGAAAGCTCTATGAGGCGCACGTACCTCTCTCCGCCGAGAGGCTTGCTCAGGCGCACCGCGACGCCGGACTCGACGTCGAATCCGCTCTATACCTCCTACCCTTTGGGCTCGAGGTCACCGGCATCGAGACGTGGGGCCGGGGCGTGGCGGGCATGGCCGTAAAGGTGGCCAATGCCTTCCTGACGAGATCAGTCCGGCTGGTGGACGATCATGTGGTCCGCCTCAAGTCGAATCGGTGGACCTCGCCCTACGTGGTGTGTGTTGCACGGAAGCTAACCGTATGAAGTCAGGTCGCGGCACTTTCGACGGCGTGCCTGTCCTGGGGTTTCCGGCGCAGGAGGCTTGGACCGCGTGGCTCGACGCCCACCATGGCACGTCGTCCGGCGTCTGGCTGCGGCTGGCCAAAAAGGGTTCCGAGGTCGAGTCGATAACTCACGCGCAGGCGCTCGAAGGCGCACTCTGCTATGGCTGGATCGACGCGCAGAAGCGGCCCGAAAACGAGAAAACGTGGCTCGAGAGATACGCTCCACGCGGCAAGAAGAGCATCTGGTCAAAGATCAATCGCCAGAAAGCGCTCGCGTTGATCGAGAGCGGGCGCATGAAACCTGCCGGTCACAAGGAAATGGAACGCGCCAAGGCGGATGGGCGCTGGGACCGAGCTTATGATCCACCGAGCTCGGCAACGGTGCCCGGCGATTTGCAGGCAGCGCTCGATCGAAACGCGCGTGCCAAAGCATTCTTCGCAACACTCGACCGGGCGAATCGATACGCTGTTCTATGGCGAGTTCAAACCGCCAAAAAACCCGAGACTCGCGCCAGGCGGATTCAGCAGTTCGTCGCCATGCTCGAGCGGCACGAGAAGTTGCATCCGTGAAGGTACAGGCAGGAGTACCTGTGCCACCGTGGAGCTGAGTTGAAGAGAAGCGCAGCCACCCTTCGATCACGTTCCCCCTCCAGCGGCGATCGACCCGCAACCAACCCGCCGGTTCGTGAAGCCCGCTTTGCTTTCGGCCGCAATTGGCGCGCGTTCTTGAGCGTGCTCGACGACGATCGCATCGACCAGGCCCGGAAATCCCTCAGGGAAATGCTCGACGTTGACACTCTGCGGGGCAGGTCCTTTCTGGATGTGGGCTCGGGCAGCGGCCTGTTCTCGCTCGCCGCCGCCGGCCTCGGAGCGGCGAGGATCCACTCCTTCGACTACGATCCCGAGAGCGTGGCTTGCACCGTAGAACTCAAGCGCCGTTACGCGCCTGACTTCGCGGCTTGGACGATCGAGCGCGGAAGCGTCCTCGACGAGGCCTACGTGGCGAACCTCGGAGCCTACGATGTGGTTTACTCCTGGGGCGTCCTGCATCACACGGGAAACCTGGCGCGCGCGCTTGAGATGGTCTCGACGGCGGTGGCCCCCGGAGGCAAGCTCTTCATCGCCCTGTATGACGATCGCGGATGGACCTCCCGCGCCTGGGTGCCGGTGAAGCGGGTCTACGTGAGCGGCCGGTTGGGTGCGGCGCTCGTGGCCGCCGTCTTTGTTCCGCTCTTCATCCTTAAAGGCCTGCTCGGCGATCTCGGGCGCGGGCGGAATCCACTCGCGCGCTATCGCGAGTACCGCAAACTTCGCGGCATGTCGATTGTCCACGACTGGCTGGATTGGCTGGGCGGATACCCGTTCGAGGTGGCGGCGCCAGATAAGGTGACGGACTTCTTTGCGCGGCATGGGTTCAGTCTGGCTAAAATCAAGCGCGGCCGCGGACGCGATCGCAACAATGAGTTTGTTTTTGTGAAGTCGCCGCTGGAAGCCCGCACCACAATGAGTCGCCCGTCGTGAAAGCGTGCCGGTATCGCGTTCTCGTGGTCACGAATCTCTGGCCCACTGAGGCTGACCCGGGTTACGGCAGCTTCGTGCAGGCGCAGATGGAGTCCCTGCGTCCGCTCGGCGTTGATTATGACGTAGTGTTTGTGAACGGACGAGGCTCGCGGCTCAACTACCTTCGCGGAGTCTTCGAAGTGAGAGACCGCCTCGCGGCCGGGCGCTATGATCTGGTCCATGCCCACTTTGGACTCTCCGGCTGGGTGGCGCGATTTCAGGCACGCGCGCCGCTGGTCGTTTCCCTGATGGGCGATGACGTTCTTGGCCGCTTCGACCGCGACGGCCGCAATTCCCTGGCCGGAAGACTTCTCCAGCTCTCCACACGCGTCCTGGCTCGCCGGGCCGCAGCCGTGATCGTCAAGAGCCGCCAGATGAAAGACCGGCTCGGGCTTCCTTCAGCCCACGTGATTCCGAACGGAGTCAACCTGAACCTGTTCCGCCCCATGGACCGCAACCAGGCGCGCGCCATGTTGGGGCTTGATCCAGGGCGCAAGTACGCACTGTTTCCTTATGACCCGGCGGTGGCCCGCAAGCGGTTTGACCTGGTGGAAGCGGCGGTGCGCCTGGCGCGGCCCGAGGTGCCCGAACTCGAGATCCTGCAGGTGCTGGGCGTTCCGCGCGAGCGCATGCCCGTTTACCTCAACGCTGCGGACGTGCTGGTGCTGGCTTCCTACGCCGAAGGCTCGCCGAACGCCGTCAAAGAGGCGATGGCCGTGAATCTCCCGGTCATCTCGGTGGACGTGGGCGACGTCGCCGAGTTGATCGGGACGACCGAAAGATGCTTTCTCGTGCCGGCGCGTGCCGGCGAGATTGCGGAGCGAATTGTGGAAGTCTGCCGTGGCGGCGTCCGCACCCAGGGCAGGGACCAGGGCAGGGAATGGATTGCCGCGCGCTACGGCGAAGAAGCCATCGCTCGCCGCATTGTTGAGATCTACGCCGGCGTGACGAGCGCCCGATGAGCCGCCAGCGCCGACTTACTTCCAGCGATCGAGCCAAGCCTGAAACATCAGGACGTCCCAAAGGCCCTCCGGGGCGTTCCGATCCCCGTTCAGATGCTCCCGCCACAACGCGCGGACCGGCGCCGGACGCAGGAAGCCCTCCCGCCGCACCCGGTCCGTGTTGAGGAGAGACTCGGCCCACTCCCGCAGAGGACCTCGCAGCCAGGTTCCGACGGGGACGCCGAAACCCATCTTCGGACGCTCGACGATCTTCGCCGGCACGTACTTGTACAGGACCTGCCGCAGAAGCCACTTGCCCTGGGCGGCGCGAATCCTCAAATCGAGGGGCAGGCGTGCCGCGAACTCGACCACGTGATGATCGAGGATGGGCACGCGCGCCTCCAGACTGACGGCCATGCTGGCGCGGTCTACTTTGGTCAGAATGTCGTCGTGCAGATACATGAGAGTGTCGGACGCCATCATGGAGATCGCAGGATCTGACAGCGCCGGGCGCAGGGTCGCGTCCGTAAAGACGGTGGAGGGCTCGCGGGAGCCCATCACCAGCTCCTGCGGCGAATCCCAATGCGTGGAGAACGCCCGATGCAGATCGCTGAGATCGGTGACTTGGAGCGCTTGGGCTGCCTTGTGGATTCGTTGGCCTCCCGTGCCGCGTCCGGTATAGGCTGGAGCCACCCGCCTTCCGCGCAACATCCGGTTGTAAGCGCTTGCCGGCAGCAGCGTGGCGCCGCCCGCGACCAACTGGCGCAGAGGGCGGGGGAATGGACGGATGCGCTTCCATAGGGGCGGCGCAGTCGCGTAGTAGTTGTAGCCGCCCAGGAGCTCGTCACCGCCGTCGCCGGACAGGCTGACGGTTACCGACCGGCGGGCCAGTGCCGAGACGAGGTGAGTTGGAATCTGAGAGGAATCAGCGAAGGGCTCGTCGAACATCGTGGGGAGCTTGGGTATGACAGCGCGCGTCTCTTCCGGGGTGACAAACAGCTCGTGATGATCCGTGTGAAGGTGCTCCGCCACGCGCCGGGCGTGACTGGCTTCGTTGAAATCCGCTTCCTCGAATCCGATGGTAAAGGTTTTCACGGGACGAGTGCTCTCGGCCTGCATCAGGGCCACAACGGTCGAAGAGTCAATGCCGCCCGATAGGAACGCGCCGAGCGGCACATCAGCGATCATGCGCAGGCGAATGGATTCGCGCAGAAGGCTCTCGAGCTCGGCCTCGGCTTCTCCGGGCGACCCGAGGAAGGGTTCGCTCTCACCCCTCTCGGCCACCTCGCGAAACGACCAATAGGCCCGAGCGCGCGCTTCGCCGGGACCTGCGCAGCTGCACGAAGCGAAGCTGATCATGCAGCCCGGTGGCAGCTTGGACACGCCGCGATAAATGGAATAGGGAGTGGGAACATAGCCGTGGCGCATGAAGGCGGCCAGCGCGTCGCGGTCGATCTCGGGTGCGAACTCGGGATAGGCTCGCATGGCCTTCAGCTCGGAAGCGAAAAGCAAGGCGCTCGGTCCCGAACCCCTGCCGAAGCCGTAGTAGAGCGGCTTGATGCCCATGCGATCGCGCACCAGGTGCAGAACGCGCTCACGCCCGTCCCAAACCGCGAAGGCGAACATGCCCCGGAAACGCTGCACGGCCGCCTCGAGTCCCCACTGCTCGATGGCCGCCAGCATCACCTCCGTGTCCGAGTGGCCGCGGAAGCTGTGGCCGAGAGGCTCAAGCGCGGCGCGCAGTTCCGCGAAGTTATAAATCTCGCCATTGAAGACGATCGCGTACCGGCCTGACGCCGAGCACATCGGCTGATGGCCGGCCGGCGAGAGATCGATGATGGAGAGACGGCGGAATCCCAGACCCACGCCGGCGGCCGGGTCCGCCCAGTAGCCAGCGTCGTCCGGACCTCGATGCGCGAGCTGGTCGGCCATCAGGCGCGCGCGGTGCTCGAGGTCGCGCGCTTCAGACGGCCGGAATTGAACGAACCCTGCAATGCCGCACATAAGGGTACCAGCAGCCTTAGATTGCTACAGACTGCGGGATATAGGCATTGTAGTCGAATTGGCCAGACGCTCAATGCCGGCTGGCGACCGCCGGTTATACTTGAAAGTTGAGTCCGGCGGCGCGAAGGCTGACCGCCACTGTTCCCCGATGCCTGATTGTCATGCACTGTTCCAGGCCGCCGAACGCCTGCACGCGCAGCTCGTTGATCGCCACGTAGCCGGCGGTCTGCTGCGTGGACCCGATCCCGGCGTCCGGATGAATCTGCGCGTGTGGCGCTTCGTCAAGAGCGCTGTACCCTTCCTTCCGTGGGGCGACGACTACGTTTTCCTGCAGAGCCAGGGGTACTGGATTCTCGCCAACTGGATGCTGTACGAGGCAGGCGGAGACGCTCGCTTCCGACGCCTGGCGATCGAGGCGACCGAGGCCGTGCTCCGCCTCGAGACCCCGGAAGGTTTCTGGCGCTATCCCTTGCCCGAGCGCCGCCATCTGGTGGCTACCGTGGAGGGCAACTGGGGCGCGGTCGGACTTCTGGCCAGCTTCGCCCGCGAGTCAAGGCCGGAATGGCTCGACGGGGCCGAGCGCTGGTATCGCTACCTCACGGAGCGCATCGGCTTTCAGCCGCACTCGTCCGGCAAGGCCATCAACTATTTCGACCGGCCGCGCGGTAAAATCCCTAACAACTCCGTGGAGGCAGCCTGGCTGTTTCTGCGCCTGTGGAAGGCAACCGGCGATGCGCGCGTCCTCGAGAACGTGGAGCCCATGCTGGTGTTCGTGGCCGCCGAACAACTGGCGACGGGCGAGCTGCCCTACATCGTCGACGGCCCTTACGAGCGCCGTCGCGATCACTATCTGTGCTACCAATACAATGCCTTCGAGTTCCTGAAGCTGGCCTGGTGCGAGCGGCTGCGCCCCGCCGCGACCACGCATCGCATTCTTCCCACGCTCGCACGCTTTCTCGAGGGTGGTGTGAGGGTAAACGGCGCGAGCGCTACGGACTGTTTTCATACCGCAGCAGGGCCGGAGGTGGATTACTACACAGCGGCGCTTGGGGCCGCGCTGAGCGAGGCGCGACGCCTGGGATCTCTCAGCGGACGCGACGCCGACGATCGATGCTACGCCCGGGTGCTGCAGCGTCAGAGACCGGACGGCAGCTTCGCGTTCTCGACCGGCGATTGGGGGCTCCTGCGCGACGGGCGCTCTTATCCGCGCCAGTCCGTGATGACGTTGTTTCACCTGCTCTACGGGTGCGGTCTCGGCGACGGGTTCGGCGAGGCTCTCGACGATCGGGGCGTCTCGGCTTGATGGCGAGAATCGGAGTTTAGTGCGGCGCCTGCTGCCTGGGCTTTTCACCGGCGACGGGCTGCAAATTTGTGGCTGAGGGCGAGGCCGTGGGGTACAATGCCGTGGTTAGGTGTCCGCCACGCCAAAGGGAAATGTTGGCTCATAACAGGAGCGTAAGTCCTGGCGGCTTATCTGCGGCCGGTTGACCTGATGACTTGTCCAGTATGCAAGACCGAGAATGCCGAAGGCTCCAGCAGCTGCGTGCGCTGCAGCAGTTCCTTTTCAGTGTCGCACGAAGCCGAGACCCGCTTCGACCCCGCAGCTACCTTCCCCCATGTTCCCACCCACCCGTTCCCCGAACTCCAGGGGGGGCCGTCACGAGCCGCGACAGATTCCGCCTGGGGATATTCGATCAATCTCGAGCCCGGCACCGATTTCGGACCGCGCTATCGCATTGTGTCGATCCTCGGCCGCGGCGGCATGGGCGCTGTCTATAAGGCTTACGACAAAGACCTCGACCGCCTCGTTGCCTTGAAGCTGGTCCGGCCCGACCTTGCCCACCAGGACAAGGCCATGCAACGCCTCAAGCAGGAATTGTTGCTGGCGAGCAAGATCTCCAACAAGAACGTCTTGAGGATTCATGACCTGGGCGACGTGAACGGAGTGAAATTCATCTCCATGGCGTACGTCGAGGGTGAGGATCTGCAGCAGCGGCTCTTGAGGCAGGGCCGCCCGGACGTGGATCAAGCCGTGGGTCTCGCCCGGCAGCTTTGCTCCGCTCTCGCCGCCGCCCACCATGAGGGCGTCGTTCACCGCGACCTCAAGCCGCAGAACGTGCTGATCGATAAGGCGGGCACCGCCTACGTCTCGGATTTTGGCCTGGCGAAGTCGCTCGAAGAGGGCGGCGCCATGATGACGCACGCCGGCGAGTTGGTCGGCACGCCCCTTTACATGTCGCCCGAACAAGTCGAGGGAAAGCAGGCTGACGCGCGCAGCGATATCTATGCACTGGGCCTCGTTCTGTACCAGATGCTGACCGGGGAGATTCCCTTCGCGTCGGCCGGCGGTCTGAAATCTATATACGAACGCCTGACAAGCGACCCGACGAACCCCAAGGTCTTGAATCCTGACCTGCCGAATTATCTGGTGCGCCTCGTTCTGAAATGCCTGGAACGCGACCCGGCACGGCGCTATCAGAGCGCTCAAGAAATCCTCGCTGACCTTGACCCGCAAAGCTTAAGCCGCTCAGGAATGAGCTGGCAGAACCGGCCCGTGCTGCGCGTAACCCCGAGACGCGGACTTGGATGGATCGTGGCAGCGGTACTGCTTCTCGCCATTGCGATTGGGCTGGCCATCCCCAAGGTGCGCTCTCTCTTCTTTCGACCCCGCCCTCGCGCGGAGGCTCCGGCTGGCGCGCAGGGTATACCGCCGCTCTCGCAGGGGAAGTATGTTGCGGTGCTCCCCTTCCGCATGCTTGGCGATCCGTCAGCTCTCGGATATGTCGGCGAAGGAATTCAGGAGTCTCTCTCCGCGAAGCTTTTTCAACTGGCGGGAATCCACATTGCCGACGCCGAGGCGGTCCAGAAGGCCGAGCCCGGCCAGGCCGTCGAAAAGGTGGCGAGCCAGCTTGGCGCCAACCTCGTCGTGGACGGGACGATTCAACAGGCGGGCGGCAGGATCGCGATTGTTGCGCGGCTGCAGGATGCCGCCAATCACAAGCTGCTTTGGAGCGAAGAATTCCCGGGAACTCCGCAGGATTTATTGGCGCTCGAAGACCGGATCTACGCCCGGCTGGTTCCCGCCCTTGACCTCAGCCCGAGCAGCCAGGAGTTGGCCCGCTCCGTGCACCGTCCCACCGAGAATGAAGGGGCGTATGACGACTACCTGATGGGCCGCGATGCCATGCGCGGCCAGCAGAACCCGAAGAACGTAGAGGCTGCCATCGACCATTTCAACGCGGCGCTCGCGAAGGATCCTCGGTTTGCGCTGGCGTACGCCGGGATTGCGAACGCGAGCCTGACGATGTACAGCACGACCAAAGACCGCTTCTGGACGCAGAAGGCAGTGAGCGCGGCCCAGCAGGCGCTCCGCCTGGATGACCGCCAGCCGGAGGTGCATTTTGCCCTGGGCAGCGTGCTGAGCGCGACAGGGCGCACGCAGGAGGCCATTGTTGAGTTGCATCGGGCCTTGGATCTAGCCCCGAACTCCGACGAGGTGTACCGGCGGCTCGGCAGCGCTTACATGGCGAACGGCAGCAAGGACGACGCCATCCAGGCGTTCGAGCACGCCGTCCAGATCAACCCCTACTACTGGCTGAACTATAATGCCCTCGGTAACGCCTACTTCCAGCTCGGCGACTATTCGAAGGCCTTGACCGCATTCTCAAAGGTCACGGAGCTCGAGCCGGACAACGCCTGGGGGTATGAGAATATCGGCGCCGTTCACCTGAGTGAGGGCAAGTACGCGGAATGCATTCCGGCCTTCCAGAAAGCGCTGGAGCTCGAGCCGAATGCCGACAACTACTCCAACCTCGGTACCGCCTACTTCTATCTCAAGCGGTACGACGAGTCAGTGAAAACGTTTGCGAAGGCGCAGGAGCTGAACCCAAACGATGAGACCATCGCGGGCAACCTGGCTGACGCCGAGCGCTGGTCCGGTCAAAAAGACAAGGCCCAGGCCGATTACGACAAGGCCATTGCGCTTACCTATAAGGAGCTGGAAGTGAACCCTCGCGACTTCTCCGCGATGGAAGACCTCGCCCTGTACTACGCCGAGAAGGGCAACTATGCCCAGGCCCTGCGCTTCGTCCGCAGCGCCCGAGCGATCAACCAGGACGACGTCAAGGGGATTTATGATGAGGCGACGGTGCAAGCGCTCGGCGGACACTCTGCCGAGGCGCTCCAGGCGCTTCAAGACGCTTTTGCAAAGGGCTATTCCACCAAACAGGCGGAGGATGATCCGGAACTGACGAGTCTCAAAGGTGATCCCGCATTTGCCCGGTTACTCGCGAAGTTCGGCGGCACCGGGGCCGGGGATAAATGAAGCAGGGCCGGCCGGTTTACCAATCGATTTCAGCCCTCTCCCGTCGGGAGAGGGTGGCGGGGAGCGCCGGGTGAGGGTCCAATCCGCCACTCGACTCCTGACGCTCAATAATTGCGGATGCAAAGCCGGCGCTAACGCTCGCCGAAACCGGCGCGTACCCGCCGCCCGGCAAGCATGGCCGCCAGGCCGCCCAGCATCAGCAGGCCAAGGGTTCCGGGCTCTGGAGTCGTAGTGGCGGTGCTCCCGAAAGTGAAGTTCTGCGGGAAACCCTCAAAGTCCAGCGTGAAGTTGCTTCCGAACGCGATCGATCCCTGAAAAAAGGTGATCTGGGTGCCCTCGTTCCCCATAAGAGGGTCAACTCCGCACTGGGAAAAAGGACTGCCGGAAAGAAACCCGCAGTTCACCGTGTTCGGATCCACCCCAAGAGCGTCAAAGGTGAGCATGGTGAGGTTCTGGCCGACGCCATTCACCGAAATGTCATTCTGGAACAGACATGTGGGCGAGACGGTGTTGATGGTTCCCTGCAGCAGGTCGCAGGGGCTGGTTCCGGGACTGGTCCCGCTCGGTGTCAGGATGGAAAAATTTTGGATAATGATCGCCGCCGGAGCCGTTCCCTCCCAAAGGAGCGTACCACCGCCGCCGGTCTTTACGCGGGGATCACCCGCCGGAATCTGATCAGCCTGCGCGAGCGAAACGGAGACCGCCGCCAGCGCGATGAGCAGTATGGTTCTGAACCCCCTCATTGAATACCTCCCTCCGCGAGGGTTAATTCTGTGCTAGTGCGGCGCAGGCGTCAAGGAGTTTTGTCCGAAGCGCGGCGTCGCAGACCTCCCCGCGACAGCGGAATCAAGGCGCAATAGCCAGCGCCCTCATGAAGCGGGCGTCCGCTGGACCCGGAACATTGGGGTCCGGTCTGGCGTATGATGACATAGGGAAGGGCTTTGCCGGGAGGGGATCATGTACTGCGCTTACTGTGGAACCCAGATTCAGGACGGGCAGGGCTTTTGCACTCGCTGCGGGCGGGCCGTGGCAGCCCCGGGCGCCTTCAACACCGCTGCGGCGCAACCGCCGGTGACGGCGACCCCTGCTATCCCTGCGACGTCGCCCCAGCCTGCCCAGTGGAGCCCGTCGGCCCCGTCGATATCGACCGTCCCCGCCGGATACGCCGCCGTGGCGCCGCAGTCGCGCCTCGCGTGCAACCTGCGAACGCTCGGGATCCTCTGGATTGTGGGCTCGGCGCTTCGGATGATTCCGGCATTGGGCATGCTTTTCCTCGGCCGCATGGGGTTCTTGTTCATGCCCATGCCGGTGCGAGCCTTCGTCCTCCCCATAATGGGAGGCTTGGGATTGTTCCTGACCGTGGCATGCGTGGCGGGCATCGCGGCGGGGTGGGGACTGCTGGAGCGCCGGCCCTGGGCGCGGACGCTGGCCGTGGTGCTGGGCTGCATGGCGTTAATAGATTTCCCCTTTGGGACGGCCCTCGGCATCTATACACTATGGGTGCTGCTTTCGCCGGGGGCGGATGCGGAATACGAACGGATAGCGAGAGGTCGAATAGGTCATTGAAGTATGACCGCCGGCGATCCGATCAACTGCTCCAAAACCGGGGCGTCCAAAGCCGGGGGCTCCAAAATCGGGGGGCTCCGAAACGGGTCCGGTTTGCTCACTCCCGGAGGAGACCGGCGTCTTATAATACGAAGGGGAGCTTCGTGATCCGGCTCTAGCCCGGAATGGCGGCAGCAGGATCCAGCATGCCCGGTTTCTAGCTTTCACGTTTAGTTTCCGCCTTGAAGAAGGCGCAGCGAGCGCGAGGCCTGCTTTTGCCGGGCCGAGACGCCGCATGGAGGAAAGGGATCTATGCAGCACAAAACAAAGAATTTCATAAAAGACAACTTTCTCGGAATGAGCCTGACGCTTGTGGGTCTGCTGTGCCTGGCTCTTTCCGTCATGCTTTATGTGAATCACGGGGGTTACCCCCAGATTTCGGTGGCGGCGGCGGGTGGAAACGGTGGCGGCTTGAGCGGTCCGGACATCGATACGCTCGAGCGCTTGAACCGGGCTTACGAGCAGATTGCGACGAGCGTTACCCCGGCCGTGGTGAACATCAGCACGACCTCGGTCGTAAAGGTCCAGGGATCACCCTTCGGTGGGATGGACCCGTTCTTCCGGCAGTTTTTCGGCAACGTCCCGGGTCTCAACGTTCCGCGTGAGCAGCGGGAACACGCCCTCGGGACCGGCGTTGTGGTGTCGCCCGACGGCTACATCGTGACCAACAATCACGTGGTGAAGGGCGCCACCGACATCAAGGTGCTGCTGACTGACAAGCGCACATTCACGGGCAAGCTGGTGGGCGCAGACCCTCAGAGCGACATCGCGGTGATCAAGATTGACGCTCGTGAGCTGCCCACGGCCCCGATTGGCGACTCGAGCGCCATGAAGGTGGGCGACACCGTCATGGCTTTCGGCAATCCTTTCGGCCTCAACTTCACGGTTACGCGCGGCACGGTCAGCGCGCTCGGCCGCACCAACATGGGCATCGAGCAGGGTGGGTTCGAAAACTTCATCCAGACGGATGCCGCCATCAATCCCGGCAACTCCGGCGGACCGCTCGTGAACGTGCGCGGCCAGGTAATTGGGATCAACACCGCCATCCTCAGCAACAACAGCGGCATGGGCGGTGAAGGCGGGTTCATGGGCGTGGGCTTCGCCATTCCCTCCCAGGTTGTCCAGCACGTGATGAACGACCTTATCAAGTCAGGCAAAGTCACGCGCGGGTACCTCGGCGTGACCATTCGCAGCCTGGACGACAAGATGGCGCATCAATTCGGCCTGTCGGACTCCTCGGGCGCCTTGGTTAATGATGTCGAAAAGGGCGGCCCTGCGGATAAGGCCGGCCTGAAAGCCGGCGACGTGATCCGGACGCTCAACGGCCAGACGGTTGACTCCTCCGGGTCTCTCACCAACATGGTCACCAATTTCAGCCCGGGCACGACCGTGAACCTGGGGGTGATGCGCGACGGCAAAATGATCGATGTCCGCGTGGCTCTCACGGAGCGTCCGAACGGCCTGCCGGTTGAGGCAGGCGTCGGGCAGGCGCCATCCGCCGGCACACTGCGCGGCATCACGGTGCAGTCTTTGACTCCCCAGATCCGGCAGCAGTTCGGTCTCGGTCCGGACGTGCACGGCGTGGTGATCAGCCAGGTCGAGCCCAGCAGCCCGGGCGCCCAGACCGGCTTACAGCCCGGCATGGTGATTGAGAGTGTCAATCGCCAGCCGGTGAATTCCGTCGGCGACTTTGACAAGCTGGCGGCCTCTGCCAAGGGCGATACCCTGTTGCGCGTCAACGCCAACGGGCAATCGCAGTTCGTGGTGATTTCGCCCGGCGGCGGCGATGAAGGAGACGACGGGCAGTAAGCCCGGGCGTTTCGCGCGTTCTCTTCGAGCGCGTTTTCTTCGAAGAACAACCGGCGGTGGCGAGGCTAACTTAGCTTCGCCACCGCCGTTTTTATTTTGGATCTGGTGAGTGGCACTCAATCGAGGCATACGCCCGACTGACGCACCCACGTTCGCCACGGTGGCGGCGCTGCTGGGATCAGTGGCGCTTGCCGCCAGCTACCTTCCGGCGCGACGCGCCACCATTTTAGTGCCATTCTTCCTGAAGATCGCAGGCGAGCCGCTTACCCTTCGACGTTACGTAGAACCAGAGTTCATCGACGATCTCAGCGGAGTACCCGGTGGGGATCGCCTCTTTGAACGGGGGCTCAAAGCGATAGGCCTGCGCGTAACCTTGTTGTATCAGGCCCTGGAGCGCCGCAAGAATCGCCTCGCGATTTGGTTCAATCCCACTGTCGGCGCACCAGCGCCCAACATCTCCGAAGATCCTCTCCGCGTTCTCGTAGTCATCGGATATTGATCTCAGGGCGTAGTCCCTGACAATTCGCTTGAAGTCCTTCATGTCGCTTTGTTACTCCCCCTTGGGTCGGCCGGCTGGCGCAGAGCGGGACTCTGCGGTTGACGCTTCAAGCCTCACACGCCGATGTCCCATGGAAACCATCCGCGGCCCTCACTTTGAGCCAAGCCAGTTGCAGTCTGTCACCACGAGCGCCTTTCGCAGCTGCAGTCTGTTTGAAAACTCACCGCTTCCGGCTGCAACGTGCCTTTCCGGCTGCGACCCCAGAGACAGCAGCCGTAGCGCAGGGCCCGCACTTGGCCCTGCGGCTTTTTCCGACGACATTCAAAAGCCGCAACGCTTGAGATACGAGCGTTGCGCTACAGGCAAGGTTGCGCCACAGGCGAAGTTGCGCCACTTGGCTCCGCGCTACCTGATTTGCCGCTGAGAAAAGTGGGATTGTGTAGCCCCCGAGCTAGCCCTGCCGTTTTCTCTCAAAAAGTCGAAAAAAAAGAATCTAAAATTTTACAAAACGAAGCCACTAAGTCCAATAGAATCAATAAATCTACCCGAAAAACAGGTCAAAACGAAGCCAAACGAAGCGAAAAAAGCCAAACTCGGTACGACCATAAGTCCTTTGGAATCAATATAACCAGTTTTGACGTGGCTTCGTTTTGCCGATTCAAAGCCAGACTCGTCCTACACCGCGTTTCTCGCCGCGGTCCTCAAACACGTTCCTCATTTTGCTCGGGGTTTGCTTAGCGCGCGACGGCTTCGTGCCGATGGCCGTCCAGCAGAGCCGGAAGGTCGCGCAGGTCGTCCAACCGGAAGTCCGGCGGGGAACTCTCGAGGGTCTGGGGCGCAAGGCCGTAAGTGACGCCGCAAGTCCACGCGCCCGCATTCCTGCCGGTGAGGACGTCGGTGTCCGAGTCTCCCACGATCATCGTACGTTCCGCAGGCGCGTTCGCCTCGTGCATCAGGGTGATCAGTCCGACGGGGTCGGGCTTCTTGCGCTCGAAACTGTTGCCGCCGTAAACCTGCACGAAGAAACGGCTGAGACCGAGGCCGGCCAGAATGGCCTGGCTGAATCGTACCGGCTTGTTGGTCAGCACGGCCATGCGGCGGCCATGGAGAGCTTCGAGCGTCTCCGCGACGCCCGGATAGGGCAGGGTATGGTCCAGCATGTGGTCGCGGTAGTATTCCAGGAAGAACTCCACGGCTTCGGCCACGGTTTCGTCCGTCACGGTGTCGCCGAGCGCGCGCTTCATCAACACCACCACGCCGCGGCCCACATAGGCGGCGATGGTTTCTTCGGGGAGCGTCGGAAGGTGCATCCGCATGCGCACCGCGTTCACGCTCTGGACGAGATCCTGCTTGCTGTCGATCAGCGTGCCGTCAAGGTCAAATACCAGGAGGTCGATCGGGCCCGGCGCAGTTGCGTGATTTTCGGAGGGAATCGCCAAGGTTCATTATAATCGGAAGCGCGGCGCGGTTGGAGAAGCGTTTTCGGGATTGACCGCCTGCGCCCTACTTCAAGACAAAGGAATGGTCTCTCATGGCGGAAATATTGCCCTTTCGGGCGCTTCACTACGACGCACAAACCGTCGGCGGATTGTCCCGGGTGATCACCCAGCCCTACGACAAGATCTCTCCTGAGATGCAGGCCCGCTACTACGAGGCGAGCCCTTACAATCTGGCGCGCATCATCCGCCGCAAGCCGGACGCGGGCGAGCAGGGCCCCTACGCCGCGGCGGCCGCCGAGTTTCGCGGCTGGATCGAGCGGGGCGTGCTGCGGCGCGACACGGAGCCGGCGCTGTATCCCTACAGTCAGGAGTACGCCGTGCCCGGTCAGCCGGAGCTGCGCAAGCGGCGCGCGGGGTTCATCGGGCTCTGCCGCCTGGAAGAGTACTCCGCCGGCGTCGTCTACCGGCACGAGGAGACCCTCACCGGTCCCAAGGCGGACCGCATGGCTCTGCTGCGCGCCACGCGCGCCCACTTCGGCCAGATTTTTCTCCTTTACAGCGACCCTGAAGGCATCGTGGAGCGCGAGCTTGCGGCGTCGGCGGGCGGCTCATCGCCGTGGGAGAGCCTCGAGGACGAATATGGCACGCGCCACGATGTAGGGCGCGTCACGTCGGGCGACGCTCTGGGAAATGTCCTCAAGGAAATGCGGGATCGCAAGCTCATCATCGCGGACGGCCACCATCGCTACGAGACCGCGCTCGCTTATCGCAACAGCCTGCGCGCCGAAGGGAAGGGAAGCGCAGCCTCCGACTACGTGATGGCGACCTTCGTCCGCATGGAGACCGACGGCCTGCTGATCCTGCCCACGCACCGCGTGATTCACGGGCTTTTCGACTTCAGTTGGCTGCGTTTCATCACGGCGGCCGCCACCAATTTCGACGTGAAGGATCTGCCCGGCGCGGCGTCCACGGAACTGGCCGCCTGGCGCCGCGAACTGAGCGAGGCCGGAAGCGGCGCGCCCGCGTTCCTGGCATACGCCGGCCCCGGACGCGCGGCTCTGCTGGTGTTGCGCGAGAGCGCCGAAGAGTATGAGCTCGGGGGAACTCCGCCTTCGCTCGCGCGCCTTGACGTGTTTGTGCTGCACCGGCTGCTGATCGAAGAGGCGCTCGGCGTTGACCGCCAGGCCGTCCGTGACGAGAAGAATCTGTACTACGAGCGGGATATGGAGGCGGCTGTGCAGGCCGTCGATTCCGGGCGCGCGCAAATGTGCTTTCTGCTGAACGCCACGCCGATCGAGGCGGTGCGTGACAATGCGTTCGCGGGCCTGGTGATGCCGCAGAAATCGACAGACTTCTACCCCAAGATGCTCTCGGGCCTCGCCATCTACGATCTTGAGGGATGAGGCGTTGCCGCCGCTCCGGCAGAGCAGCGGCGCGCCATCAGGAAAAAGACTTGAGGCCTGCGGCCACGTTGTCAAAAACGTCGAAGACGGTGACGAGCTTCGTGATGTTGAGTTGCTCGTTGACCTTCTTGGTGAGATTGGCGAGCTTCATCGTGCCGCCCGCGTTTCGGCTGGAAGTGAATCCGGCCACCAGCGTGCCAAGCCCGGCGCTGTCGATGTACGACACGCCGTTCAGGTCGACCAGAATCTTGTTGTCCCCGGCGTCGAGCAGCCTCTTGATCGTGGTACGGAGTTCGTTGCTTTCTTCGCCCAGCACCAGGCGACCCGTGAGTTTGAGTACCGTAACCCCATCGCGCTGCTCCTCGGCGATCGTCAATGCCATGAACGGCCTCCTCGTGGAGCGGCCTGAAGCCGCCGGACGCGCCGGTCGTCTGCCTTGGGTCGGCCGGTCGCCTGTTTGGATTCTAACCGTCCTGTTGCGGCGGAGGCAACTATTGCAGCGATCCGAGCCAGCCGCCGAGCGCGTCCGCTTGCTCCGCCGGCGCGCCTTCGAACCAGCGGCACTCGTCGCCCTTGCTTAGAACGAGGGTGCGGCGGGATCCCGACGTGCGAACGAATATGTTGGGGTCGCCCGAAGCACTTCCCCCCTGGGGGATGGGCTTCGAGGCGTCACCTCCGGGCGAACGCTTTGCGAGAATCGCCCGGTAGTCGGCGCAGAAATCGGCGGCGGCTTTGGGGCTGGTCCACCGCGTCCGTGACACCAGGATCAACTGTCCCGGCGACGGTCCCTCGTACACCAGATAGCGGTCCGCCACCCATGTGGAGCTCACCTTCCGGCTCTCGGCCTCGGTCAGAAGTTGCCCGAACAGGGCGTAGTAGCCGAGCGCACCCATGACGTTGCTCTCCACCTGCTGCACGCCGGCCACGTGTTCGAGCGACGGGGGAGGCGGAAGCGCCAATTCGTCCGCCTTCGGCTGCGGCTGCGCGGCAACCGCTGTCGCGGGGTTCGAGCCGTTCGAGCCGTCAGGCGCCGGTCGATTCGAGAAGTAGAGGTCGGGTTCGAATATCTGCCGGGTGGTGCTGGGCGGGTCGGTGAAGGTCTGGTTCAGCCGCCTCCATCCTCCGATCTCGAGCGCCCGGCGCGAGAACCGCATGCCCTGAAGATAAGGGAACAGGAGTTGAAATCGCATGAAAAAGGGCGCGCTCGAGTACACGGGGAACGAGGCCATGGATTGGTTGAGGCCCTGCTCGATCATCGAGTCGAGCGAGGGCAGCTTCTCGACCGGCACAGAACCGAGCATCACCTGCATCATGGAGAGCGTCGCGTAACCTTCCACCAGCGCGGCGCGCGCGGTCAAGGCATCGTCATTGTCGCGGACGGCGTGCGTGAATTTCCACAAGTCGAAGCTCTGGTCCTGGAGCGCGTGAGTGAGTTCGTGGGCCAGCACAACTTTCTGCTGATCGGGCTCTACCCAGTCGGCCATGAACATCGTCTGGCGGCGCGGGTCGTAAAATCCTGCCGCCTGTTCCGTGTAGAAGCTTACGAGAAACCGTTCCAGGCTGAAGTCGGGCGGCACCACGCCGAAGGCCTTGAGCGCCGCCTCCTCGCCGTGCATTTCCGCCGCCGTGTATTCGGCGTGCAGGTTGTCCTTGAGGTACTGTTCCACGTCGGACTTGCTGACGAGTTCTTTCTTCAACGGCGCCTTGATCGGCAGGCCGGTAATGCGGCTCATCTGTTGCAGGACTTCGTCCGCGGTCGCAAGCGTCGCCTGGGCAGAATTCGCCTGGGCTTCCGCACTCGGGGGGGCTGCAGGCGCGGTCTGTTGGGCTTCCGCCGGCCTCGCAACGAGCACAAGAGCGCCGAGAAGAGCGCCGAGGAACACGCCCGGAAGAGTGACGGCGGGCGGCATCGCACGGTGACGGTTCGCCGCCGGCGTGGGTTCGTATGGTGCGGATCGCATGGTTCAATAGCTAGGATGCAAGTAACGCCTGCGAAGGTCGATGCCGCGAAGGCCGATGCTGAGACAGTCTGATGCTGCGGCGAGCAGGCACGCGTCTTCCCTGTTATCATACAGCTTGCGCGGGCAAGACGGGTGATCGCTGCCCTGTCCGAGCGTCCAGTCGGCCTTTGCGGGCCGGCGGGGCTGGCATGGACAGGGGAGAGGAAAGTCCGAACTCCGCAGGGCAGTGTGCTCGCTAACGGCGAGGGCCGGAGAAGGATGGTTTCGACCCGTACGTCTCCGGTACGGACAGTGCCACAGAAAACATACCGCCCTGTGGCGCCAGACCGGCGCAAGCCGGTGGCCGGCAGGGTGAGGGTGAAAAGGTGCGGCGGCCCGGAATCGAAGCCGGGCAGCTTAATGTAAGAGCGCACCGCCCGGGCAGTGATGCCTGGGGCAGGGAAAACCCCACACGGAGCAAGACCAAATAGGAGGGGAGGAGCTGCCCGCTCCGTTTACAACCCTCGGGTAGGTCGCTCGACCTCGGCCGCAAGGCCGAGGCTAGAGGAATGATCGCCGGCCGTCTCTGACGGCCACAGAATTCGGCTTACAGGCTTGTCCGCGCATTCTAAATGCCTTACTGGAGTTTTGAGGCAAACTGTGACGCTAATGTGACGGGAAATTTTACACACTCAGCGCCAGACTCCAAAATCGTCCTCACGCGCTCGCGAAGCTCGCGCACGAACGGTGTGTAGTGGCGTTCTATCGTATCGATGGTGTCGCCAAGCATTTTGGCCACGTCGTAAGGGCTTGCGCCACGGCTCAGCATGTCAACCGCGAGGGTGTCGCGAAATCTGTGCGGGTGAGCGCCGAGCACGCCAGCGCGGCGGCCCAGAGCACGCATTCGCTCGTACAGCCGAGGACGCGACATCGGCTTTCCAGTCGCAGGGTTAATCAAGACGCAATCATCCGGTCCAGGGTTTCGTCGATCGCGCTCGACTTCCAGCGCAAAGACCAGTTCGGCGTGGATCGGCAGAATGACTTTTTTCCGCCGCTTTCGAGTAACGCGCTCGATCTCGCGTCGGTCGAAGTGCACCTCCCTCCAAATCAGTGTGACGGCATCCGAGCCGCGCAGGCCCGTCCAGCGGAGCAGGAGCAAGGTTAGCAAGTCGTCTCCAGCGTGCTCTCTCAATTGGGACAGATGCTCGGGGGAAAAAGGCTCCGCGCCGCCCTCTGGGTTCTCCCCGGGCCGTCCTTCGAGCCGAACGGGGTTCCTTACGAGCATCTCGCTTTCAACGGCAAGGGCAAACACGGCGTGGAGGACGGCAACGTCCAGGACTAGGCCCGTGGCCCCGCGTGAGAACTTGCGCTTCCTGATGCGTTCCATACGCCACAGCTTAAAGCTCTCCAGGACAGGTTTGGTGATGTCTGGCAAAAGGCGGATGTGGCGTTCCGAAAGGAAGGCTTCAAATTCACTCAGGGTGTGCACGTATCGTTGCACAGTGGATTCGCGCAGTTTGTCCATCTGGAGCCGCTGCTCCATTCGGGTTTCGAAGGACGACCGCAGGAGGCTCCACGTTGGGACTTGCTCAACCGGCTTCTCTATGAATCCAACATGCCTGGCAAAGCGGAGGAAGGTTTCTCGCGGAAGCGCCTTGCTGAGATCGGGCCATAGGGCGGATTGCGAGCCTTCTGAGAGCGCGATTTCCAATCGGTGCACGAGGCGCTTCGCGGCATCCTTGTTACGGGTTCCAAGAGGACCCCGAACCCGCGCTTTCCCTTCGACTCCATCTGCATTGAGGCTTTTTCCACGTTTCCGAACGATAATCCTCATAGCCGCTTCCTCCTCCTCGGAACCCTGTTACCGAAACCCCAAGCAAGAGCGAATCGGACCACCGTGACCCCGGTCCTCATGCAAGCCGTTTTGTCCTGCGGTTCTCGATCTCCAGGATCGTGTTCGCAGAAACTGCCTTCCTCGATCTCTTGCCCGGCGCGGAGAAGTCCAAAACCTTTGCTCCGGCGCCACGCAGTCGATTGTAAACCGTGCCGCGCGAGCAGCGCCAACGCTCAGCCAATTCGTCAATAGAATAGAACTCCTGCCGAGCAGAGACGCGATGTTTGCGTCCGTCGATCAAATCCGCCACGGATGTTTCTGGCAATCCGAAGGCGGAGGCGATGTGCGATAGAGGGATGAGCCTCGACGGTTTTGGTGTCGGTAACGCTTCCTGACGGAACTCACTACTTTTTCCCGCCATCTTGACCTCCAGGCCAAATGCGCCCTTCGTGCGAAAGGCCGACGGCAAGGGGCCGGCGGCAATGCTGAACGGCAAAAGGGCTCTTGCTGAGGAGCGGCTGCCTACCAGCATCCCCCGCTCATCAATCGCCTGCCAGTCGATCTGGCCCGGCGTGCAACGGTGCATGACTCTCAGAACTCCGCAGGCGATTTAAGGCGTTTTCCGTTGTGGTTTATCTGCCTTTAGAATCAATGGCATCTTGCTTATGGCCAGCTAGGTATCAAACCCGAAAATCTCACGCTTTAACCTCTTCGGAATCAGCAGGCTGCGAAGGCGATTCTCCGTTCCCTGGGGCGGCTTGCGTTTCAACCGACCTGCGGCGCTGGCGCAGAGTCGCCGCACACCGACGGGAGCACGTCGGGCTGTCGCGCCGGCGCATCACCGACACGCTGCCAGCGCAGACAACACAAGCGCGGCCGGCGGCCGCAGTCCGCTTCGCCATGGCTATGGCTGCGCCACTCCCTTGACCGCCCTGCCGTTCCGCCAGCTTCGCCAGTTCGCTTGGCGCGAGCGGGTCCCGGATCAAATCACGCGAAAAGTTCACGTGCCGTTCGTCCGACATTCGAATCTCGTAATTCATTCTCAGCACCCAACCGATTACCCAGCCGTCCCTGACGCCGCCTCGGCTCCGCGCTCCATCCGGCGGCCCGCGCCATACCTCAGCCGGCCAGGCTGATCGCCGTGAGCCGGGCCGGCGTCGAAACGGCTCTGGGCGGCGTCGGCTCAGTAAAACGATTTGGGAAGCAGGCCGCCGAACAACGTGTGCGGCGGGCGGCTCGCAAAAACGGCTCTGCCAGCCGACCTCTGGCTCGAAGAAATTCCCTGAACAAAGAGATCAGAGAGAACACTGATCTATAAAAGAGAGAAGTGTGCGGGCTGCAGGCCACGTCGAATCAGTGAAGTACGGAGGGCCTTGCGGCCAAAACCGCATCCCTTCGCGGCAACATCCGCCCGTTATTCGCGGCAAAAAGCGCCGCTAAGAAGCGAAGCTGGATATTCGCGTGACGTAAGATCGCGGAATTCTACTCGCTGGGTAAGCTTGCCCGTTCCGGTCTCGCCACTCAGAGGGCAGCAGCAGTCGGTAGGTGTAGGGCCTGGTCGTGCGCTCGACGAGGATCATCCCTCGCTCTTCGAGCTTAGGGTGAACCTCGTGCGCCCGCCGGGCGGCGATGCCGTCCAGCTTTTCAAGATCGCGGAGCGTGGCCTGAAAGGCGGTCCGCTCGCTGTAATTGGCACGACGCAGGAACGAGATGTAGCGCTCGAACTGCGCTCCAGTTAATTCCGCCGCCAACCCGCAGTCGAATAGCTTGGTGGGAACGAAGAAGAACGGCTCGGCCGGGAATGGATTCCGGCCCGACGGTGGTCTCGCTGCTTGGTTTATCATAATTTTACCTTTCATATTTCTCCTCTCAAGATCCGCATTTTCCGAACCCAGCTATTCCGGCCGTTTACTTTGCAGTTCAGGAAGCGGGCGCATAAGGCTGGCCGGCCTTAACGCTGAACTTCCGCCCGAAACCTGTCAATAGTTTTTTTCAAAGTGCTTCAAACCCGCATTTTATCTGTGTAGAACGAGAGCACACAAGTTAACCGTATAGTTATAACTATGGCGAATAGTCTATGGAGCTTAGTTCCCGGAGGGTGGTCCGGCGTGGGCCGGTCAAGGGCGTGGAGCGAGTTTCCGCACCGGACGAAGCCAGCCCGACCGGGAACCAGTCATCGCGAGAGGCGCTGCTGGCGAGGATGGGCAAAGCGAATCCGGAAAACGGACAAGCGAGCCCGGCGGCGCCACCCGCATCCGGGATACGGATGACGTCCAGCCCCAGAACCTCGCGCGACGACTGGCTGGAGAACAGGCCGCCGCGATCACAACGCGACACGCTCCCCCAGAACATCCCTGCCACACGCCTCCGTGCCGCTACGTCGCTCGGGCTTCCTGCGGTGCGCTGGAGGCATGCGGTGAAGTGGCGGAGCAGGACAGTGTGCTCGACCAGGATGTTCGTCACGGGCGACCCGAGGCGGTCGCCGCTGGTGTGGCCGCGCGGGCGAATCCGGAATCCGGACGACAACCGGCCAGCGCACTGGCTGGGTCGCCGCTGGTGCGGGCAACGGGCGGAATCCGCGAAACGGATCATCGAGCCGCGCGGGCGCCCTTGTTCAGGTGTTGCCGGTCTATGTGATACCGAGTTTTGCTCGAAGTATTCCCTTGACCTACCAAGCCTCGTCAGCCTATGGTTTCCACGACAGGAGGGACCTACCCATGAAACGTACTGCGAAGCTGTTTTCAGTGATGGTGTTGCTGATTCTGACTGGCTTGATCCTCAAGGGTGACGACCGAGGGCAGAGCCAATCAAGTGTGCGCTCTCCGGTGATCATCAGCCAGCATTTTCTGCTGAACCGGACAACCTATTCCGGTCCCGTAACCCTGTTTACTCCAAAGTTCGACGGCCTTTTTCGTATAACGGCGTATGGCAATCTTACGCCTCCATCGAACCCAGGCCAGATGTGCCCAACGGTGTCTTGGACGGACGAAATGGGAAGCCAGACCCTTTTCATTTTCATAGCAGGCCCGGGCAACGTTTGTGCTACTACCTCCACTGGCTCGAACAGCGGAACCGTTCTCATTCATGCTGTACCCAACTCCCCGGTCATTTTCGACCCAGGGATTCAAGGTTTCAGCGGGCAGTACAATCTGCTCTTTACTGTCGAGGAATTGTGAACAGTGGGCTATGGTTTGGTGCGCTTCCGCTTCGGCTCGTGTGCAGATCGTGATGGCGGGGGCGTGCTCAGGGCCGCACGAATGGCGTCCACCGGCTTCAGTCCGGCAGAATAATGCCGGCCACAGGATGGGTCGTCGCGAGCGGCTCGCCGTCCGGTTTCCGAATTTTCCTGCTAGCGACGCGAGGGGCGTCGCCAGGCAAGGGTAGCAGCGCCTACCCACTTTGTGCCGGAACGCGCCGGAGGGCATTGTGAAACTGGTCTTGACAACCTTGTGGCTGGCTCTACTTTGCAACCTAAGTCCATGTTTCGGTCAGGCATTCATTGAGGGACCTGGGGCCGACGAAGACCCGGCCCATGCCCGAAGGGCTCAACGTGAGGACTTGGATGCCAAGTTGAGGAGTCTAGCGGGAACCGAAGCGGTGTTCTGTGGCCATGTGGGATTTGGCGAGAGTTCCAGAGAGACCAACCGCTGTGTGCAAATGGCCTTCAGGCAGAAGAAGGCGTTCTATGTTGGCTACGACTCAGGCCATGACGCCAAGCGGTATACGTCAAATGGGCTGGTAAGGGACGCGAACGGGGGGATGTTTGCGGTCGGATTTGATAGCGCAGTACTTTCGGGTCGCGCTGATGGAGAGCTGAGCGACAACTCGCACATTGTTACCGTGCTTTGCCCGGCTCCGTACCATCTATACGAAGGGCGCAACGGTGGCGCTATTCTTTCAAGCTGGCATCTGCCGCCTGCGAACCAAGTGTCGTGTCGTCTTTTTGTAAAGTAAGCAACGACCACCGTGTGCTGCCTCGCCGTCGTCCGTTTTCCGGATTTCCTGCGAGCGACGCCATGGGCATCACCAGGTCACCGTAGCAGCGCCAACGCAAGGGCCAAGGGGGCGCGGCCGGAGGGCGTCCTGAACGCGCAGGAACCTTCCCCCCTCGCACCTGGCGACGAGACACGCGCACGCACCGGCCGCACACGCCGGCCAGCCACGCGGCCCGCACGGCGACGGCAGCGCACGTCGCGCGCTACAGCGGCCCCACAGCGCGCCACAGGGCCGCCAGGAGCAGCAACGCAGCAAGCAGTCGCCTCGCATGGACTCTCGCGCCAACCATTCAGTGGCTGTCGCCTTTCGCATATAATTTGTGAGGATTCACCCGGACGGAAGAGAAGGCGACGAAAGCGCAGCGGGAGAGCGTGAGATTAGTATTTCGAGTGGTGGTGGCTGTCTCCATCGCAGTTTCGACGGCGGTGGTGTGCTGGTTGGGGTACCTTCTTCCAGGGTACATGCTCGCTGGGGCGTTCAATGCCCTGCCGCCAAACGCTACGGCCTGCCTACTGATGTGGACGGGATGCGCCGGTCTCGCCGTGGCGATGACTTGGAAGGTCGTCAACAGCTATCGGCGGGCGTTTCCGTCACAGCGTCGCAAGCAGCCAAAGTCACTCAACAACAAAAACATACTGATCCTTGAGAAAAGGAAATGGCCAGAAAAGCTCGCCTGGAATCAAGGGCTTGCAGCCGCCTGTGACACAGGGTTACTTGAGCGTCTCCGCGCGCCACTGGAACTGCCGGGGACGAGCCATCAGCCTGCCAAATTCTGTCCTTGTTTGCGCGCGCCGAGGGCTCGATCTTAGGGTCTCACTTCTATTTGCTCTATTTGCCAGTTGGCCCCTACGGACTGGCGCCCGCCCGTGGAGGTCCACGAGATCGTTCCGCCCGCGGCAACCGAAGTTGAAACGCCCTGTGTTTGTCCAGGGCCCAACGTGAGTGTTTGCGCTCTTCCCAACTCATCGGTCCAGGAAAAGGTAGTCGCACAATAGTTCGCGTTCCCGAAGCCCATGTCGAATTCGATCGAAGCATCAGTCAGGTTGTGGTAAGGTGAGCCGCTCGACCCGCACTGAGTCTGCATTGGCCCGACGCTTGCACCTTGGCCTCGCTGCATCTCCCATCCCAGAAACAGGATTTGACCAGCGTCGGGAGTGGAGGTCCACGCGATTGTCCCGTCGGCAGGAAGCGTGGTGGTAGCAACCGCTGAAAAGTTGGGATTCACTGGGAGCGTCTGTGGATGCCCGCTTGCGTCGGTCCACGACACCGAGACG